>Ga0137429_1000562_pt1 | contig 14320 bp, 8 predicted proteins | sample EasRivERMZT736_2_FD_102304 | JGI IMG/M metagenome (GOLD analysis project Ga0137429, IMG submission 102304) | Soil microbial communities from meander-bound floodplain in the East River, Colorado, USA - East River MetaG ERMZT736_2 | ecosystem: Environmental > Terrestrial > Soil > Floodplain ...
AGGGGACGGATAAAAGCACGCGGGCAAGTACGCCCGTTCCGAACGTCAGCGGCTCGCCGTCGGGGCCCAACGCAGAAACCGCCTCAAGATGAACATCGACGACCTCGGGCGCGTTGGGGCTGGGAGTGAAGGAAGCGGCGGTGATGAGGTGGGAGGCCGGCGGCCGGGGTAATCCAGCCAATCCGGGAACGCTGAAGTCCTCGCCGGCAATACCCGCGCGGAAAACAGTTCCATCGAACTCGTAAGACTGGTAATGCAAGCCGGGCACAGAAAAAACGACGTCAAAAAGAAAAGTGTCGAACCGGATTTCGATTTCGCCCGTTAAGAGGACCAGCAGAGTGATTGCATCACCGGGCAAAACGGCGGCCGACAGGGGCGTCGCATCGCCATCCGTGATCTCCAGCACATTGCCCGCTCGGCTTGGACTTGCTTCGAAAAAGAAGCCCGCGGCCACGACGGAAAGCACCAGCACCCAATTCAGAAGTTTCATGGGATTCTCCAGGCAGGGATGCAGACGCAGGTCAATCGGGGTAGGCGCGATCGGACCACGTTTCACCCCCGACAAATTGTAGGTCAACTTGCGCGGAGTATCCAGGAGGCGAGTACAGTGGTGCGCGGAGTCGGAGCATTGGAAGGCGTAGACCGGACGATCGGAGTAGAGCAGATTTCGTTCTGCGAACCGATTCGACGCCCTATGTCCCCGTGGGCAAAGGGGAGGCCGCGCCCGGGGCAGTTGTGGTTCGTGCTGTTTTCATTGGAGTCGGATTATCCGCGAAACCGCGTGACATCTCAACCGGGCGGCGGAATACTCTCTCTGGACCGGCAGCGTTTCGTCTCAATGGTCCCTTGAAAGCCACTTTTCGTGATCTTCTCCATAAAGGCAGCAGCGGCGTCGTCAGAAACGTACATCGTGAGGTAAATGATCAGCCGTGCGGCCTGGTTATCGTAGGGCGGTGTGCGAAGGACGTTCGCAAGTTGCTGAGCACTGATCGACTGATCCTTGTACCTTGCGGTGTGCTCATTTAGGAGTTCAACTTCGACTATCGGCGGGTGGTCGCTACGGATGAGTAAAGTGCACTTGGTGCCGCGAGGCGGAATCGCCTTGGTGTTCGCGGTCAGCCAAAGCTCCTCGTTGTCGGCAGTGTGACGCGATCCAAGAGCGATCAGGGCTGATTCAAAGTCCACCAGGCAGGCGACGGTCCCATCCGCGTCGGCGGCGAATCGGCCGTCCGGTTGGTTTATTGAGCCGGTAAAGATCCAATCCAACACGATGGGCCGATCGCGGTCCAGACTCTTCGTATCGGAGACCCATTGCTCCGATGCAACGATGTGCGTTCCACGTTCGTCGGAGTAGCGCACGCGAAGTTCAATTCGATCCCCGCGCGGCGGACCCTCCCATCGCTTGGCTTTTTCGTCGAAGCGCAACGGCTTGCCGGGGGTTAGGCCGATCAGTCCCATCGCCAGGTGGATGTGCAGGGGCCTGGCCGGCACGACGAGGATGCTCTCGTGCTCCTTGGTTCGCGGGCTGCACGCGAATAATTCGAGCGGGCCTTCGCGAAGCACGACCTCGGCATCGACTTCGACGGTCAGGTTTGGCCAATCGATGCGTACGCCTTCGGCGAAGGGTCGAACGCCGTCAGGGGGTTTTGGAATTGGAATCGGCTCCGTGCTTTGGGTTGTGATCGGCGATGTCGGCTGATGGACAGCCGCGGCGAACCACATGGCGGCGAAGACGACTGCCCACACGGCCACGGTTGATCCCTCACCCCAACGCTCACGGGCGTTGGGGCTGGTCCGCCTACGAACCCGGCTTGGAGAAGGACGGAAAGGCCAATTCCTCTTGTTCGGTTTGAATGAGAATCTTCGGTTTAATCAAGATGAGCAGGGTCTGTTCGTCCTTGACCATCGACCGCGACGAGTAGGCGCGTTTCAGAATCGGGATCTTGGAGAGGATGGGCACGCCGGCCTCCACTTCCGTCTCGCTGGATAGTTTTTGTCCGCCGATTAGAAGGGTGCCGCCGTCGGGCACGGAAACCGTGGTCTGCACGCGTTGGCTGGAGAGAGTGGGAAGCTGGATGAAGGCGGCCAGCGCCGTTCCTCCTCCGCCGAATCCTCCCCCCGCCGCGCCGCCGCTGAAGGGGATCGTCTGAAGGTCGAGCAAACGCGTCACGCCCGGTCGAAGAGTCATGGTTACGTACCGTTTGTCGGCCGTCACGGAGGCGTTCACGTCCAACACAGCGCCGGAGTCGATGGTGTTGGTGACCGGCGCCACGGCGACGGCGCCCTGAGCGGCGACGGGATTAAGTTGGCTGACGAAGTTCTGCTGGATGGTCACCGCCACCCAAGACCGCTGGCCATTGAAAAGCACCAAACGCGGGGCGGTCAAAACCGAGGTTCGCGAGTCCGCTTGCGTGGCCCTCAAAAGGAAGTCGACCTGGATGTTGTCGAGGAAGCTGCCGAAGACGCTAAGTGCCGGACCGATCGTCTGCCCGGCGAAGCTACCCGGAATGTCGCTTCCCAAGTTGGCCGGGTCGGTGAAGCTGGAGACACGATTGATGAGCGGGACCGGCGAGGACTGGCTGCCGCCGCCACCTTGTTGCGCCGGCACCAAGTACGGTTGGCCAAACGGTTGCGGGACGGAGCCGGTAGCCGGGGTCAGCGTATTGGGATTGCCCAGCGCGGGCACGGCGGGCGTAAACCCAAGCCGCGAGAAGGAACGGGGAAGGAGTAAGGCATTTCCAAGAATAGGGTCGGTGGCCACGCCGCCCGCCGTCGGTACATAGTCATAGCCCGCATTCCCCGCGTTCAACACGACGTCGATGTCAAGACCAAGCTCCTCCAAATAATGGCTGGAAACGGTGATGAATCGTGCTTCCACGGCAATCTGGATGGCCCGTTGCTCGCGGAGCTTGCCGAAGAGATCGGCGATCTGCCGCTGCGATGAAGAATTCTGAGTGATGACCAATTGCCCATTGATCTCGTTAATCGTACCCACCGACCCGCCGCGATCTCGCCAACTGTCCGGAGCGATGGTTTCTTGAATCAGATTGATAATCGATCGCACACGGCTGGACCGCTCCGGATCGTTACTCTCCTCGTCGTCATCGTCGTCGCCGTCTCTTCCCCACGGCCGCAAAGCGTCCTTGGGAGCGGTGCGGCCCGTGCGCTGGTTGATCTGGGTGAGGTCGGTGAGAGGAGCGTCGTTGAAGATTGGAACCTCTTGCAATAGGTCGTTTATGTCGTAGACGGCCGTGTAGGTTTCTTTGTCTAACGTCTGGCGGGTGGCGATTCGGATCGTTCCTTCGGCGACGTCATACCCGACCTTGGTTAAGCCCGAGCCGGCCTGCTCTAGTACTTCCGTGATCGCCCGCTGTAGGCTGATGTCATTCGGCAGGCTGAGGTCGATGGGGACGGTTCGTTCGACGCCCGCCCGTTGCAGATCGTTCCAGTTGACGATGATGTTGAGATGGTGGGCGTCGGCCAAGCGCTCCATCACCTGATCGAACGGCTCGTGCCTGAAGTCGACGGGGACGGGTTTATCCAACGCACCCAACAGTAGATTGTCGGGCCGCGACCGTCCGCCGCGCCGCTCCGGGCGGGAGATGAGTTCTGGCCAGTTCTTGGGATACTGCAACTCCAAGTACCAAGGGATCTTGGCTTCCTCCACTTCGTCGAGCGCACCGCGGGTCTGGTCGTAGAATTCCTTACGAATCTCTCGAGCGTGCTGGTATTGCCTTCGATCCTCGAGGTCATCCATCATCCAACGGGCGGGCTGATACTTGGGGTCGATCACCGTGACCTGACGCAGAACGTTGACGGCGGAGTCGAGGTCACCGTCCTTGCGGTGTTGCATGGCTTGGTTCATCAACGCCTCGACTTGGCTGGTTCGGTTCTCCTGGTCCAAACGGATGCGTTCCGCCCTTTGTTGGGCGATATCCCGCTGGATGTCCGCCACTTTCCGCTCGTTGTAGGTACGCTCCGCTTGGCCGACCCACTGCCCTAGGGCGTCAACCTCGCTACGAAGGGCCTCGTATTTCTCCACCGGATCGGCGAATTGCTTGCCTGCCTCGACGATCTGCCGGGCACGGATGAGCACTTGGTTGGCCTCCTCGAACCGTTCGCCGGCGACTTGGTCGCGGATGAGTTGTTCGGCCTCGCGATACTCGGCGACCGTGCGCTGCCAGTTGATCTGGTCGTCGCGCCGAATCCGATCGATCAGGGTTTCGCCGCTACCACCGGCGACGTTCTGTTGATGTTGTGCGGCGCGTTGCAGGCCCTCAACGGCTTCGGGATATCCAGGCACGGCCCGCAACGCATCTTGATACAAGCGCTCGGCTTCCGCGTATCGTCCTCCCAGGAGCATCTCGTCGCCTTGGCGGGTCAAGGCCTTGGCTCGCTCCACCTCCGATGACGCGGTAGGAACAGGTGGTTGTGCGGACACTGGTTTCGCGGGCGGCTCAGTCTGTACGACAGCGGCCGGCGCAGGGGGCGCGGCAGGCTTGACCGGGTCAGCCCCAACCTCAATGAGCGATGGGGCGATAGATCCTTGCGGCTGCGGCGACGGCGCTGCAGCTGGCGGAGCGGCCGAGGCTTTTAGGTTCTGTTGCAACGTCGTTGCCGACCGACGAGCGCCTTCCGGGGCGTACTCGTTGGCGAGGACGCTGGCGAGGAGCTTTTCGGCATTGGCGCGCTCATGCTCCGCGATCGCCGTCTCCGCGTCCTCCAAGTCTCGAATCGCCTTGTCGGACATGGTGATCGCGACCTGGATGCGATTGAGGTAGTCGTCGCGAACGGACTGCTGTTTGGGACTGAGCCTCGCCCGGTCGATCCCGACGATCAACTCCTGAGCGGCGAGGTAGTCGCCGGTTTCAAAGAGTTTGACCGCACGGTCGAGCGTAGCCGCATCTTCCTCGCCCACGACGGGAGCGATGTTCAGACAAATAACGACCAGTGCCGAAAGCACGGGGGCACACCCGGATAACCTCGAACCTTGCAAGGGAGACTCCTCCTGTTTGGGGGGCCGCGGCGGGAGCGCTGCGGACGCCCGTGCGGCGGTAGCCGTTAAGTCCAAGCCTATTCGGGCCGAGCCGGTAAGCCGGCCGACCGGTATCACTGACGATCCATCACACACGCGCCCGTCATCAACCGGCGTCAGCCCGATCGCCCGTAAGCGCTCGGGCGAGGATGTATTTCGTACAGCAGCCGCGCCCCCGCGGCTCATGGCGCCGACGAGCCGCTGCGAGGCCGAATTCTAGGGCTCGCCGAATTCCGCTGCAAGTCTAATTCAGCCCCGTCCCATTGAACCCTCGCTCCAACGCCCACGGGCATTGGGGCCGCAGGACGCATTCCAGTTCATTTCGGTTTGGGCACCGTCCATAGCCGGCTGGTCATTTCCCGTTTTTCGGGGTGGCCCTTGTCGAGCGATACGAGCCGCTCGTGCAATCTACCCTGCGAATCAACAAAAACCACCGAGCACGAGGGGGAAGGCGTGCCGAATTTCACACCCTTGGGAGTGGTTCCGGCCTTTCGTTCCCGAAAAGCGCGGTCGAAGTCAATGTCCACGATGGTTGCATCGGCGAGGAAATCCACCTCGGGATTGTCCACCACCTCGGGATTGTCGATCGCCGGGGCGAATGTCCGCTGACGGTCTCGAATCGTCTCACCCACGGTAGCTTTGATTCGGCGTGCGGGTTTCACCCACACACCACCGAACCACTGGAAGAACTCGACGCCGATTTCCTCGTCTTTCTGATTGTCGCTGGTGATAAAAAACTTCGTGGCCGGTTCAATCACCACCGGGTCCGACGGCTCCGACCAGTCCCCGGCGATGAACACCGTCGAGGCGAGTTCTGGTTTCTTGAACTTGTCGGGCAATCCGGCAAGACGGTTGTAGATGCGAAAACGGATCCGATACTGGTAGGTCTTGCCGTCGTGAATGCTATTCTCCGCGGCGTCGTGCGCCCAAACCTGCTGCATCCGGAGCTTCTCCTTTGGTTTCTTCACGGCGGCGGGTTGGTCGGCAGGTTTACCGCCGGGTAGAGGAGCGCCACCGGGGGCGACCAAAGCTCGTTTGATGTCCCGTTGCACCTGCTCCGCATCAGCCTTAAGTTTCTCCGCCTTAGTCTTGTCCACAGCGCTGGCGGCGCGGTCACCGATAATATCCTGGGCGAGATTGTAGGCCTTGATGGCGTCGTCATCTGAGTTATTTTTCCGCGCGCTTTCAAGAAGTTTTTGCCCCTCTTGCAAATTGTGGGCGTGTTGCTCGGCGGGCGAAAGACCAACTGGCGCCTCTTTCCGCTTGGGCGCCTCGCCCGACACTCCGTAGCGGTCGATTGGGTCGGGGGAAGGCGATTCGGAGAGATACTCGTCGTCCTGTTTCATGACGTCGCGATAGGATGTAATGATTGGGAGGGCCCAGCGGGTCGGTAGAACCATCGTCGGAGGCATGGGACGCAGAATTTCCAGTTGCATCTTGGAGTGCTGCAAATCGGAAGAGAACTTCTCGATGGTTTTTAGCTGGTCCTTGTTGACGACCGGCTTGCCGCCCTCATCAAGAAGGGTGATGGTCGGCGGAGAAGGGACACTGACGGAAGGCCAAGGTTTTACGTCCACCCAATCCCCATCCGACCAACTGCCATCCGGAAGGCGGAGGCGCCGCTGGATTTCCGGGGGAGCGAAAACGACTTCCTCTCGCGTGGCTCCATATTCCGATCGCTGAAGTTCGGACTGGGCCTTTACGTCAAACATGGCCGACACCGTCACCCAGTCGACGGGCACATACCGCGGCAGCCCTCCGGTCGCCGCGACGACGATGGTCCCGCGGCCATGGCTAACCGTCGGCTTGGCGGGGCGGTTCACCTTGACCAAGTCCGCTTGCCCGGTGGGGGTGCCTTTGGGGTCGACGATGGGAACCTCCGGGCCGATCGCCACCGCCATCGGCAGCGGAGTGCGCCCCAGCGGCTCCAACGAGCCGGCGAATTTGTCAAATAGCGGGTCGTACTTGGGCGTCTTCGGCTCGGCCGCCCGAAGCCGCCCGATGACATCTGCAGCTTTCTGCGCCACCTTCCCGTCGATCGTGCTTGGTGACACAGATTCTTGCCCCAGCTCAATCTGATTGGGAGAGGTCACCACGTAAAGGGCGATCACCGCGACCAGGGCCAGGCCGGTCAACCCCAGGACCGCCTTTTCTACGTGCCGCTCAATCGGATGGACGAGTTGCTTGGCCATGAAGGTTTACCCGCCCGCTGAGGGGGGCGGCTCCGGAGTGTTATTCATCGTCGTCGGCCTTACGTTCCGGGCACTTGATCCAATCATACTGATCACACACTTCCGTCGGCATCCACGGCCGGAACACCGAACCAAGCATGACCGTTTCGAAATCCATCACCACCAGGACCGTCGGTTCGCCGCCGTAGACCTTGCCCATCATGGACTTGTTCACCGGGACGCTCTTGTACGAGACGCGCAGGAGGGTGTGGAAACGGCGGTTGCAGAGGCGTTCGACCAAGAGCGGGATGTCCCGCTGGTCCATGATGAGCTTCACGGTGAACTGGACCACCTCGTAAGAATCGCCGGAGGCCGTGCCGGTGAAGACACTTTCCGCCGTCCCTTGCGGCACCGCGGCGTTGTAGCCCACGGCCGGGGAGACCTTAAATAGCTCACCCTTGGGTGGCACGTAATCGGACACGCGGATCGAGATGACTTCTTTGATCGGCATGTTGCCGACCCATGGATCATCCTTCGCTTGCTTCGCCGCTTCCCCCGCTTCTTCGTTGACCGCCACCATGGCCTCGACAACGTCTTTCTGGATCCAGTAGGCCACTTGGGCCCGCCAGACGTCCTCCGCTGCCGGCGCTTCGACCGTTCCAGAATCCTTCATCTTCGGCCAGAATTCCAAGCTCGCCACGTGTTCGGGGGGCTTGTCATCGAAGAAATTGACCGCGTAGCAGTAAATCTTCTGCGCCGCGGCGATCGCGGCCCTGGCCGCATGGTCATTCTTGGCCCCAAACTTGGTCAATACCTCGGCCGGAGTGTGTGTTCCGGCTACCGCCGCAGCGCCGGGAGGGGCAGTCGGCTCGCCCCCGTACTGCCTCAGGGAGGCCTTCTCATTGTCGATCTTGTCTTTCATGGCCTCGATGTCCGCGGGGGTCGGCAGACCGCCCCAGTGCAACGAGTCGAGCAACTTCCTCATCGCCTCTCCGTACTTGGTACGAAATTCGATCCGTTTTTCAGCCGTGGCCTTGGGGAAAAAGCCTGCGACCAGTGGTTCGTACCCGTAGAGCTGCCTGGCGCGCTCCAGGACCATGGCGTGATCTTGTTGAATCGCCTCGATGCGCTGATTCTCGGCCTCGATGATTCGTTGGTTTACTGGTTGGAGCGACTCCAGGGCTTTATGAACGCCCGCAGCGGTCTCCATTTCCTTGAGTACGCTGGGCATGGCGCGCAGACCGGTGACGCCTAGACCGATACCAATTACGGTGCCCACACCGCAAAGTATCATAAACAAGTTTCGGCGAACAAAATCCACGCGTCGAACTCCTACGGCCCCTTATTGGGTTTGGCCGGGGGCTTGGGCGGCGTCGTCGGCTTAGACGGCGTCGGTTGGCCCTTGGTGGGCTTCGCGGGCGGCGGAGGTTCTTTTTTTACTCCGCCCTCCGGATAATCTTCCAGGATAGCGTCGGCCCAAACCTCGAACCGCCAGTCGTTTTCCGTCGGCTCGTTCGTCACCGTATCGATCTTCTCTGATCTCCCCGCTGATGTCGCTCCCGTCGCCGGCGCGGCCGCGCCTCCGCGTGTCCCAGCACGCCCGGTCGCGGGCCGAGGAACACCGCCCGTCGGTGCGGCTTCCAGCTTGCCGCCTTCCGCCAGCACGACGTTGTCGATGTAAAAGCCCGCACCCGCTTTCCGCCCATTCTGTCGCAGCGGCTCCATGAACGAATCTTTGATGAACTTCAACCCGCCTTCGTTCGGCGTGGTACAGGTGATCTTGATGAGGATGCCCGCAAGGTCCCCACCGGCTTTACCGCTATGGTCATTGATCGGCGGGGGAACCTCGATCTTGCTATCCCAGTTGGTGATCTGCAACTCCGGCTCGAACTGTATGTCCACCGATTCGATGAAGACCTGCTTTCGCTGGCCACGCGGCCCAGCGCCCGCGGCGATGGCGTCGAGTACCGCCTGCTGCGTGGTCGCCTGAGCCAGCGGGCCCTCGGGAACCGGCACGGAATCGTGGACCGTTTGGAGGATTTTCAAGATCGTCGTCTTATTGTGTTGTAGCTCGATGAGTTTCTCGGTTTCGGCGCGTTCGTTTTGGCCCTTGCCGGTAAGGGCACTAAGTTGCTTCTTCATCTCAGTGGCCGCTAGAACGACCGCCTGGGCCCGCGACCGTTCGGAAAGCGACGATGGCGGACCGCTCTCGATAATCCCCGCCGCTTGCGTGGGAGGGACCGCCGGCGGGTAACCCTCGGCCCCGGCGGCAAGGGCGCGCATGTCGGAAGTCTGTCGAAACCAAATCAACCCACCCGCCAAAACCAGGCAGGCCGCCGCTGCCGCGAAGGCCGGGCGTTTCTTCCGCCACACCACCTGCTTGGCGATTTCCGTGGGAAGCAGGTTGCTGGTGACCTTGGTCAGTTCCAAGCCCTGCAGGGCCAACCCGTAGGCGACGGCGAAGCTCAGAATCTGTTCGCGGAAGGCGGGTTGCTCCGCTACGGCTGAGGGGACGACGTTCTGAAACGCCTCCGGGCGGTCGACCGTCATGCTCAGGTTTTGCTGGAGGTATTTTTGAAGGCCGGGAAGAAGGAAAGCGTTGCCCACGCCCACGACTCTCTCCACGTTCGTGTCCCGATGGGTCGTGGAGTAGAAGCCGATCGAACGCTGCAACTCCTGAACCAGATCGGCGAAGATCGGACGCATGGCCTGGAAAATCTGGCGAGCGTATTTGCTGGTCGCCGCCGTCCGCTTCAGGTTCTCCGCTTTGGCGAAGGACAGCTTGAAGGACTTCACCAACGCCTCGGTGAAACTGTTGCCGCCGATGGGGATGGTCCGCGTCCACAGGCTATCCGTAGTGGCGACGACCAGGTCCGTGTTCTCCGCCCCGATGTCCAACAAGATGGTGGTATCCTTGCCCACCAGCCCGTCAAAGTGGGCCATGTTGTAGACCGCCAGCGGACCGGACTGCACTCCGATCGGTTCGATCGCCGCTTGCTCGAAGTGCAAGAGGTGCTCGCGGATCAGTTCGCGTTTCATGGCGAAGATGCCGACTTCCAGATCGGGCAGCCCTTCCTGCTGAAAAGTCTGGTAGTCCCAGATGACCTCATCCATGTCGAAGGGAATCTGCTGGTCGGCTTCATAACGAACGATGTCCGGGATGCGCTTCGCCGCCACGGGGGGCAACTTCGTGAACCTCGCCAGGGTGTGTTGCCCGGGCACGCTCACCACGATGGCGTCCTTGGAAATGTCGTTGTGGGAAAGAAACTTCTCGAGGGCCGCGCCGATGAGGGCGTGTCGATCGGCATCCGGTTGCGAGAGGATTTTGGCGTGCTCGACGTGTTCGTGGGCGACGATTTCGACCTTGCCGTCGGCCGCGGCGCGGAGCTTGATGGCCTTCAGGGCACATCGCCCCACATCAATGCCCCAAACCGCTTGTGTGCCTGCCATCGTACGTTCCGTGAGCCTAGGGCTTGCAACATCAGTCCTCGCCCAAACACTCAAGGGTGTTTGGGTCAGACCGCGGGAAGTATCTACGCACCGTGTCGGGCTGTAAAGTCAACACGACTCCTCTGTCTGCCGTACGGTGTGGCCGTAGTTTGAAGGCACGATACCGATGATCGTACCGAACTACGAAAACGAATCGCTTAGCGGTTCGAACCTTCGGCGTTCGGGTCGGTTGGCCGGGCCTGCTATACGCACGAGTCACTTCGCCCCAACGCTCAAGGGCGTTGGTGCTGACGTTGGACGCCCCGCTGTGCGCGATGACTCGTCGCCAGTCCACTCACGGGTGGTCCGGCTTACGCTTCGGGTGCCGTGCGGGATGAAATACGGATGAAGCCGGTTGCCTCGCGGCACCTTCGCTGGAGGAGTGTAACGCAACACTCATCCGGGTCGCTAGAGATTGTTCCCGCCGCTCTCCCGGTTGTCAAGTGCGAAGACAATTCTGATGGGTCGAATAGAGGCCAAAAGAGCGGCCGGGGCTAGCGACCACTCAGCGCCGCGGCAAACGCCCCGAAGTCGAGAAGGTCGATGGCGGAATCGGCGTTGAAGTCCAGGGGAAGGCAAACGCCCGCAACCGGCGAGTTGCCGAAGCAGTTTTGGAACGCGGCGAAGTCGTGTAAGTCCGCATCGCCGTCGCCGTCGGTGTCGCCGGGGGCGTAGGTGAATTCGATCGTCTGCGCGGGCACGCCGTCGTTGAAGGTAAAGCGCGTCGCGGCGTTGTAGGGGATCGGTCGGTCAAGGACGATTTCCACCGTTTCCGGCGGGCCGTTGTCAAGACGTCGTGTGGCCACCACCGCCGGAACGGCGACGGTCCCCGTGCTTTCGACGTTTTGACTTTTTGACATTTCGACGTTTGTGACCGTGATCTCGTCGATATACACGTAGTTTGGCTCGTCGAAGGTGACAGTAAAGCGATCGAGCGTCGGATGCTCCCGCGCATCCACAAACCCTTCCGCCGGGTCCGAAGAAGTAATTTGCTCCCCGTACGAAATCGTACCATAACGGATGTAGTCCCATTCATTTCGTGGATTGGGTGGGCGCGTCTCTCCGCATCCCCCGCCACCTCCGAACTGAAGGTAATTGAACCCCTTGTCAGGGTAGTTTCCGATGCTTGTATAAAAGACGAGCCCATCAACAGAGAACCAGTAGTTCACCCCGTCGGGACTCTCGAAGCGATAGGTGTGAAATTCGTCCAATGTTAATCCAAGCAGCCAATCATCTCCGCTAAAGGACACGATCGCGTCACCGAACAGGAACATTAAGTCAAGTAGATCCCGATAGTTCACGACAAAAAAGGCGTCGCAATCATCGGCAAAGCGTGGGATCGGCACGTTCGACCGAAAGCGCCATTCGACCCATAAGCTCTCTGGATCGTTCTGCGCTCGCGAGACAATGTATGTGTAGTTAGTTAAGTTCCCCAGCTGACCCCAACGAAGTAAAAATGCACCGTTCTCTACCGACTCGGTACAATACCCCTCGCAGGCATCAAACACCGCCCATCCGGCTAAGCTCGGCAATACGTCGCCCTCGTACCGATAGAGCGGTTGGTCGCCCTGCGCGCCCGCACCGAGCGTCGCTAGCAGAATGCCGAGGCGCCGCGTTCTTCGCCGGACCATAATAGTGATTCTAGGCGAAATATGCAGTTTTTTCCAGGCGAGTAAATACTTAACACGTCAACACTTGTATTGGGCGCGCCCCAAGGCCGAAAAAAGTGACACGACGCCTGCTGCGGACTAGAATAGGAATAATGCGCGTCGTCGCCGCGCGTCGTTTGAGTCCGGAGGTTAGCATTGAAACGTCGTCCAACCGCCTTCACGTTGATCGAACTTCTGGCCGTCATCGCCATACTGACCTTGCTGATCGGGATCCTGGTTCCGTCCCTGTCGGCAGCTCGGCGGCAGGCCAAGGCCAATGTGTGCCTCTCCAAGATGAAGGGAATCGCCACGGCTTTCAGCGTCTATCTCAATGAGAACAAGGACAACTTCCCGCCGCATAGGTTGAGAAAGCTCTACCCGACGGCTTCGGAAGACCCGGCGTTGGAGTACCACAATGAGTACCTGGCCAAGAGTCCCCGCTGGCAATGGTTTTTGCAGATGGAATCCGGGCCGGTGATCGACCCCAAACCGATGGAACGATTGAGGCGACCTTGGGGCGACGACGAGCCCGGTCTGCAACAATTCACGATGACCATGACCAACGAAAATTTCACTTGTCCGGCGTTGGATGATGAGGAATACGCCAAGAGCATCCGCAACGGGGCGTATGGTTATAACTACCAATACCTGGGCAACGCGAGGCAGCAAACCGATCCGATGCGTTGGGACAATTTTTCGGTGCCGCTTCACCGGATTAAAGCGCCGTCGGGAACGGTTCTGATCGCCGACAGCCGCGGGGCTGGGAATCCGCACGGCCTCCACTCTTTTACGCTCGACCCGCCGAGGCTGGCGACGGAGCAAAACGCCAAGCAATTCGGGCCGGATGCGGATATGGTCCCTGCTGGGAAGGATCCCGTCTTGTATCAATTCTCGCCCGTCGAGATGCGCCACCGGGGTCTTGGCAACGTCGCTTTCGTTGACACACACGTCGAGGCGATGAAACTTGAGCAGTTGGGCTACGAATTAAACGACAAGGGAATCCCTCTTCCCAGACTCGATCCCGCGGACGTTACCATTAAAGCGACCAATCGGCTGTGGACCGGGCAGGGGGCGGACCGCTTCGCGGACGAACGAGGACGTTCCCAGCCGCCGTGAATTCAAGGGGCGTCGGCGCTACGGTGTGTTCAAGACATCTTGGAACTGGGTTTGGGCCATCTCAATGTTGTGCGACGCCGTGAAGCTGTAAAGGTCGTAGCATTCCGACCAGTGCATCGCGAGAATTGCGTAGGCGAGTAGGATGACGAAGGAACCCATCTCGGTGATCCGCGCGGCGCGAAAGCGTAAAAGCGGATAGCTTCCAAGTAAAACCAGCCCGATTTTGTAGAGGATGATCGAGGCGGTTCCATAGGCGAGCATGTGTCGTGCCAGCGGGTTCTCCTCATGGAGCATTCCTAGTTCGTGGGAGAGGATGGTGAAGGCCAGGTCGAAGCCGTTCAGCAGCCATATCCCCAGAACCAGGCAAATGACGCGGTGGGAGCGGGCTTCGACGATCCACTCGATCACCTGCGCGGAGCGCCTGCGGCAAGCCGGTGCAGGGGCCATTGAGTCCGATAGCGTGGTCGTCGGGTACCCAGGCATGAACGGGATATCGGTTCCCGATAGGCGGGGCATCACTGACGTGCGGTCGTGCGCTCTGATCCGATAAACCGGTTGGACGAGGTCGTGGCCGAAGCGGCGAGTACCGGCGAGGCTAGGCGGCTGCACACCGCTGCGCCCCCCCGCGGCGGGGCACGCACTCTCAGTGGCACCCCGACGCCTAGTTCTCGGGTGGAAGTTCTACGAAGAACTCGTAGGCCCCCATGTCCACCGTGGTGGAATGGATGCGGAGCAGGAGACCAAGGTCATACGGGACCGGTTCGACAGTGTTCGCGTCCCAATCCAGATCGCCCGCATCGGGCGGCAAGGACGCGTTTTCGCCGGTGTCCTTACACGGCGAGGTGGATGCCGGCTCGTAG
>Ga0137429_1000563_pt1 | contig 14313 bp, 11 predicted proteins | sample EasRivERMZT736_2_FD_102304 | JGI IMG/M metagenome (GOLD analysis project Ga0137429, IMG submission 102304) | Soil microbial communities from meander-bound floodplain in the East River, Colorado, USA - East River MetaG ERMZT736_2 | ecosystem: Environmental > Terrestrial > Soil > Floodplain ...
AGACGGCGCGCGATGAGCACGGAGTCGAGACCATATCGGTGAAGGTTCCGGAAACCGCCAAGCCCCTTCGCGAGGTTCTCCTGGTTCGCGAAGGAAGTGGGCAGAAATACCCCGTAATTCTAGTTTCCGAAAAGACTCACAAGCGAGTCTATCAAAAGGCTTCGGATGCTCGGCTTGCCAAGGGGAGTTTTTTGAGTCTGTTCAATGCCGAACTGATCACCAGCTTTCTGAACCCGCTCTTCGTGGTCCTTTTGACTCCGTTGGTGGTGGCCTTTTTCACGTGGCGGATTCGCCTTGGCAAGCCCGTCAGCACGGCGCGGAAGCTTCTCTACGGCATGCTTATCACGTTTGTGTCATTGCTCTTTATGGCGGGGGCGGCGCGCTCCGGCGGCAACGGGGAAAGCAAGGTGACGCTCTGGTGGCTGGTGGTGTTCTATGTGGTGGTGACCGTCGGTGAATTGTGCCTTTCCCCCATGGGACTCTCGCTGGTGACCAAGCTGGCGCCCAAGCGTTTGGTGGGGCTGATGCTCGGCGGGTGGTTTGTTTCGACTGCGGTGGGTAATAAGCTTTCCGGTTTCATCAGCGGGCTGGAGCCGACGGCGATGATGTTCGTCATTCTGAGTTTGGCCATGTTGGGCGTTGCGATATTGATCCTGATCCTGCTGCCGATGCTGGACCGGGCGATCAAGCGGTATGGGGCGTGACGGAAGAATGCTGAATGGCGAATTCGGAATGGCGAATGCCCACAGCGCGAAGGGGGCCATGGAATCTCAGTACGCGCGCCGCTCCTTGGGCTACCGGGACTCGCCGTCGGTCACGGTGTTGACTGCTGCTTTCGGAATAGCGAACTTATTGTAGAGCAGAAAAGCGACGGCGGTCATGAACATGATCCCGCCGAAGGCCAGCCACATGAGGTCGGGTCGCTGCATGTCACGGGCCAGCTTACCGTAGAGCTGTCCGGAGAGAATCCCGCTGAACAGGTTTCCCAGAGCGATGGCGACGAAGTAGTAGCCCATGTACAGGGCGACCTTGTCGCGGGGGGCGATTCGACCGACGTATTCCTGACTGGTGGGGCTGGCCATCATTTCCCCGACCGCGAAGATGATGATACCGAGGCTGACGATCCACACCGATCCTCCGATGCCGACCATGCCGGTGTCGCCTGCGAATGCCGAGAGACCGATCCCCAACGCGGCGATGACCATACCGGCGATAATCGTCGTAAAGCGGTGGAACCGGGCCATCAAGAATGAGATAAGAACCTGAATGAGAATGATGGCGCCGGCGTCGAAGTTGACGATGTACTCGGGGTTGACCTGCCGCCCGAGTATGATGGCCCGGTTGGTGACCGATTCGACATTCGCTCCCCCGGTTTGAACAAGTTCGCGGAGTTGCGCCGGCAACAGGCGGACTTTACTTTCCAGGAGCTCTCGGGAAACTTCCGCGAGTTGCTGATCTTCGAGCCGTCCGGACGCTTGCGCGGCGACGAGCTTGTCCAGCTTTCTAACGATTTCACCGCGTTCGCTGTCGCTGATGGTGGCAAGGGAGGGCGCAATCCCGGAATGCGGGTCGTTTGGATCACCCTTTCCGAACACGGCCTCCGTTGCGTGGATCAGCGGACGGGTCTCGGTGAAATCGCGGATGTATTCCGGCATGGTGATGAAAATCTGTTGGAAGCTCGTCCAAAAGCCGGACATGATGAGCAGGAACAATGCGAAGCGCCAATTGCCGCAGTGCATGCGTTGGGCGAACCACATGCGTTTCGCTTTACCCGATTCCACGGGGCGGCCGCTTTCAGGCGGAAGCAATCGGTCGTATGCGAAGTTGAGCACCAGCCAGATGGGAATGAAGTAGAAGCAGCGCGTCCAGGAGAACCACCGTATGCCTTGATTAGCGACCATCAACGCGATCAGAATGGTAAAGCTCGTGACGAAGAATCGAACGTTGCCGAGGACCTCTACGGAGTTTTCCAATACTTTTCGAAAGGTGCGTCGCGTCGCGGAAGTAGCCTCGGTCGTCGGCTCTTTGTAGAAGATCGTTACGATAAGTAGGTTTAGGAATGCCCAGAACGAGCAGGCGATAAACACATAGTTCCAACTAAGCCCGCGGACAAGCCCCGCTACGATGGGTCCGACGAACCCCCCGATGTTGACCATCATGTAGAAAATGCCGAACCCGGTGGCTGAGTTCCGTTCATCCGTGACCCGTGCTACGGTGCCGACCACGACGGGTTTGAAGATTGCCGCACCTACAGCTACGAACAAGAACGCCATCATGAACGACGGGAAGGTGCGGAACTGCCCAAGGAGGTAATACGAAACGATCATCACCAGGTAGGCGATGGTGAACATCTTCTTGTAGCCGTAGCGATCGGCAAGCGCGCCGGTGAACACCGGCATGAGGTAGAGCAGGAACGGGACTACGGCCTGGATCTGCCCCCGCTGCTCAGAAGTGAATCCCAATCCACCGGTGGCGACCGCGCCGGTGATGTACACCGAGGAGACGGTGAACCAGCCGTACCACGCCATCCGCTCGAAGATCTCCATGGTGTTGGCTACCCAGAACGTGGCTGGGTAGCTCTTGATCTGCGCCATTAGGCCGAGGTTCTTTTCACTCACAGGCCGGTACTCCTTTTGTGATCCGAAGCGAAAACAAGGCGAGAAGTTAGCCGGGGGAGGCCTCTACGGCAACCATTCCGCCGCGACCAGAATCCCGTTGCACACTTCAAGTCGAAACCCTCGAATTTCGAGCCTCCAATCGGCAGTCAGTCACCCCCGCGGAGTCGTGCTTCGAGTTTCTTGGCCACGTCCAAGGGCACGAGTCGGGCGAGGTGATTCGGATCATATCGCCCTATCTCCACTATCTGCCTGATGAGCGTGCTGGAGGTGAGCATGTGTTGTCCGCTGGTCATCAAGAACACCGTTTCGATGCCGCCGATGATGAGGTTTGTGGTGGCGATCTCCAACTCGGCGTGCAGATCGACGTTGTCGCGAATGCCGCGAAGGATCACCCGGGCGCCGACGGTGCGAGCATACTCGACGGTCAGCCCGCTGTAGGTCTGCACTTCGACGCCTCGAAAACCGGCCGTGTGCTCGACGAGCATTTCCTTGCGTTCGGACTGGGTGAAAACTTCCTTCTTCAGCGGGTTGTCGCCGACGGCCACGATCAGCCGATCGTAGAGCTTCGAAGCACGCTCGATGATATCGAGATGCCCCAGCGTGAGCGGATCGAACATCCCCGGGAAGATCGCTAAGTTGGATGACGTTACCATGGCCCGTTGACTCCGACCGCGCCAATAACGGGCCAATCGGACTGGCCCCGCGCTGGCGCTTGGGGCTCGGATTGTACACCGCTCTTAGGATGCGTCCATCGAATTCTGATTGACAGACCCGGAGGCCATGACGATGCTGACTAGGATGGGAGGCGCACCGCTCGAAACGACCATTGATCTTAGCGTTGACCTGGCCGGGCTTCGGCTGGCCAATCCGGTGATGACCGCTTCGGGCACAAGCGGCTTCGGACCGGAACACGCGGAATACATGGACCTCCGCAAGCTTGGGGCGTTCATTACCAAGGCCGTTTCCCCCGAAGCCCGCAAGGGCAACCCGCCGGAACGGATCGTCGAAACCCGCGGGGGGATGCTCAACGCCATCGGACTGGCCAACGTCGGCTTGGAACGGTTTGTCGTGGAGAAGATTCCCTTTCTGCAAAGCGCGGGCGTCCCCGTCATCGTGAACGTTGTGGGCCACTCCGTCGAGGATTACCAAACCGTCTGCCGCCGGCTGGATTCGATCGACTGTGTGGCCGGGTTGGAGTTGAACGTCTCTTGTCCCAACGTCGCCGACGGGTTGGAGTTCGGCACCGATCCCAAGCGCCTTTCTAAGTTCGTCACCGCCATCCGCCGCGAAGTTCGTCGAGCCAAGCTCATCGTCAAGCTGTCGCCCAACGTCACCGACATCACGGAAACCGCACTGGCGGCGATCGACAGCGGCGCCGACGCTCTGTCGGTCATCAACACACTCTACGGAATGGCCATCAACGTAGAAACATGGAAGCCGATGCTGGCCAATCGCACCGGCGGACTTTCCGGCCCGGCGATCAAACCCGTCGCCCTGTACATGGTGCATCGCGTGTATAAGCAGGTCGCCCGCGATAAGGGCGTGCCCATCATCGGCATGGGCGGGATCACCGATTGGCGCGATGCGGTGGAGTTCCTGCTCGCCGGGGCGACGGCGGTGGCGGTGGGCACGGCGCTTTTCGTTGATCCCCAGGCACCCATTCACATTTGCGAAGGGATTGCCGCTTACCTAAAACGTCGCGGCCTATCGTCCGTCCGCGACCTCGTCGGCAAGCTCAAATAGTGTTTATTGGCGGGTATAGCCCGTTCTGCACTTGCTTCGCGAGCTGGCGCGGTTGAATAGAGAATTAACCGCCCGATCGAACGAACAAGCCCGCGTCAAGGGGTTCGTTGATCTTGATCTTGGAGAATCGGCGGTCAAGACTCGTGGCGGGCTCGCCGTGGAAGACGGCCGTCGTGACCATTGGAAGCTCGATCCCGCCGGCGTTTGTAAACTCGGTGAAGGTTAGGCGGAGATCACCGTAGGCGAGCTTGGGTCCGCGACCGCGGTATGTCGCGGAGAGGATGCGACCACTCTGTCGGTCGAGGCCTAGCTTGGTGGTCGTGCCGGCGAACGCCACGGTGACGAATTCAACCGGCTTGCCGTCAACGGTCCCCTCACCCGATGCCACGGCCACAAAGTCCGCCCGACTGCGGGACCGGAGGATGACCAGCGGAAATCGATGGAACTCGGCTTCTAGCGCCGCACGCTGTTGGATGTGCATGGACCAGACTTCTGTGCTGTCGAAGAACGCGGCGTCTTTTGCGGCGACGGCCGCCCACTTGGATTCGTTCCAATCATCCTCGGATCGAAACTCGTTTGGGAAACGGATGATCCAGGCTTTCCGGTTGGTATAATCCTTTCCGCCTTGCTTGGTCGTCGTTACGGTCTCTGCTCGAAAGGAAGTGACGGCGTCAACGACGTCTGCCCCGCCCAAGCTCTTGAGCGCCAGTTCGATCAGTTCGCGCCCGCGGCGGGTGGATTGGGCGTCCGCGGGGGGCGGAGGATCGGGCGAGTCGAGAAGGTCGTCGGGCGTGGACAGGAATGTTTTTCGGCAAGCATCCGAAGCGAAGATGTAAATGCGTTCCTTGTGAACCGCATAGCGCTCCGTGGAGCCCGCGCCACTCAGCGGTCCCATGCGGGCGCATGCCCCGCCGAGCTGAATCTCGAACCGCTCTGGAGAGTTTTTGAACGTAGCGCGATTAGCTTCGGTGGCGAAAAGATAGCGATACCGGGCGTGGTCAACGAAAAAGTCGTCCTTGCCTGGAACTTCCCGTCCGGCGACCAACTCAACCGCATCGACCTTTAAGGTCCGTGCCGGATCGCACTCTTCACCGAAAACTGCGGTTGCCATCGTCAGGATGGCGACGCACACATCCTCTTTGTACTTCATTCGCAATCTCCAATGGCTTCGTTGTCCAAGTTGGAAGGCCGGCAATTTTCCTAAACGCCGCATTATAGCGGCTTCCAAAGGCCGATCACGTTTCCATCGGGATCGGCGAACCACGCGAAGTGTCCCATGCCGGGTACTTCCACCGGTGGGACGACCGTTTTTCCACCCTGGTTTTCCGCCTTCTTGAGATAAGCCTGTAGGTCGTTCACCTGGGCATAAATGGTGACGTAGTTGTGCGGCTCGTGTCCCAGGGAGGCAATGTGTCCGTCGATCCCCGATCCGCCGCCTTGAGTGTCAATCATGGCGGCCGGTCCCTGCTGGTCGATCTTCCAGCCGAACAGGTCACTGTAAAACTTCACGGTCTTCTGATTGTTGCGACATCCAATTTCAAAATGTACGACCGGTGCTCCCATTTTATTATCTCCGTTCTGCGGCTATTACTTCCGCGCGAGTGCCACCGTTGGAACAACAGTGGTCTTTTTTTCAGGACAAATCCACTGCTCAAGAGTAGTGGCACATTTCTTTACCGGCGCTCCGGCAGAATCAGTCTGTGATACGACTACGCGTTCAGGACGTGCTGCGGTGTGCCGTATTTCTGGGTCACAAAGCCAACGATAACTCCCACCAGGCTTCCGGGCAGGATGATTTCGAGATAGTGCGACCCCTGCAACACGGCCACGATGAGGGCGAGCGCGAAGCCCAGCGTAAGTCCGCAGGCGATGCCGATGCCCAGGGAGTTGAACTTGCGGGCGACGAAGCCGGTGACCACGCCGACGATCAGCCCCTTCATCGTCGAGCCGATCACGATCCCGACAATTCCCTCCTTGACCGCCGGCACATCGGGCGACGAGACCAATGCCGACAGTCCGTCGAAGGCCCCCAAAACCCCGCCGAGGATCAGTCCCAGTAAAGGTTTGCTCATCGAATCATCTCCTAAACTGTCCATTCGACGCCCCCTGCGTCGCTCATGCTCCTATTCAACGCCGCCGCCGGTTCCTTTAAGTTTTCCAGAGAATTTCCGCGGATGCCCACAGATTATCGTCGCGGCCAGACCGCCAAAAGGGCCCGCATCAACAGATAAGCGGCCACCAGCAGGATGGGCGCTCGATAGCGCCATGCCCAGCGGCCCAGGCGTTCGAGCACACCCTCGTGATAGGCGAGCACGGCCTGCCCATCAAGAAAACGCACGACCTCAGCGGCCAGTTCCGCCGCGCCCGCGTATCGGTGCTCCGGATCGGCCGACAACGCCTTGAGGCAGATCGCTTCCAAACGCCGCGGCACGGCACGGTTTCGCTGCCGCGGTGGGACGAGCGGCAATGCGCCGTCGCCGGATTGTGCGGCGGCGCGCGGCGCTTGGCCGGTGAGCAGAAAGTACAGGACTCCGCCGAGGGCGTACACGTCGCTTCGTTCGTCGATCCGGTCCACGGCTCCCAGAGCCTGCTCAGGCGACATGTACGCGGGCGTGCCGAGGATCGTACCGTGCGCTGTTTCCCTGGGGCTTGGTTCCAACGGTCGTTCCTGTGGCAGGGGGGCTGCTGCCGCCGCGTTGGTCGACGGATCGAGCGCTGCCTTCGCGAGACCCCAATCCAGGACCAGTACTTCGCCGAACGGCCCTACCATGACATTCTGCGGCTTAAGATCGCGGTGGATGACTTGGTGGGCATGGGCGAACGCAACCGTCTCGCAGACACGTTGGAAAACTCGTAGCCGCTCGGGAATGCCCGCGGAGGCGTCGAAGTGCTCGTCCAGTCGCCGCCCCTGCACCCACTTCATGACGTAGTACACGCGGCCGTCGGCGAGCGTCCCAATGTCGTGGACGGGAACGATGCCGGGGTGCTCCAGGCAGGCGATGATGTGGGCCTCGCGCGACATGCGGTCGATGGATTCCTTGTTGAGCGCTCCGTCGCGGATGACTTTCAGCGCCACGGGTCGTCCCAGGGCGCGATCCTCGGCCAGGTAGACCGTGCCCATTCCTCCCTGCCCGATCCGCTGGTTGATGCGATAGCGCGGGTCGTCGGGCGCGTCGTCCTGGACGACGTGCCGAAGGTGATCGAGGGTGTCGTCATTCAACGTACGGGTCACGAAATCGTCCCCAGAATCCGCCTTGTTTCGTCGCGGAACTCCTCATCGTTGGCGGTCAGTTCGCGAAGGACGCCGAGGACGCAGCCACGGAAACTGCGACGAGCCCAGGCCAGGAAATTCGTCACCTGCGTGACGGGCAAGTTGAACTCCGCGGCGAGCTGGTCGTAGGTCGGCCGCTGGCTGCCTTCGGCGCAGTGCAGATCGTATCGCTCGAACAACGAGTAATGAGTTCGCTTATCGGCTTGCTCGCACGCGACGCGAAAGTTCTCGATCGCTCGTTCCAGGAGACTTCGGGCGCATTCCCGATCGAAATAGGTTTCCTCATCGTCCGCCGGTCGGCGGCAACGCAAGAACTCGGCGTCCGCTTCGGCGAAGTCCAGCGAAACGAACCGTTGATCGCCGCCGCGTTTTACCCGCCCCGCTGCCTTTCGCTCGTTGGCCACGTACCCGTCGGCACACACTCGCAAATACGTTCGGAAGCCCGCCTTCTGGGCGGTGTAACGCTCCACGAACGACTTTTCCATCGCGCTGGCGAAGAACCCCTGCGTCCAGTCTTTGGCCTGCTCATTGGACGCGCCCCATTTCATGCGGATGTGCTTATAGATCGGTTTCCAATACGCCGCGACCAACAACTCCCATGCCCGCTCGCGGGACCGCGGGTCATCGCTACGAACGCCCTCGATGATCGAGCCGCGAGTGAGCGGGAAGCGGTCCTGTTGGCCTCCGATTTCAGTGTCTCGATCCATACGCACGTCACGCTTGCATCCTACAAGAGCGTACCCTGAAACGACGCGGTCCATCCAGTGAGGTCCAAAACGGACCCCGGCGCGAAGGGGACCATTCGACAATCGACCATTACCCTTCGACAATGCATCAGGCTGAATATGACTCTTGCAACGAACACACGCTTTGGTCCATACGAGATCGTCGCTCCCCTCGGCGCGGGGGGAATGGGGGAGGTCTACCGCGCCAAAGATACGCGCCTCGACCGCGAGGTGGCCATCAAGGTGCTGCCACAACATCTTTCGCGCAGCCCGGAGTTCAAACAACGATTCGAGCGCGAAGCGAAGTCGATTTCGCAACTGACCCATCCGCATATCTGTACGCTCCACGACGTCGGACATCACGACGGCACCGATTTTTTGGTGATGGAGTTGCTGGAGGGTGAGACGCTGGCGGCTCGGCTGACCAAAGGCGCGTTGCCGATCGACCAGGTGTTGAGGCACGGGGTCGAGATCGCCTCGGCGTTGGACGCGGCCCATCGAAAAGGCGTCGTCCACCGCGATCTCAAGCCCGGCAATATCATGCTGACGAAATCGGGAGCGAAATTGCTCGATTTCGGTCTGGCGAAATCCACGGCCATCATCGAGAGCGACCCCAGCGCCGTCACAGTCAGCCAGCCGCTCACCAGCAAAGGGACAATCCTTGGTACGTTTCAGTATATGGCCCCGGAGCAGTTGGAAGGCACGGAGGCCGATGCGCGGACGGACATTTTTGCCTTCGGCGCGGTCCTTTACGAAATGGCGACCGGCAAGCGAGCATTCGACGGTCATAGCCGGGCCAGCCTGATCGCCTCGATCATGTCTGTGCAGCCGCAGCCGATCTCCAACGTGCAGCCCATGACGCCGCCGGCGCTGGATCATCTCGTTCGTTGCTGTCTGACCAAGGATGCCGACGACCGGATTCAGACGGCGCACGACGTGAAGCTGCAACTCGAATGGATCGTCAGCGCCGGCTCCCAAGCCGGGGCGCCGATCGTCGCCATGTCTCGCCGAAAGCGCCGCGAATGGGTCGCTTGGTCCAATGTGGTTGTATTGGCCGCCCTTGCCGTTTACCAAGCGGTGGGAACTTTCCGCGCCGGGCGGACCGCGCCCCGCGTGGTCCGGGCGTTCATTCCCGCGCCCGAGAACAGCCAATTCATGTCCCTCGGCCAAGGCCCCGGCGGCTCCGGGCCGGTCAGCATCTCACCCGACGGAACGCAACTGACCTTCGTCGCCAAGCCGGAAAGCGGGCCGGATCGACTTTACGTCCGCCCCCTCGACTCAGCGGTCGCCCGATCCTTGCCCGGAACCGAGGGCGCTCGCTACCCCTTCTGGTCCTACGACAGCAAAACAATAGGTTTTTTTGCCGGCGGAAAGTTGAAAAAGATCGATGCCGCGGGCGGACCGGCGGTGGCGCTTTGCAAGGCCACAAGCGGGCGGGGAGGCACGTGGAACCGCGACGGAGTGATTCTGTTCACGCCGGAATCCGAGGGACCCATACACCGGGTATCATCCGCAGGCGGTGAATCCACACCCTTGACCGTGGCCAAGGATGACGAGGAGACCCACCGCTGGCCCTTCTTCCTCCCCGACGGGCGTCACTTTCTTTACTTCATCCGCGTCAAGGGCGGCGCGTCGTTCAGTGAGAAGAATAACCTCATGCTCGGCTCGCTGGATGGGACGACCAACAAACGGTTGGTCCAGGTCAGCTCCAACGCTGCGTACGCCTCCGGCCACGTGCTTTTCTTGCGCGACGGAACGCTGATGGCCCAGCCCTTCGATGCCGCACGGCTGGAACTTGGCGGCGCCGCGTTTCCGATCGCCGAGCAGGTCCAATTCGACGCGGGCTATACCCATGCGGTGTTCTCCGCCTCGCAAAACGGCGTTCTCGCGTTTCAGTCGGGTTCGGCGAGAATGGGCTCTGAGTTGATTTGGCTCGACCGAGAGGGGAAAGAAGTCGGCACGCTGGGCGAGCCGGCGCTTTATGAGTCGCTCCGACTTTCGCCCGACGGGCAGCTTGTGGCGGTTTCGATCAAAGACCCGACCTCCGGGCAGTGCCACCTCTGGATCATCGACGTGGCCCGCGGACTGCGGACTCGGTTCACCTTCACTGCGGCCTGGGACCAAAACCCCGTCTGGTCTCCGGACGGTGCCCGCCTCGTTTTCGGATCCGATCGGAACGGTCGGTATAACCTGTATCAAAAGTCGATCGGCGGCGTCGGGAATGAGGAGCTGATCCTATCGGCAGATTTCAACGGCTGGCCATTTGATTGGTCGCAGGATCGGCGTTGGATCGTCGTGGGCTCCAACTCGCCGCAACAGATCAAAGCAGACCTCTTGGTCTTCGAACCTTTGGGAGACCTGAAACTCGTTCCAGTCGTTCAGACGCCGTTCGACGAAGGGGAAGCGCGCTTTTCGCCCGATGGACGATGGATCGTCTATACTTCCGACGAGTCTGAGCAACAAGAAGTTTTGGTCGTGCCCTTCCCGGGACCCGGACGCAAATGGCAGATTTCGACGGCGGGCGGGTTTCACCCCCAGTGGAAGCGTGACGGGAAAGAGATCTTCTATATTGCCCCGGACTTGAAACTGATGTCCGCTGAGGTCAGTGCCCAGGAGTCGAGCTTCGAGGTCGGACAAGCGAAACCGCTCTTTCAGCTCCAACCCTTCGGCGGCGAAGCATCCTATGACGTAGCGCCGGACGGGCAGAGGATTCTGGTCAAAAGGGCGCTGGAGACGAAGTCGGGATCGCCGTTGACTTTGGTCATCAATTGGCCGGCGGAGCTCAAGAAACCATGAGCCTGACGTCCGGCGCGAAACTCGGCCCCTACGAAATCCTTGCTCCCCTCGGCGCGGGAGGAATGGGAGAGGTCTATCGCGCCAAGGACACGCGGCTTGATCGCGAGGTTGCGATCAAAGTCCTGCCGCAGCATCTTTCGCGCAGTCCGGAATTCAAACAACGATTCGAGCGTGAGGCCAAGTCAATCTCGCAGTTGACGCATCCGCATATCTGCACCTTGCACGATGTAGGGCATCATGACGGCACCGACTTTTTGGTGATGGAGTTGCTGGAGGGGGAGACGCTGGCCCAACGCTTGATCAAGGGCGCGTTGCCGATCGACCACGTGGTGAGGTACGGGGTCGAGATTGCCTCGGCGTTGGACGCAGCCCATCGCAAAGGCGTCGTCCATCGTGATCTGAAGCCGGGCAACATCATGCTGACGAAATCGGGTGCGAAGCTGCTCGATTTCGGCCTGGCGAAATCCACGGCCATCATCGAGAGCGACCCCAGCGCCGTCACAGTCAGCCAGCCGCTCACCAGCAAAGGGACAATCCTTGGTACGTTTCAGTATATGGCCCCGGAGCAGTTGGAGGGGACAGAGGCCGATGCCCGGACGGACATCTTCGCCTTCGGCGCGGTACTCTACGAAATGGCCACCGGCAAACGGGCGTTCGAGGGTGCGAGCCGCGCGAGCCTCATCGCCTCGATCATGTCTGTGCATCCACAGCCTATTTCCAACGTGCAGCCCATGACGCCACCGGCGCTCGATCGCCTCGTGCGAAAGTGCCTCGCCAAGGACCCGGATTCAAGGTGGCAAAGTGCGTCCGACATCGCCGATGAGCTGCGCTGGATTACGGAGAGCGGGTCACAAACCGGCGCGCCCATTACCGTCGTCTCACGTCGACGGCGTCGTGAGGGCCTCGCGTGGACCATCGTCGGCTTGTTCGCGGTCGCACTCATCGCGATCGCATGGATCAGTTTTCGCCATCCGTCCGATGCGCCGCGTGTGATTCGCGCTAGCATTCTTCCACCGGAGGGCACGGCACTAAGCTCAATTGCCAACCATCCGGGCCCGGTCATTATCTCCCCCGATGGAACACGCCTGGCCTTTGTGGCGCGCCAGAGCGAAGGAAGGATGCACCTTTGGGTCCGGTCGCTCGACAGCCATGAGGCAAAAGCTCTTCCAGACACGGAAGGAGCGACACGGGCGTTCTGGTCGCCGGACAGCCGGTTCCTTGGATTCTTTGCCGACCACAAGCTAAAAAAGGTTGACGCCTCCGGCGGTCCGCCCTTTACCTTGGCGGACGCACCCGACTCCCGGGGAGGGACGTGGAACCGTGAGGGTGTCATCGTCTTCGCCCCGAACTGGACCGGCCCGTTGTGCCGGGTTTCCGCCAACGGAGGCGAGGTGATTCCGACAACAAAGATCGACGCCCAGCGCCAGGAGAACACCCATCGATATCCCTATTTTTTGCCTGACGGAAACCACTTTGTGTTTTTGGTTCGCCAAGCCAGCGCGGGTAAGGGCGTGGAACCGGCGATCATGGTCGGGTCGCTAGATTCGATGGACAGAGTCCCGGTGGTGCACACAGCGTCCAACGTCGCCTATGCGTCAGGACATCTCCTGTTCGTTCGACAGGGGACGCTGATGGCTCAGCCGTTCGACGTAGATCGAATCCAGACCGCCGGGGAAGCCCTTCCCGTCGTTGAGAATCTGCTCATGGATGAACGATTCAGTTTGGGCGTGTTTTCGGCTTCGCAGAACGGCCTATTGGCCTATCAAACAGGCGTGGCCACCGCTAAGGCTCAGCTCTATTGGGGGGACCGCTCGGGCAAACGCCTCGATCCTGTCGGAAGCCCGGAAAACTATTATTTCGGTTCCTGCGCCAGACTTTCCCCAGACGGCAAGAGGATCCTGACTTCCATTATGGACCTGGAGACCGGGCTGTCCGACGTGTGGCTCCATGACCTTGGGCGAGGACTGCGCACGCGATTTAGCTTCGAACGCGCGGACTGTGCCAACGCCGTCTGGTCGCCGGATGGGACTAGGGTCCTCTTTTCAGCCTATCGGGGCCCGCAGACTGATTTGATCATCAAAGCCGCCACCGGCGCCGGTGCCCAGGAGACGGTGGTGAGCATCCCGGACCTCTTCGCCGAACCACTAAACTGGTCTCCCGACGGGCGTTTCGTCCTTTACCAGCCCCAGTCAACGGAACGGAACCTCGGCCTATGGCTGCTCCCGCTCGAAGGAGATCGCACGCCCCGACCCTTCCTCGACACGCAGGCGGATGAGACGATGGGTCAGTTCTCGCCCGATGGCCGCTTCGTGACCTACGTATCCAACACCTCCGGCCGCAACGAGGTGTACGTCGTGCCGTTCCCCGACCCAGGAGGTCAGTGGCAGGTGTCCACGCAAGGAGGAACGGAGCCGCGCTGGCGCTCCGACGGGAAGGAGCTATTCTTCTTCACTCCGGACAATTGGCTCATGGCCGCGCAGGTGAACGTGGAGGGGGACCATTTCGAGATCGGCGGAATCCAGCAGTTGTTCCAGGCTCGCGAATCCGGGGACATTTGGCGATACGACGTGGCCCGGGACGGCGAGCGGTTCCTTGTCCTTACTCCGCTGACCGACGAGTCGGCTTCGCCGATTCACCTGATTGTGAATTGGCCGGCGGAGCTGAAAAAGCAATGACCCTGGCGACAGGCACACAACTTGGCCCTTATGAGATCGTCTCGCCCCTTGGTGTGGGCGGAATGGGTGAGGTCTATCGCGCAACGGATTCGCGGTTGGATCGTGACGTGGCGATCAAAGTATTGCCTGAAGCGCTGGCGCGGGACTAAGAGCGCATCCTGCGCTTTGAGCGTGAAGCGAAGGTCCTCGCCTCGCTCAATCATCCCCATATCGCGGCCATTTACGGATTCGAGGAGTTTGAGGGCAAGCGGTTCCTGGTGATGGAGCTCGCCGAGGGCGAAACCCTGGCCGAACGATTGGATCGAGGACCGATTCCGATGCGAGACGCGCTGGAATTCGCCAGCGGAATTGCCATTGCGCTGGAAGCGGCACATGAAAAGGGGATCATTCATCGCGATCTCAAACCGGCCAACGTCAAGGTGACGCCCGATGGCACGGTGAAGGTGCTCGACTTCGGTCTGGCCAAGGCGATGGCCGGCGATGCG
>Ga0137429_1000564_pt1 | contig 14282 bp, 8 predicted proteins | sample EasRivERMZT736_2_FD_102304 | JGI IMG/M metagenome (GOLD analysis project Ga0137429, IMG submission 102304) | Soil microbial communities from meander-bound floodplain in the East River, Colorado, USA - East River MetaG ERMZT736_2 | ecosystem: Environmental > Terrestrial > Soil > Floodplain ...
CATCGGCCTGCCACGGCAGAACTCGCATGTAAGTAGACGGCGCGTAAATCGACGTCGAACCGCTAAACGGCGGTCGGTCTGCCGCCAGCCACGTCCGCCACCCCTTCTCTCGTTCCTCGGCCATCGCCTCTACGTCGTAAAACTGGGCCGCCGGCATCCAAACGTCCACCGAATCGGAGAGATTGGCAAAGGGGAAGTTGGGCCAGCCGTAGGGGCGCATGTCCTGCGGAAATCCCCTGAAGGCAACGGCAACCCGCGGGTTCGCCGCGTGGATCGAAACCGCAAATCGCCGCATCGCCTCCGCCGATGACTCTGGTGCCAAGGCGTAGCACCGATCCAACCAGCCCTTCTGTTCGAAGTGACTCGCGCACTGGGCGAGGTACTGATCGAGCATCGCCGTTGATCCGTGCGCGCGGCGAGTCGTATCCGGCTGCGGAGAAAACATTCCCTTAACCGGCAACGGCCAGAGCCGCAACCCAACACGGTTGAAGAACGCTCGACCGGAGAGCAGCGCCTCCACCACCGCGTCATAGGGCCCCCAATCAATCACCAGACCGCCCGCCGCATTGACCTTGCGGATCGGAACCAACTCCGGCAGCACGGGTGTCAGGCGGTGGCCCTGGAGCGTCCGCAACGAGGTAAGCAGCAGTGCGTCCATCTCACTTCGACGTGGGTGATCGCTCCAATCGTCGGCGCTGGGGGGCGGCGCCGTCGTGTCGAAGTGGATGTGGTGTTGAAACAGCGCTAGATGATCGACTTCCGATAGGACCGGAACATCCGACTCATCCGGTAGTACGATCGGCCAGACCGTGAGTTGGACGTCCACCGAGCCGACTACCGCCTTGCCTGAAAGTAGCGCGATGCTCGTCACATACGTCCCCTCAAACGTGCCTTTCGGGATCGCAACATCTACCCAGAAAACGTAGGTGTCGCCGGGCGACAGCGTGGGCGGCAGTCCTCCGCGCAGGGCTCGAACCGGCACCAGCACGTCCAACGGTTCTTGATGCCGCATCCGTGGCGGGATGGAGCGGATGTGCCAACCGGGAAAGTCCCCCACTCCCACGCCGTGCATTCGAAACAGCGTCACGGCCGACGGATCGATCTTACCGTGCACGGAAGTCAACGGGGCGACACGGAAATCAGGACGCGGGATCGCTTCCTTGCCCCCTCTAACGGCAAAGGAAAAGCTCAAGGTTTCGTTGATCGCCCCCGCAAGACGGACGCGTGGGACCGGACGATCGGATGGCCCGACGGGTGATTCGAAGGTGGAAGATGGATCAACGAACCAAACATGAGCCTGGTCGCTGGCGGTGCGGCATGTTGGCAATGCGCCGGCTATGAGAGTGACCGCGAACGCCGCGAGTCGGGTGATCTTCGCGGTGGCACGCCGACCCCACACCTTCGTCGTCCGTCCGCTATGGCTCGTCCACGTGGTCCACCCCCGCTTCGTCTACCGCTGCCTCGGTGGGCGGCGGGGGCGGCGGGGGCTCGACCGTGACCTTGGTAAATGTCGCGTCCAGCACCTTCAGTCGATCCAGCGCCAGTTGCTGGAAAGGCAAAGCGTTGAGTTTCGGATTGCCAACGATGGCATTGAGGTGTGCGCGCGCCTTCTCTTTGTGGGACGAATCGCCGTCGAGGACGAACTCGTTCTCCTCAACCGTCGCAAGCCCTGAAAGGGCGACGCCGACGGCCAACGAGTTGTCGCTGAACCCCGAACGCAACTGCTCAAACGCTTCCCGCGCCCTTTCGTTGAGTTCGCGGTCCGGCGGGAAGGGAACCTTCTGCGCGAGTCGAAGCGCCTGGCGACCCTGGTCCATCAGGCTCGCCAGAACGAATTCCTTATCGGTAACCTCCTTGGTAATTCCCTCCAGCGCTTCTAAGGATTTCTTACCCACGTCGACGGGATCGAAGACAAGCTGATTTCGCCGCCGCCAAATGTCCTCCATGGTCGCCGCGCGTGAACGCAGCCCGAACGATACCGCCCCGAATACCACCAGAATTAAGACCGCGATCAGCCCGATCTGCTTGCCATGCACATCGAGATATTGGCGCGCCCCGTCGAGGGCGAGCATCAGGTCGTTTTCCTTCAGTTCGTGACGTCGATCGGCTTTCATGGATTCATAGCTTTCGCGGCTCGTCGCCGCCGCACTCGTCCTTACCCACCGCTTGCGGACATCCGCCGGCGGATGAGCGAAGCACCGCATCGTACACGACTCTAAGGCTCGGTCCAACCGGGTCATTGATCCGCGATCGAGTGTGACCAATCACCCTATGAAATAGGGCCTGCATCCGCCAATTGCGAAGTTAGCTATCGATCGGACATTTGACGGCCCCGCCTCAGCCCCTAGAATGCCGCGTGCGAACGATGTCCTTTCCCTGGTCCGCGAGGCATGGGTGATTTCTTGGTTGAATTACAGCTTAGTAAATTAGCGGATATCCTGACGCAGGCGGGCTTCCAAGCGATTCTGGAAGGCGAAGACCGAGGCGTTTGGGGGGTCAACACCTTGGCTGACGCCAAGAGAGGCGAACTCACCTTCCTATCCAATCCTCGCTATCTCGCCTCGGTTAAAGAAACCGCAGCTTCTGCCGTGATTGCGCGACCGGGCGTGGAGATTCCCGGAACGCTTTCGGTGCTGCGTTGCGACGACCCTTATGGGGCGGTCACCGTTGCAATCATCACTCTCCACGGCCACCGTCAACACCCCCGCTGGGGACTGAGTCCCCAGGCCTACATCGACGCTTCTGCCAGAATCGGCGCCCATCCGAACATCGCCGCGGGGGTCACCATCGCCGCCGAGGTTGTTGTCGGCGACAACTGCACCCTTTATCCGGGCTGCTACTTGGCCGAGGGTGTTCGAATCGGAAACGACTGTACGCTTTATCCCAACGTAGTGATGTACAACCGTTGTGAACTGGGCGACCGCGTGACCATACACGCCGGATCGGTGATCGGCGAGGACGGCCTCGGGTATGCGCCTCAAGGTGAGAAGTGGGTCAAGATTCCGCAAGTCGGGCGCGCGGTCATCGCCGACGACGTGGAGATCGGCGCCAACTGCGCGATCGACCGCGCCACCCTCGGACAAACGGAGATCGGTGCGGGCACGAAGTTCGGCAACGTCGTGGTCATCGGCCACGGAACCAAGATCGGTCCCGACTGCTTGTTCGTCGGCTTGGTCGGTTTGGCAGGATCGGTGACCGTCGGACGGCACGTCACGCTCGCCGGACAAGTCGGTGTCGCCGGGCATCTGGCCATCGGCGATGGAGCGTCGGTCGGCGCACAGGCCGGCATCGCCGGAAACATCGAAGCGAATGCTTCCGTTTTCGGTTCCCCGGCCCTCCCCATGGAAAACGCCAAACGCTCCATGTACGTTTTCCAAAAACTCCCCGACTGGGTCCGCCGCATCAAGGACCTCGAACGCGAAGTGAATGACCTTCGTGAAAAGGTGAATGGTCGGGTGGGCGCGTAGAACACTGTGGACTCTCAAACTTCTGAACTATTAAACGTTTGAAACTCTGCGTTCCCCTGATCCGAGCCGTGCGGCGCAAGCCCGCGGACACTTGGTCTGCCCCGCGACCTTCAGGTACGAAGCGCATCGCGTCCCGTAACGAACTTCGATAACAGCCCGGCCACTTCACACTCTTCACACGTTTCAACCGGTGAAGCCTTCTTAACTTCGTCGCTTCTCCGCTCTGTCGCTCCGTAGTCCGCCGCGGAGGACTACCCTGGCGCATTAGAGCACGGAACAGTCAAATGTAGCGTCGGAGCTTGTCCCCGGCGCTAAAAATGTAGCGTCACCCACAAGGGGTGACGCTACATTTGTTCGTTAGACGCTCTCGTCTCCGGACTACTTGCAGAGACCCCGGCGTGAGCAGATGTTGGAGCAGCATGCCGCACCCGAAGTGCACGGCGCTCCACTGGCGCCACAGCACAACTCCCCAGATTCGGTGCTGCACGCGAAGCCATCGGTTACGCAGCGGGCGTCGTCACAGTCGACAGCGTCGCCATCGCCACAGCAAAACCGTGCACTGAGCTTACCACTCTGTCGCCCGTTGCAGTCTGCAAGGCAATTCACGCAGTTTTCGCCAAGGCTGGGCTCGCAAATCCCGTTCCCGCAACCAGCATCAAAGCTGATGCAGTCGTCCGGACACACGGAACAGTCCTCACCAGATTCGCAAACTCCGTTTCCGCAGTAGTTGGCCACGAACGTACTCGAAATCGCCACAGTTTCGTCACAAGTTTTCGGGTAGTTCGAACAACAACTAGTACCAATGTCAGTGCTCACGAAAGTAAACTGGCATCCAAGGATTCCGACGTCGTCGGGCTGGATCATGTATTCGTCGTCCCTTACCTGGATCAGCCCGTTGGAAGGAAGGCCTTGCAACGTGAGTCCGGTTATCGGATCGGAATATGTGAATCCTGCTGCCCCAACCAAGCATGGAAACGCGCAATGGGTGCCGTCTGCAGGATTGCAAGTTACATTGGCGTCGGCGTCCGTGCAAACCGTGTTACCAAAAAGGGCTTTGATTGGGAGGTTGCCCACTTCAGGTACACGTACTGTTCCTTTGACGGTGTTATATGCCTGCTCGTATCGGACCACGTCGCGCAAGTCGTCGGTATATCCGGTTGTGCTCGTGCACGACAACTTTTTTTGACCCCCGCCCGTGACTTCTGGTGGGCAGTCCGCGAGTGCCTTCTTGTCTGCAAGGTTCGGGTCGCAATCGACCGTGCATCCGAGGCATGTAGCAGGACACGACGCTGCGAAATTGCAAACCTGCCCAAAGGCCGAAGTGCCGGCGACAAGCACGAGGAATCCGCCGCAGATCGCCGTGACCGTGAAGGCTGGGATCGCTTCGATAAAAGCTCGTCGCACTTCTTGCGGCGTTTTTTGCTCGACCAAGTCGCCGGCTTCTCGCAACTCCTGCTTTGCTTGTTTTGAATTGTTCATGATCGTTCTCCTAAATGATTCGATCCGCTGTTTGAACGCCCGAGGTAATCCCGCGTTCGCGGGCCTCCTGCGTTGTTAGGGTTCAGGGTTAGGCAGCTTCTTTTTCTGTTTGCGGTCATTTTGTTCCTCTTCTAAGGTCTCAAGCGGTCGAAAGTCCTTGGAGTCACGCCGTTGCTGTATTTTTTTTGGAGGGGATGCGTTAATCTGGGTTGCGTAGGTTCGCCGCGGAGGTGGTTCCATGGCTACGGACGACGAGGTGCTCCTCGACAAGGCCGTTTCAGGCGACTCCAACGCATTGGGTGCGTTGCTTGAAAAGGTGGGGCCGGCCATCGAGGTTCGGCTCAAACACGAGATTCCCGCTAAATATCGGAGCGTGTTGGACGCGGCGGAGGTGCTGCAAACCACCTACCTGGAGGCCTTTCTGGCCATCCGTCGGTTTGAGCCCAAGGGTGTGGGCGGTTTCGTGCGTTGGCTGGAGCGAATCGCCGAGAACAACCTCAAGGACGCCATCCGCGGCCTGAAAACAGAAATATATTCACGTTCCAAGAATCCGAACCCTTATTCGAGAGGCGACGACAGATACGACTCGTTGATGGAGCGTCTTATTGGTACAGGCACGACGCCGAGCGGCCCCGCAAAGAAGAACGAATCCAAAGAACGTTTGGAGGCCGCCATAGCCCGACTACCGGCTGATTACGAGCGTATCGTTCGTATGCTGGATCTGGAGGGCCGCCCGGTTGAGGAAGTTGCCAAGAGCTTGGGCCTTTCGAAGGGGGCCGTGCACATGCGCCATGCGCGGGCCCGTGGCCATCTGAGAAAACTACTTGCGTCCATGTCGTTGTTTTATACCGGTTCTCCGTGACTGGCGGCGTCGGCCGTCGCTTAATTAGATGAGATGCCCGAGGGAGGTCTCATTGTGTCCAAGTCGGAAAACAAGGATGCGTCCGGCGAGCAGCAGGGTCGTCATGCCGAATACATACGCCACGCGATAAATCAAGTCGATGCCTTGGGGGGAGCACAGACCGAAGGGTTGAGCGAAGCATTAAGTCCGTCCGACCCCAAGCAGGTGGGTCTGTACCGAATCCTGTCTGTCCTCGGCAAAGGCGGGATGGGCAAAGTCTATTTGGCTGAGCAACAGCCGCCCCTTCGCCGGCGAGTGGCCCTCAAGGTGATCAAGGCGGACTTGGACTCTGAGCACGTACTCGCTCGGTTCGAGGCCGAGCGGCAGGCCCTGGCCCTGTTGGATCATTCCAACATCGCCAAGGTCTTCGACGCCGGAACAACGAAGGAAGGCCGCCCCTACTTCGCGATGGAGTACATCGAAGGCGAGCGGATCACCGATTATTGCGATCGACACCAACTGGATACCACCGCACGGCTGCGCCTCTTCATGCAGGTCTGCGAGGGGGTACAGCACGCCCACCAGAAGGCCATTATTCACCGGGACATCAAGCCCTCCAACATCCTTGTAACTGAGCAAGACGGCAAGCCCGTTCCTAAGATCATCGACTTCGGGGTGGCGAAGGCCACGGAACAAAGGCTTACCGAGCGAAGTCTGCAAACCGAGATCGGGCAGATCATCGGTACGCTCGGCTACATGAGCCGTGAGCAACTCCGGACCCCGCACGACGTGGATACGCGCACGGACATCTACTCCCTGGGTGTCGTGCTGTACGAGCTTTTGGTCGGTGAGCCGCCGTTCGACCTGACCACGCTCGGCCACGCGGCGAGGGGTGAAGTGGAGCGGATGATTGCTGAACAGGAACCGCTCAAACCGAGCACGAAACTCAGCAGCCGCGGCGAAGTTTCCTGGGCGGCCGTTGCCCATAATCGCCAAACTGATTTTCGGACGCTGCGTAGAGCGCTCGCCACGGACCTCGACTGGCTTGTGATGATGGCGCTGGAGAAGGACCGGGATCGGCGCTATAAAACGGCGTCGGATTTTTCTGAGGACGTAGCTCGCTTTCTGCGTCACGAAAAGCTGATCGCTCGTCCGCCGAGCAGGGTGTATCAGGGCCGCAAATTCGTTCGCCGCCATCGAAGCGGCGTGGCCGCCGTCGCGGCGGTGGTTCTCGCCTTGGGGATTGGGTTCTCTGTCGCCGTAAGGCAATACAAACGCGCAGAACTCGCAGAACGAGAAACGCAACAGGCCTACGATGCTGTTCAGCGCATGTTTTTGGAACTAATTCCCGACGAAGCTGGGACCGGCCCGAAAACTGCCATCGAGATAATCGACAATTTCGTCGGAGAGCTGCCAAGTCAATCTTTGCTGGACGCCCGATTGCCTTTCATTATCGGTGAAGCCTATCGCAAGCTGGGGCGTTACGATAAAGCGCTGCCCTTCGCTCGTCAAGCCCTCGAAATCCGCGAGCGACTTCTGCAACCTAACAACGAAGAACTCATTGCGAGCCTCGAAAGCGTCGGGGAGCTGCAGTTCAGAATCGGGGAATACGCCGAGGCTGAGCGTCTTCTTCGCAGCGCGCTGACAAAGGCGCGCGAGCTGGGTGCCGGTGGAGACGAAACAGCGGCCAGCACAATGAATCGCTTAGGGAACTCGTTGAGTTACCGTGGCGCCTACGGAGACGCGGAGCGGTTCTTCGAGGAGTCGCTTGCGATCCGGCGAAGATTGTTTGGAAGCAAACATTGGTCGGTGGCCGAGACCCTTCAGAACCTCGCCACTACACTAATGCGCGCGGGTAAATTTGAAAAGGCCCTGCCTCTGTATCGGGAAGCGCTAGGTATGTCGTCCGAATCGCTCGAGGGGGAGGATGAACGGATGTACCGCGATGCGCTGGCGATGGTGCGCGAATCACGCGAGCCTGCGTCCGGCAACGTCGCTAGCATTCTTACCAACCTCGGGGCCTACTTCGAGGAGCAGAAAGGCGACCATGAGAAGGCCGCGTCGCTGTTCAGCGAGGCGTTGGCAATTCGGCGCAAGGTCTTCGGTGACAACAGTGTGGCCGTGGCCGAAAGCCTGAGCAACTTGGCGGCGGTCTGGGAGCGGATGGGAGAGACCAAGAAGGCGGAACCGCTGCATCGCGAGGCGCTGTTGATCAAACGCAAGCGGCTTGGGGACGAGCACCTGAGCGTGGCATTGAGCCTCAACAACCTGGCAGCCGTGCTGTGCAAAAACGGTCAACTCGAAGAGGCCGAACGGGCGGCTCGGGAAGGCCTGCGGATTTTCCAGGCCAAGGCCGCGCCGGGCGATTGGAAGTCCCTGAGCGTGGAGGACACGTTGGCGACCGTCCTCGCCGCACAACAGCACTACGCCGAAGCGGAGCGGCTGCTACTGAAAGCCCACGAAGGACTGAAAGATCGCAAAGATTGCCCGCCTCAAATCAAGCAAGATGTGCTGACCCACATGGTCGATCTCTACGTCGCATGGAACGCGGTAGAGCCAGGTAAGGGGTATGCGGAGAAGGCCGCCGAGTGGCGCGCCAAGCTGGAAAAAGAGAAAGGAGAGCGCTGAAAATGCGTATGCCACGGAAAGAACGAAGGGCGCGGGGTACTCGAGGACGGCCGCAACGCATCCTTGCGTTCGCCGTCATGTCGGGTCTTTGGCTTGGAGGACTCACAAGTGCGGGCGAAATGGTGCAAAAAACAACGTCACTTCGCGCGGGGTGGGGGCGAACGGTGACGGCGGTGGATGGGTCGCCGATGGCGGGGAAGGTTGCAGCCAGCCCGACTTCGTTCCCGTACCCGCGTCCGCGGCTGGCCGGTTACTCCCCGCTGGTCGCCGCGACGACGTCGGATGCGCGACAACCGGCCGACGCGTTAGATCCGGAACATTACGTGGAGGGGTCGTACGTCGGCAACCCGCTGGCCACGAACCTGGACTACAACACCGCGTTCGCCATTGTGGATACCGGAGCGGATGCCGACTTGTTCGCGGGGGATTCCGCGCTCGCGTTGGGGATGTTTGGAAGCCAACTGACCACGAATCCAGTGGATCTTGTGGGAGTCGGAGGAACGATCCGCGCGTGGGTTACGTATCCACTCGGGGTCTTCGTCGCGGGGCTGTCCGCGGTCGGGGAGGACGGAATCCTGAATCCTAAGGCGATCGTCGGCCATTCCAATGTGGCCGCCGTCGCGGCGCCAGTCCTTTCGTGCAACGACGAGGAGATCCTTACCGGGGTTATCGGGACCGCGTTTCTTTCTTCCTTCAACACCGTTATCCGGGTGGATGCGCCTCAGAGCGTGACCATCGGTGGAGCGACACGAACTTCGCCGGACGTCCACCTTCAAGTACAAACCGTCCCATTGCCGAATCCTGCCCACAAACTGTCGCTCGAGATGGCGTCACCAATCGAACCCGTCCTGACCGCGAGCTACTACATTTTCCCATTTTGCGTGATCTTCGACCCGCCGTGCTCGGACCCGTCCGTGCCGTTCTCCCCGACCCAGCTTACGCAAAACCCGTTCGACATTAAGCATCCGCCGCCGGGCGGCAGCTACGTGACCACGCTGTTCATGCGACAGGGCGAAGCGGGGCCGAGCAATCCGGACCAGAGTATGCGGATGCTGTTCGACTCGGGGGCTCAGGTGTCCGCCATCACCCCGGCGGCGGTCATTCGTCTCAGCTTGCCTGTTGCACCGGACTTCCACGTCACGCTATGCGGAATAGGTGGAACGCAAGAAGTAGACGGCTATTACATCGACTACGTCCGGATGAGCGCGCAAGGCGGAGCGCTGGAATTCTCGCGTGCGCCATTCCTCGTTTTGTCGGTCCCATCGCCCGATGGAGGCCCAATGGACGGCATTCTGGGTACGAACTTCTTTTGGAACCGCAACATGATCATTGAGCCAAGCCTGTTCGGTGACGGGTTTCTTCATCTATCCGATCCAATCCCTTTCGCTCCGGCCGACTTTGACGGCGATATGGACGTGGACCTCGACGACGTCGCTTTCTTTGTCGACTGCATGGACGGACCAGGCGCCGCCGTGCTTCACCCACTTTGCGCACACGTGGACGTCGACAATTCGGAAACTGTGGACCTTCGAGATCTGTCAACGCTGATGCGGTGCTTCAACGGCGAGAGCCTCGCGGATCCCACGTGCGGCGACTAGGCTCGTCGAGGGCTACCTGACTCCTGCGGCTCACGAATCAAGGGAATCAAAGGGGAATCAAGAGAATCAAATCAAGGGTCAAGGGAGACATTCTTATTTTTGCGCTGCGGGCCGCCCCCGCTTGGGCTCTGAAATCTCAACTTTAAAACCCCTGGCTATCCCGCGACCGAATCCGCGTTCCGGTTCGCAATGTGTAATTCGTAACTCTTAATTCCCCGCGTGATCGGTGGATCACCCGACCCCGCCGATCACCCGTGAAGTTATTGTCTGTAGAAAGACCCGCGCTAAGCGCCAACACCCTTGAGTGTTGGCGCGAACTTGTTCAACCCCCCGTCCGCGCGCCGATGGAATGGGGGAGAAACACGACGTGCGAAGACGCTGGATTTCCAAACGAACCCACCGCGAAATTCATAAGAGTCTGTGGGAAAGGGAGTTATGAAAACACGCGTCCAGCCGGAAAGCCACCGAAAGCCACCTGCAGTCTCCGCGCCTGCAGCCTACGGCCTACCGCCTCACTGCCTTCCCCTCTCCGGTTTCGGCGTTTCGCCTTTCTGCGCTTCTAGGATTCTGCGTTTTCACGGGTGCCACACAATGACACTCACCGAAAAAACTGTACTCGCAAAACGAACCCATTTGAAACTCATACCTGAAAAAGGCAAGTGGGAATGCTTCGGCGGCGTTCATCGCAAAAAACGCCGCCGATTTCGGTTCGGTTCGGTTCGTCGCTACGTCGCTCCGTGCCTATCGCCACAATCGTTCGTTGAAACCGGCCACGAACTCGGCGTTGGTAGGGAACTTGGTCAGCGCGGCGGTGAGTTGCTCCATGGCCCGGATGGGGTCGCGGTCGAGCAGCGAGCGGCGGATTTTGTGGGAGACGGCCAGGGCTTCAGGGGTGAGCAATCGCTCCTCTTTACGCGTACCCGATTGGTTGAGGTCGATGGCCGGCCAGACGCGGCGGTTGGCCATCTCCCGCGAGAGCATGATCTCCATGTTCCCCGTGCCCTTGAACTCGTTGAAGATGACTTCGTCCATGCGGCTGCCGGTGTCGATTAGGGCCGAGGCGATAATGGTCAGCGACCCGCCGTGCTCCACCTTGCGGGCGGCCCCGAAGATGGCCTTGGGCTCGGTGAGGGCGCGGATGTCGAGCCCGCCGGACATGATCCGGCCGCTGGTGCGGATCGCGGCGTTGAACGCCCTACCGACGCGGGTAAGCGAGTCGAGGAGCACAAATACGTCGTGCCCACACTCCACAAGCCGCTTGGCCTTTTCGATCATCAACCGGGCGATACGCACGTGGCTGGCGATGTCCTGATCGTTGCTGCTGTACACCACTTCGCCGTGGACGGTGCGGCGCATGTCGGTGACTTCCTCTGGCCGTTCGTCGATCAGCAGGACCATCATGTACACGTCGGGATGGTTGGCGGCGATGCCGGCGGCCATCTGTTGCAAAAGCATCGTCTTGCCGGTTCGCGGCGGGGCCACGATGAGGCCTCGTTGCCCCAAGCCGATAGGCGTCATGAGGTCCACGACGCGCATGGATACCGACCCGCCGGGAATCTCAAACCGGGCCGGTTTCTGTGGATCGATGGCCGTAAGGTCCTCGAAGGGTTTGGTGTCGAGGTAGTCGGTGACGGACCGGGCGTTGACGGACTCGACCTCGTTCAGGGCGCCGCCCCGACCACGGTGTCCGCCGCCTGCGCGAATCGTTCCGACGATCGTCTCGCCGCCGCGTAGACGCAGTTCTTGGGTGAGCTGCGGCGTCACGACGATATCGCCGGGCTGTACCTTGTAGTTTGCATCCGCGGAGCGCAGATAACCGCCCGTGCGGCCGTTCGGCTCGAAAACGCCCGTTGTCAGTACGGCAACATCACCCATTTTTCAAATCCAATTATCAAATTAACTGGTCAGGCCAATTGTGACAGTCAGGTAACAGATCGATCTCCAATTCTCGATTCTATCCAAGTCCGCCTCGCGAATGAGGTTACGTCAAGTGTTCTAGATTACGAACGATGGCCCTTGGCGGCTTGCGACCCCTAATATAGCACAAAACCAGCCAAGCACTATCTTTTTTTTGAAATTGATTGAATTTATTGACTTGACACGGGCAGAAGTGTGTGGGATTGTACCCCTTCGCTCGATGGAATGCCGAGCGGACCACAGGGTTTGACCGTTAAAAGCCGTGGCACAGGTAGTACGGCAGGCGGTTGTGCATGGCGGACTTGGGCTAAAAACCTTTATGCTGGTTGAAGGGGATGCCCGATAAGACCCTAGATGCCGTTAATCGTCGGCGCGGACGAATGGCGGCGAAGCGTAAAACGGCCTCGCAGGACAACAAAGCGGTTGGTTGCCGTCCTGTCGACTAAGGCCCCAAAGCTAGACCGTTCACAGATGTTTTTGTGGTAAGTAGGTGCGGGGGCGGACCCGCTCCGAATGAGTGGTTGGAATGAGCCGGGTTGTAGCCCGGTGAGGCAAGTTTGCTTCTTGCTGTGGTGTACTGATCCGGGCGTATCTCGGGTAAGCGAGATTGCAAACCGTTACTCAAAGGAGATTTGCAGATGCGTAAAGTGAAGATGGGTGCGTTGTTGGCGATGCTGAGCGGTTCGACGCTGTTCGCCGGGTGCTTGGGCAGTTATTTCGGCTGGATTGCACAGGGGCTGCCTGGCAGTATCATCACCGAGTGGCTGTTGGACAATGACGGCGTATTCGACCTGTTCGAAGACGGCGCGGCCGCGCAGTAAGCGGGCTAGTTTACTTTTCGCTCCGAGTTATCGCCGAGCCATTCGCGAAAACTGCGGAGCTAGGGAAGATCTCGAAGGACGCAGGGTCGAGTCTGTATCGGCCTTGCGTCTTTCTTTTTACTCTGCGCAATCTGGAAGTCATGAAGCCGCTGGTCGTTAGGGAATTGCTATTCCGTAGCGCATGGGTTGCCACTGGCCATAAGCGAGCGAACGCCAAAGCCATTCGGCGGGCCCAAATCGAAACCGCCTAAACCAGAATGAGGATAAGATCAGTTGGCCGCCCCAAATCAGGAGCGTGATTAGAATTTGCCCAAGATGGTCAACCTTGCCGACAAGCCCGAGTCCATGTCCGTAGAAGATCAATGAACAGATGATTGACTGCAGAAGGTAGTTCGAAAGTGCCATTCGGCCTACGTTGCCCAGCGCAACGGTCGCCCGAGCAGCCCTGCGAAAGCGGCAAACAAGCATGACCGCTCCGATCCAGCCCATGGAAAGAATCAGATAGGAAGTTTCCCTGTAGAACCAGCCGAGAAAGAATCCGTTGGGCAGGTTCCAATCTCGCGAAAAATTCCACACAAAACTGTAGGCCAGCAGCGGAAACCCCGCAAGCAGGGCGATGCCGATCATCAACCCATAGCCCCGGACTGATCCCTTGGCGGTGAAAACGCCATGTTTCTGCATGGCCATTCCGAGGAGCATCATTCCCCCAGCAATCCAGCCCATGCAAACGAGTACGTTGACGGTTTCATTGGCGATGGCATCCGGTATGCGTTTCTGCATTTGTGTAAGCCAGTCTCCGCCATAGACCTGATTAAATTGGGCCAAAACTTCGGCGCTGGGACGCAGGTGAGTGATGATCTCATTCTGAAAATCTGCCGAAAGGCTTGGGATTACAAAGTGAAACGTTGCGAGCAGAGCCAACGGTACTGCGCAGGCCAGCACACCAAGGAGTCCGAGGATTGATGGGCGAAGATTCCGGAAAAGGTAAACCAGGGATCCGCACAAGGCATAAGTGACGAGAATGTCTCCGGCCCAAACGAGGTACGCGTGTAGCAGCCCAAACACACCAAGCACGGCCATCCGACGATAATGCAGCGCGGGACCGGATTCCGCGGCCGCGCGGCCCGATGTCGTGACCATGAGGATGCCGGCGCCGAATAGCATGCTGAAGATCATCAAGTCTTTGCTACCGATGAAGATGCGCAGCAAGGTCCATACGGCGATGTTGAGGGGGTCTGTAAACTCCCCGGCATAGGGATAGATCACGGTGGCCGGGAACATGGCGAAAATCTGCATGTTCATCGGCAAGATGCCAAGAACCGCAATTCCACGGAGCACATCGGTTGCCAGGACCCGATGAGTCGGAGTCGTGGGGGCGATCGCTGGAGCCCGGTCCGATGTGTGTGGCCGGGCGACAGGCACTCCCAACAAATCAACCGCCGGAGTTCGCTGACGAACCCATCGCCAAACAACCGCCGTTGCAAGCAAGAACGCACCCGTGACGACGAGCCCCCCCTCGGGGCCGAACTCC
>Ga0137429_1000570_pt1 | contig 14226 bp, 10 predicted proteins | sample EasRivERMZT736_2_FD_102304 | JGI IMG/M metagenome (GOLD analysis project Ga0137429, IMG submission 102304) | Soil microbial communities from meander-bound floodplain in the East River, Colorado, USA - East River MetaG ERMZT736_2 | ecosystem: Environmental > Terrestrial > Soil > Floodplain ...
GGTGCCGAAGCGAACGGCGTTGGCGAACGGATCGACGCCGAAGGTATTCGTAGACCAAGTGACGGCGCCTCCCGCGGTCGAGACGTTCCAGGATGTATTGGTGTAATTCTCCGTATGCGGCTCCGGAGCGTGGTTGAGCGGGGCATGGAAGCCGATATGGCTGACGACGACCCCGGCGGGAAGCGGAATACTCAGGGCGCGCATCGCCCGATCCATGTTCATGTTGTAGAGGGCATATTCATAGCGCCAGACATTGCCCAGGGCGGTGACCTTATATACTAAGTACCCACGGCCATCGACCAATGGGGCCGGTTCAACCAAGGTCTGACTAGCGCCCGTCCAAGCGTCGATCGCGGGCTGCTCCGTGAACGTGTCGCTCGCATCCTCGAAAATGAACCCGCTGTTGCAGGCGTCCCCGCCGAACACGTTCACCCGCCGATAGGAGACGTTATTGTTCTGGGTCCCATTGCCGGCGACGAACTCATGAGGGACGAGGTATTGTCCTTCGCTGAAATACCTAGCACCTGAATTTAGAGCGGGAATGAGATCGACGTCCTGAACCTGAAGGCGATGTGAGATAGGCGTGTGAACGTGCTCGCGGTGATCCCGCGAAGGGTACATCGTGTTACCGCACCCGGCCGCCGGGTCAAGCTCGTCCCCCGACGGCATCACGCCGGTGTAGGGGTTCATCATGGACCGCGGACCCATGTCGCAGGGCACGAACTGTGAAGCGGCATAGGTGTCCGAGCAACCTGGGTTGTTGAGATTAAAATGCCCTCCAGGCGTACACCCGAACCCACAGTCGTCGGCGTTTTCAGTTCCGAACCCGTGCTTGAGCCAGGATTGCCCGAGCTGCTCCAGTCGTTCGGTCCCATCCAACTTGCGGAGTCGGAAAAGATTGACGGATATCATCGGGTGATCCACGCTGGGCAGGCCCCACCAATTGGTACCCTGGTCGCCGATGGTGCATGCCGTCGTCCAGCATGACATCCCGATGGTTCCGGAGCCGATCGGCCCTACGTGACCCAGCACTGCACAACTAAAGACGTGGCCGACGATCAGGTCCGGTCCGTTGGATGCCGCGACGTAACTGTCGTTGCCCTCCTCTGCATGCATCGGATCGGCGAGGGAAGCCTGAAGCGTCGAAAACGCAGGGGAGAAATCGACAGGAGCGCCAGTTCGGGCCGACTCAGTAGTTGGAACGGAAGGCGGCGGCACGGCCAAGAGCGTGGTGCACAGCGCCACCGTCGCCATTCCGGAGAGAGCGATCATCGGTAGGCCTTTCCATGTCGGTCCCAAGCTGGTTTTCATCGGTCGAATCCTTATCCAAAGTGCGCCGAGTTGATTCGGCGCGAAAACGTGATCCCCCAATCGCGACAGCGCTGGATGGCGAGTCGGAGGCGAAGGGCACATGCACCAATCATTGTGGAACAATCCGCAGGGTGTACAGGAAGGCCGCCTGAACAAAACGCGGGGAAGCTTCGGTCAATCTTCGATGCTCGGTTGCGCTGCCCAGCCCTCCAGCCCACGCTGAGCCTGTAGTGTATCAGACGATCGCCGGTCGGGCAAGCTCAACATCCGGGCCGGGCTAAGCAGTTTTCACGGAATACGGCGCGCGCAGCTGTGAATCGCCGAACCGCTCAAGGGCGGTTCGTCTGCCGCGCGACGGCGCCAACGTGCAAAGATCAAAGATCGGGACCAAAAGACAATTTCGATCTTCAGACTTATTACGGCGACGATGTTGGCAACGCCTGGGTTAGTTCCGACGCAACAAACCAGGCTTTGATCAGGGTGCCAAGACGCGATACAACGCTTTGGTCTCAATGTATTCTCGGACGGCGTCAGGAACGAGATAGCGAATGGATTTCCCAACGGTTACGCGACGACGAATGTCTGTTGAGGAGATGTCGACTTGCAGAGTCTGTAGGATACCAGCCTGGAGGGCGGCGACTTGCGCATCACTCAAGACCGCGCGAAGCGGGGTCCAGTCGATGACATCCCAGCCGGGCCGGGCCGCCGTAACGATCCGGCAGGTGTCGACTAGGTCGGACACGCGATACCAGGTTGTCAGTTCCGCCAATGAGTCGGCCCCGATGATCCAGTGAAGCTCCACGTGCGGCCCCAATAACTCGCCAAAGTGCGTTACCGTGTCGATCGTGTAGCTGGGTCCGTCGCGGGTCAGGTCGTAATCACTGAATTCGAAGAGCGCATCCCGCGTAATCGCCAGCCTGACCATCTCAGCCCGATGCTTGGCATCGAGAAGTTGGCGATCCGCTTTGTGGGGTGGGCGAGCGGAAGGAAGCAGGATCACGCGATCGAGTTGCAACCACTCGGCCACCGCACGAGCGACGATCAAGTGCCCGTGGTGAATGGGATTAAAGCTGCCGCCATAGAGGCCGACTCGCTGAGCCATTACCATAGTGTACGGCTCCTGGGTGAGCGCGCGTAGCGAGTTCAACTACAGAATTTCAGTATCGTCCTTGCAGCGCACAAACGATGCGACGTGGTGTCGCTACTTCCGGCGAAGCCACGCACGTTACCGGGCTTTGGCGAGGAACTGGACAAAATGGGCGGCGGTTTTGGTGCCGTTGTGCAGATCGTCGATTCCGAAGAACTCGTTGGGGCCGTGGGCGTTGCAGTCGGGCATGCAGAAGCCCATCATGATCGAGTCCGCGCCGAGAGCCTTCTTGAACAACGGAAGGATAGGCAGTGTTCCGCCTTCGCGGATGAAAACCGGGGCCTTGCCAAACCCTGCCTTGAGGGCCTCGGCGGCGGCACGCATTCCCGGTGAGTCGGTCGGGGCGGCGTAAGCCGAGCAATAGCTGTGGGTGAGGATCTCGAGCTTCACGCCCGGCGGGCAGAGTTTCTTAACAGTTTCTTCGAAGGCTTTGTTGATCTTTTCGGGGTCTTGATCGGGTACGATGCGCATGGAGACCTTTACGCCGATCTTGGCCGGGATCACTGTCGAGGCGCCCGATCCCATAAACCCGCCGTACATGCCGTTGACGTCGAGCGTCGGCCTCGCCCAGCGACGCTCGATCGTGCTGAAGCCCTTTTCTCCCGTCAGCGCCGGGGCACCCATGGCCGCGAGGTAACCCTTTTCGTCGAACGACAGGGCTTCGAGCCGTTTTCGCTCTTCGGCGGAAAGCGGTCGAACGTCGTTGTAGAAACCGGGAATGGTGACGCGATTGTCCGCATCGCGCAGGGCGGCAATGATCGTCGCGGCGGCGTTGCCCGGATTGGTGAGCGTTCCGCCGTACGACCCGCTGTGGAGGTTTTGCTTGGGGCCGGTGAGGATTAGCTCTTTGTAGATCAGACCTTTCGTTCCGTAGGTGATTGCGGGCGTCGTCTTGTCGAACTTCGGGGTGTCGGATAGGGCGACGTAGTCGCAGGCCAAACGGTCCTTGAGCTTTTTGATAATCGCATCGAGGTTAGGTGAGCCGATCTCCTCCTCGCCCTCGATGAGGTACTTGACGCGGATGGGCAGCTTTCCCGCGACCTTCATCCACGCCTCGGCCGCGAGCATGTGTGTGAGCACCTGCCCTTTGTCGTCCGCCGAACCGCGGGCGAAGATCTCTCCGTCGCGGACGGTCGGTTCAAACGGCGGCGATTTCCACAATGACTCGTCGCCTGTCGGTTGCACATCGTAGTGCCCGTAAATGAGCAGGGTCGGGCCGCCGTTGGCTGCTGGTCCGCTGTCGGCCAGAATGCAGGGATGACCGGCAGTTTCGACGATCTCGCTCTTGATCCCGCAGCCGGTGAAGACGCGGTGAACCCACTCCGCTCCTTTGCGCGTGTCGGCCTTCCGTTCGGGGTCCGTGGAGATGCTCGGAATCCGCAGGAACTCGTTCAATCGGTCAACGCTTGCCTTGCGGTTGGCGTCGATGTGTTGGATCACCTTGTCAATCACGGTCTGCATCCTCCCAGAACGGAAACACGGCGGGCGTCGGCGTCCGTCACGCCGACGCCCGTCCGACGTATTATTACCTAAGCGTTAATACTGCGCAGCCTTGCAAGTCTCTCGAGCATCAGCCGCCCGGCTTGGGCTTGGGCTTCTCTTCAGCGGCACCCGGTAGTGACTTCGCTTCCTTGGCGTCGCCAGCCTTGCCTGAAGAGTCGACCGTAACTTGCATCAGCTTGTCCCCGGCCATGCAATAAACGTCCACGGTCAGCTTGTCATCCTTCAGCGTGGGGTAGGCGCCGACGGCCTTGCCCTTCGACTTCTCCTCGGCCGCTGCGATCGCCGCCGTAAGCGACGTCTTGCCGGTCTCCATCGCCTTCACCATGTTCTTGCAATCACCCGCGCACTTACCGCAATGCGCGTAGACCGGCCACGCGGCCAATGCAAGAGCGCCCACGACTACCAACGGTAGTGCGAATTTTTTGCCACTTCTCATCGTATCACTCTCCTGATCTAACAGATGCACAGGGCGCCTTGTCGGCGGCCACACGCCGCCGCCGCCCGTCTACGTTCGGACAACCAAGAGTCTATTACTCAAGCAAGCCCTGTCAATTGCCTTAACCGAACTGCGGCGTGGCAGCCATGCCCCCACCCGGCGTAGCCGGGTCAAGAATACAGGGCCAACCGAAAGACCTTCGGGCGTCTTGCCTAGTTTGACACATGCACCTAGCCCCTGACAATGATCCCGTGCCTACCCCATTACCAACTTCAGAATCGACTTTTAATCGTCACGCTGAAGTAACAGCGCCTAACTGGAATGTCGTCCCCTTCGAGGTTGGTTGTGCACGTTGCGGCCACGACCTTCGAGGCCTGACCGAGCCGAGGTGTCCCGCGTGTGGCTTGGACTTCGACTGGTCGAAAGCCGTCCCAATTGAACAGCTTATTTGTCGTAGGTGCGGCTATCACCTCTACGGCCTCACTGAGACCCGGTGTCCGGAATGCGGCGAGTCGTTCACATGGAATCAAGTTCTAGATGACTACCACCGTCGACAAAAACCGCTGTTCGAATACCGTTGGCGCGAGGAACCGATCCGCTCGTTGGTTCGGACTTGGTTATTGACGCTCCGTCCAGGAAAGCTGTGGCGGCAGATTGACATTCATGATCGCCCGCGCGTGGGGCCTCTGCTGGTGATCTTGGTCGTCGCGACCATCGCGATCGGGGTCGTGGGCATCGTTCCGGGTTTCATTGAAGAAGCAATCGACCGTTGGCGCTTCGCGCGGCAGATGGCGGCGCGAGGAAGATCGGTCCCGAACCTGGGCGGGATGCTCCCCACGGTAGCGTGGCTTGCCTGGAACAATCGACTTCTTTTTGAATTCGTTCGATTTGTAGGTTTATGGACCTTCTTTACTTTTGCGTCGTTGTTGGTTTTTCAGCAGTCGCTGCGGCGGTGCCGAGTGCGAACCATGCACGTGTTCCGCGTTTGCGTGTACGCGGTCATCGGGGTTGCCCCGCTTGCCGCCGCGGTATTCTTCATCGCGAGCGCGGTGCAGCGAGGGTTTCGCACTTTCTGGTTTTTTGAAGAACAGATCGCGACGGTCGCGCTCATACTCGTCGTGGGGTTTGGAGCGTGGTCGGTCGGCCAGGGTTACCGGCGGTACATTCGAATGCCGCATAGCATCGGGGTGGTGATTGCGGCGCAGATCGTGGCCCTTTTGGCATCGGCGATCGCCTGCATGTGGATGTTCAACTCTCCGTACGGGATCATGGATGTGCTTTTCGAATGGTTGGACTCGTTGTGAACCGGCCCTTTATACCACCGAGTCTGGTCGATTCTGCATAGGACTTGGATCGAGTAGAATTCGTAGGATGCAACACGTGGATGAGTGCGCCGCCCAAGCTACTCGATCTATTCTCGTCATCCTGCCTACGTGGGTAGGCGATTTCGTGATGGCCACGCCGACGCTGCGCGCCATTCGGAATCGCTTTGACGAAGCACGCATCACGTTCCTGATGCACTCCAACTTGCGAGAGCTGGTCCGCGGCGGAGATTGGATGGACGAGTGCGTTGAGTGGCCGCCGGTCAGAACCCAGTGCATGAGCGACGGGTCGAGAATGATTGCCAATTGCCAATTGCCAATTGCCGATTCTCATCCGACCCCGCGCTTGCGCTTGGGGTTCGGATACGAGGCGCCAAGCAGCTACTGGGGATTGGTGATGACGCTGCGGGCACGGAAATTCGATATGGCGGTTTTGCTTCCCAATTCGTTTCGTGCGGCCTGGATCGCGTGGTTAAGTGCGGCGAAAAGGCGGATCGGGTACAACCGCGACGGTCGTGGGTTCCTGTTGACCGATCGAATACCGATTAAGAACCGCCGCGGTCGATGCAACTTATCCCAATTCCCCAACACGATTCGCATGGGTACGAAGCTACCGGTCCGGTTGGGGCGGCATGTCCCCATGCCGATGGTCGAGTACTACGCCAACCTTGCGGAAGCGGTCGGCTGTGAGCGGCCCGGCGATCGACTCGAACTGTTCACCACACCCGACTGCGACGAGTCGATCCAGAACAGGCTTTCAGTGCTTGGCGTTGCCAATCGAAATCCGTTGATCGTCATCAGTCCGGGCGCGAAATTCGGGGCTTCAAAGTGTTGGATGCCCGAACGCTTCACTGCCGTTGGGGATCGGTTGATTGAGACCCAGGATGCAACGGTGATCGTCACCTGCGGCCCGGGCGAGGAGCCCATCGCTCGACAAATCGGCAAGGCCATGAAACACGAAGGTTTCGTATTTGATGATCCGCTTCTCACCCTCGGAGAGTTGAAGTCGCTCATCCGCCGCAGTGATCTTTTGATTTGCAACGACGCGGGGCCTCGGCACCTCGCTAAAGCCTTCGACGTGCCGGTAGTCACAGTATTCGGGCCGACGCACCCCGATTGGACCTCGACGAGTTACGAGAAGGAGCGAATTGTGCGGATCGACGTGGACTGCAGCCCCTGTCAGCAACGCGTCTGCCCGCTGGGACATCATCAGTGCATGACCGGTGTGACCGTGGATATGGTCGTCGCCGCAGCTGCCTCCCTTTTGCGAAGCCGCATTCCTCAACATGCTGAAACGCGCTGACTCTAACTCTCTGAGCCGCGGCGGCTTGATCATTGCCGAGGGGTTCGAGTCGCTTCTACGCGCGCACGTTTTGATTTCGCTCGACGCTTTGTTTAGCGGCTCCATTGGCGAGCGATTGGACAAACCAGGGCTTGATTCGTGGCGGCAGCGATGGCGGCTGGCTTTGGAAGATCAAGGCACATCGCGGACGTTTTATCTGAAACGCTATGTTGGCCCACCCGCATGGGCGCTTCGGGCCATGCAAAGATCGGGCAGCGGAGCATCCAGCCTGGCGGGGAACGAGTGGGAATGGGCCCGCCGCCTCACCAATGACGGGATTCCTTGCGTGCAAGCGGTCGCGTTCGGCGAGGAAATGGCCGGTCCCCATGAGCGGCGGAGCGCAATCCTGACCGCTGGCGTTCCGGGCCAATCCTTGGAGCGATGGGTGATCCAATGCTGTGACTCGGACCGCTTAACGATCCAACGGCTCATTACGGCGACGGCCGCCCTGATTTCGCGGCTTCATGGTCAGGGTTACATCCATCGTGATCTTTATCTGTCGCACGTATACTACGATCCATCGTCGTCGATAGAGCGTTCGCTCCGCCTGATTGACTTGCAGCGTTTGATTCGGCCACGATGGCGCTTTCGACGTTGGGTGGTGAAAGACCTCGCGTCGCTGAATTTTTCGACGCCTTCGAGCCTGGTATCCAGAACAGACCGCTTTCGATGGTTGAGACGGTATCTGGGTATCGAGAAACTAGACGCTTCGGCGCGGCGGTTAATCTACCGCGTCGTGGGCAAGACGCAACGCATCGCGGAGAAGGAACGAGCAAAGAATCGCGCATGAAGGTTGCTTTGGTCAGCGAGTGGTTGGACGCGTGGCGTGGAGGGGCGGAGACCTCGACGCAGCAGTTCATCCACCACTTGATGGATCGCAGCGTCGAGCTTCATGTTTTCACTCGCAGCCGGCCTTCGCCGACGCCGGGACTGTTCGTACACACCATCAGCGGCGCGTCCATGTCGCGTACACGACGCAGCGTCACCTTCTCCCATCGCGTCGAGCGCATATTGCGCACCGACTCTTTCGATGTCGTCCACGCGATCTCGCCCTGTCGCTTTGCGGACATCTATCAGCCTCGCGGCGGGACGGTGGCCGAGACGATGGAGCGAAACGTCGCCTTGCGAGACTCGGCCCACGCCCGGCGTTTGAAACGCTACACCGCTCGGTTGAACCTCAAACAACGATACCAACTCCTGCTGGAACGAAAACTGCTCGCACCCGGCCAGGGACCCGTAGTGGCGGCAATCTCCGACTACGTGGTTCGTCAATTGAAACAGCATTATGATCTGCCCGACGAGCGCATTCGCAGGATCTATAATGGCGTGGATGCGGATTCCTCCACGGAGACGCAGCGCGCCGACCACCGCCACGCGATTCGCCGCGAATTTGGCATTGCTCCAAGTGACGTACTCGTACTGATGGTGGCCCATAACTTCCGCCTCAAAGGCGTCCATCGCTGGATGCAGGCCTTGGCGTCGCTGGTTGAACAAGGAGTGGGGAATGTCCGCTCGCTCGTGGTTGGGAGAGGGGAGACACCTCGTTGGCATCGCCTCGCCGCTCGGCTGGAAATCCTGGATCGATTGATCTTCGTGGGACCCAGCAATCGAGTGGGCGAATTCCTCCACGCCGCCGATATCCTCGTTCACCCGACCTATTATGACCCCTGCAGCCGAGTGATCCTCGAGGGCATGGCGGCAGGCGTCCCGTGCATCACCACCCGTTGGGACGGTGCGTCGGAGATGATCATCGACGGAACCAACGGGTACATTCTTGATGAACCGACGGACATTGTCTCTCTCGTGAAGCGGGTCGAGCAGTTGTGCGACGCAGCGGTTCGGAAACGGATCGGCCAGGCGGCCTCAGCCGTCGCCGACCGTGTAAGCATGAGTCGGCACGCTTGCGAGATGATGGCCCTTTACGAAGAAGTTCAATCGAGGGGGCTTGTTCGGCGATGAATCTGTGGTTGCTCACCCTGCTATGTTCCGCGATCGGTTACCTCATCGGGTCGATCCCGTTCTCCCTCCTCCTCGGCAAACTGAAAGGCGTCGATATTCGCAAGGTTGGAAGCGGCAACGTCGGAGCCATGAACCTCGGGCGGCTTCTCGGCCGGCCTTGGTTCATCGCGGCGTTTATCCTCGACATGCTCAAAGGACTGGTCCCGACCGTCCTGTCGAGTTGGCTGCTGTGGGAGGGGGCAAGCGTTAGCGGCTGGTCGGAGTCGATTCGAAACCTCTGTTGGCTTTTGTCGGGCCTGTGCGCCGTGCTGGGCCATAACTATCCGGTGTTCCTAGGATTTCGCGGCGGCAAGGGTGTTTCGACATCGCTGGGTGTGGCCTTGGGTGTCTATCCGGCATTGACGCTCCCGGCGATCCTCTCCTTTGTGGTGTGGGTGTTGGGTCTGGCGTTGACCCGTATGAGCTCCGTAGGGTCCATCTGCGGTGCGATTCTGTTTCCGGTGTTCTGCATACTGTTGGCCTGGCGACAGGGCGGCCCGCTGATGGACCGCTGGCCTTTCTTGGCGTTTGCCTTTGTTGTCGCGGGTCTTGTGGTTGGAAGGCATCGCGCAAATATTGCACGGATTCTCGCGGGAACCGAGACGCGGGTGGTCCGCGCTCCGCCTCATCGGGATTCCGTACCCTGATAACCTTCCGAATAGTCGATAATTAACGGCATTCGCGCGCGAAATCGTGCCCGAAGTCCTTGTATTCTGAGTGGCGAATGAGTATCGTGGAGATTGATTGAACGGGCGGGAAGGTGCACTATCGAAAAGTCCCCGTCCCCGGGGTATAATCGGGCAGGGTATTGAACACCGCGTTTTGTTTAAGGCGAAGAGGATGCCGACTGCACACGCGCCCAAGGCGCTAACTGTACTCGTCGTGGGTCTCCGGAATGAGGACGACGAATTACGCCGTTGGATCGATTCCCAAGCTCGTGTGGAGCACGTGAAGGACTTCTCCGAGGCTTTGGACGCTCTTCGAATGACGCCGTTCGACGTGGTCGTCGGTCGAGCCGCGGACCTGGCGCCTGCGGAATTCGCCCGCGTCGCGCGAGCCGACGCCGTTCTAGAGTCGATTCCGCAGGGTGTTTGCGTGGTGAAACCGACGGGCGAAGTCACCTGGGCCAACGCCAAGATGCTCGACCTTCCCCATGATGTGCGCGATCGGGTTCGACAGTGTTGCGTCGAGACCTGTGCATCGTGCAAGGCCGAAGAGCCTGGTTGCGTCGCGTCCGCTCGAGCGCGACGTTTTAGTTTTACGACCGGCGACCAGGAATCGTATGACTTAACGGCCACGCCGATGATCGAGGGCGAAAAGGGGATCACGAGGGTCGTAGCGGTCGTCTGGAACTCCACGGTCGCGGGGCGGCTGCAAGAGACCATCGACGCGATCGACAACGCCGGTCGCGAACTGCTCAGTCTTGACGCGGAGCAGTTCTCGCGTTTGGAGCCGCACGAGCGCCTTTCGCTGCTCGAACAAAAAATTCTTCGTTGCACGCAGGACGTACTCAACTTTGAGAATTTCGAGATTCGCGTCCTCGATCCCAACACGAATGCACTGGAGCTGGTTCTGTTCGCGGGGATTCCGGCGGAAGGCGCTGATGTCGAACTGTACGCCCAGACGGAGGGCAGCGGAATCTGCGGTTACGTAGCGGCCAAAGGGCGCAGCTACCTCTGCCCTGACGTCCTGCACGACGCCCGCTACGTACCGGGGATTGAGAACGCGAGGTCGTCGTTGACTGTACCGCTGCGATTCCAGGAGAAGGTCGTGGGCGTGGCCAATTTCGAGAGCACGCGGGTCGCGGCCTTTACCGAGGACGATCGCCAGTTCGCGGAGATCTTCGCCCGCTATATCGCCCTGGCCCTGCATTTGCTCGAATTGCTCGTAACCGAGCGGCAATTCACGACCGGGCAACTGGGGCGTAACGTCATGGCCGAGATCACGGCGCCGCTCAACGACATTTTGACCGATGTGGAAAATCTGGTGGAAGACTACATCGGGCACGATGATCTCCGGCATCGACTGCGGACGATTTCGGGAAATGCCGTGCGCATCCGCGAAACGGTCAAGGAGTTGACCGCGGCCAAGCCCGGGGTGATCGGAGCGCGAACGACGGCCGGCCGCCGCACGGACCCCGACCTCGACGGTCGGCGGATTCTATTGGCCGACGACGAAGAAATCCTCCGCGATACGGTCTGCGACGTACTCACCGGATACGGTTGTCAGGTGGTCACCGTCGCCGACGGGGCCATGGCCATCGACCTTTTGTCGCGGCAGAAGTTCGATTTGGTGTTGAGTGACATCAAGATGCCGGTCAAGAACGGATATGAAGTCTTCGCCGCCGCTAAACATGCCAACGCGGCCACGCCCGTTATCCTCACCACGGGCTTCGGCTACGATCCCAATCACTCCATCATTCGTGCACGCCGCGAAGGTCTCGCGGCGGTTTTGTTCAAGCCCTTCAAGGTCGATCAACTCCTGGCCGAAATCCGCACGGCCCTCAAAACCACGGCGCGGTAGCCTCGCCCATCGTGGGCGGCTGTCGAGTCGGCGGACGCTGTCGCTTTGATTTGGCAATTTTGGCTGCCAAATGGGTTCGTTTTGCAAGTACAGTTTTTTGCGGAGTGTCATCGTGTGGCACCGATCGAATGCTGAATGACGAATGCTGAATGACCAATGGAAGGACCAGGCACAAAGGCGCGAAGGAGAGGCGTAAAAGGCCGAAATACCGAAAGCAGCCCGCCCTACCCCTCTTCGGCAATCGGGTTCGAATCGAGTTCGTTTTGCTTCGGGCATTTTTAGCTAACTCCTGTTGCGACAACTCTTTGCGTGAGATCCCATCGGCTTCGTTTGGTAATGGCGCTTTTTCACGTCATCCGCTCCATTCCTGTCGCGGCTCCGATCATGGCGCGCAGAGCGGGCGCGGCTTTCATCTACACCCCTAATAACTTCACGGGCGCTCGGTCGGCGTAGGGTGGCGGAGCGATCGGGCAAAGAATAATGTACCGTCTTGCAGCGCGTTGTAGCACCACCCCTTGTGTTGTTCGCTCCGATGTACGCAAGCCCATGTGGCTCCGTGGCTTCGTGGCTTCGTCACTGCGTCGCTACGTCGCTTCGTCCCCGTCTATATGGAATATTCTAAAAAAACTTGACACACTCCCGTTACGCGGTTCCAATTGTAGCTAGTGGGCCGGAGAGGCTGGTTGCGCATTTCCGATCGGCCTCGCCATGAGTTGACAATGCGTTGTTACTTGCGTCGCTTCTAAAAGGGAGAGGCGGGGCAATGCAACGCGAAGAGCGACAACCGTGCGTTGAACCGAGTGGACGCGGGGCGCTCTATGCGCTACGTCCGGCTCGAAAGACGTTGAACGAAACATGTTCTGGTAAAGAGGAGGCGAAGCCAATCATGTACGGTCAGAAAACTCACAAGTGTCTCTCAAGATTCCCGATGTTGATGGTCATGGTGTGTGCAATACGGCGCAGGTTCGTTGCCGTTCTGGCAGTCTACGCTGTCGTTGGCACATTCCACGTTGCGGCAGGTCAAGAGGTGGAGCGTTTTGAGTGCGCGTGCATTGAAAGTTGTGGTGCGGGTGCGGTTGACGCTGGGTCCCCCATCGAAAATCTGCGAAGCCCGAAGGATCCGGATTTGATTCTGTGCGCGCGTGACAACGTGCCTACGGCCTGTGAACTGTATTGGGACCGTCCTCCTGCAATTCGTCACGAACGTGTGTCGACGGTTCAGGACGCGATCGCAAGAATAAAGGACCGTGAAACCTTCCTCGGAAGACCGATCAACGTGGTCGTGCATGGGCACGGGGGATCGGGAGCGCAGTGCTTTGGTAAAGGCAACGAATGCATCGGGATCAATCCGCCCGAAAATGACAACATGCTGAAGTTCACCGGAGCGCTCATCGGAAAAATTGAGCGCTTGTACTTAGTGGGATGTGCGGTTGCCGCCGACCCGCATGGACCACTCTTTCTCAGTGCGCTATCAAAGGCCCTGGGCGGAGTACCGGTCAAGGGCTTCACAGAAAGCACTTTTACTCACTTTTCGACCCAAGAAGTAGATGGTCAGGCGTGTGCCGGCCCTCGTGACAATACGTGCCCTGGGGCGGACGAGATCTGCGCAGAAACGGCGCCAGAAAGTGGGATTTTCCAATGCGTGCTCGTAACCCGCGGAGACGGGTATACGACTCCGGGTGTGAAGAGGGATGTTACTTCGCCCGAACAGGGTGCCTGTTGCGACGGAACCACGGGCACGTGCATCCCCAGTCTTGAGGAGGTCGAGTGTGCGGGCGACCAGCGACGATGGTTCGTGCACCGCCTTTGCGCAGATATTCTCAGCAGCGGCGAATGTCAGCAGCACCGGGGCGCTTGCTGCGACATGTCGCAACCGGATGGGGAGTGCCGCAGTAATGTTCTGCCGGGGGATTGCGACACGAGTAACCCGCAGATTCGCTGGTATAAGAACCTGCTTTGCCTAGAGGATGGCGGTCCGGTGGATTGTCTCGAACACACCGGCGCGTGCTGCGACCAGCGCATCGCCGACCCGGCGCTGCGGTGTGAGGACGACATTTCGGAATCGCTGTGTCCCATCGACGACCCGCGGCAGGTGCAATGGTACAAGGACACGGCGTGCGCCGACATCGACTGCCCCGAGCACACCGGGGCCTGTTGCGATGAGGACACGTTCGGCGGTTGCGAGGATAATGTTCCCGCCTCGCTCTGCAACTGCAAGAAGTGCGTTTTCTATAAGGATACGCTGTGCAATCAGATCGTGTGCCTGCACAAGTCGATCCCGACCGTATCCGACTGGGGTCTAGTGGTGATGACGCTGTTGCTGTTGACGGGAGCGAAGATTTACTTCGGTCGACGGCGGTCCGACGTGCCTTCCGCATAAGGACGCTCGTTTCTGCCAGAGGTGTTCTCCGGCCCCTCGTCCGCTTCGCGGCGGACGAGAGGCCGGGCTTGTTTGAGCCCTTCAAGGTCGATCAGCTTCTGGCCGAAATCCGCACGGCGTTGCGGGCGTGTACGAAGTAGGCCACGCAGCGGTTCGTTTTCAATTTTGTAACTCGCTGAGCCACAGGGGGAATGAAATCCGCCAACGGCGAAACCTGCGCGACCGGTCGCGCGGGCTGAAGGCCGCGGCTCGGGGGATTCTGAC
>Ga0137429_1000571_pt1 | contig 14182 bp, 7 predicted proteins | sample EasRivERMZT736_2_FD_102304 | JGI IMG/M metagenome (GOLD analysis project Ga0137429, IMG submission 102304) | Soil microbial communities from meander-bound floodplain in the East River, Colorado, USA - East River MetaG ERMZT736_2 | ecosystem: Environmental > Terrestrial > Soil > Floodplain ...
CTCCGTGGGGACGGCGGGGGACGTCAACGGCGACGGCTACGCCGACGTCATCGTCGGGGCCAGGCTCTACGACAACGGCGAGACGAACGAGGGGCGGGCCTTCGTCTACCCGGGGTCGGCCGCGGGGCTGGCGCTCTCTCCGGCCTGGACGGCGGAGAGCGATCAGGCGGGTGCGTTCTTCGGCATCTCCGTGGGCACGGCGGGGGACGTCAACGGCGACGGCTACGCCGACGTCATCGTCGGGGCCCAGGAGTATGACAACGGCGAGACGAACGAGGGGCGGGCCTTCGTCTACCCGGGGTCGGCCTCGGGGCTGGCCCTCTCCCCGGCCTGGACGGCGGAGAGCGATCAGGCGAGTGCGCTCTTCGGCCTCTCCGTGGGGACGGCGGGGGACGTCAACGGCGACGGCTACGCCGACGTCATCGTCGGGGCATACCAGCACGACAACGGCGAGCTGAACGAGGGGCGGGCCTTCGCCTACCTGGGGTCGGCCTCGGGGCTGGCGCTCTCCCCGGCCTGGACGGCGGAGAGTAATCAGGTAAATGCGTACTTCGGCTACTCCGTGGGGACGGCGGGGGACGTCAACGGCGACGGCTACGCCGACGTCATCGTCGGGGCCCAGTACTACGACAACGGCCAGTCGGACGAGGGGCGGGCCTTCGTCTACCTGGGGTCGGCCTCGGGGCCGGCGCTCGCCCCGGCCTGGACGGCGGAGAGCGATCAGGCGAGTGCGCTCCTCGGCACCTCCGTGGGGACGGCGGGGGACGTCAACGGCGACGGCTACGCCGACGTCATCGTCGGGGCTCCCAATTACGACAACGGCCAGACGGACGAGGGGCAGGCCTTCGTCTACCTGGGATCGGCCTCGGGGCTGGCGCTCTCCCCGGCCTGGACGGCGGAGAGCGATCAGGCGAGTGCGACCTTCGGCAACTCCGTGGGGACGGCGGGGGACGTCAACGGCGACGGCTACGCCGACGTCATAGTCGGATCCTATCTCTACAACAACGGCCAGACGGATGAGGGGCGGGCCTTCGTCTACCTGGGGTCGGACTCGGGGCTGGCGCTCGCCCCGGCCTGGACGGCGGAGAGCGATCAGGCAAATGCGTACCTCGGCTACTCCGTCGGGACGGCGGGGGACGTCAACGGCGACGGCTACGCCGACGTCATTGTCGGGGCCTTCAGCTACGACAACGGCGAGACGAACGAGGGGCGGGCCTTCGTCTACCTGGGGTCGGCCTCAGGGCTGGCGCTCTCCCCGGCCTGGACGGCGGAGAGCGATCAGGCGAGTGCGTCCTTCGGCGTCTCCGTGGGGACGGCGGGGGACGTCAACGGCGACGGCTACGCCGACGTCATCGTCGGGGCTCCCAATTACGACAACGGCCAGACGGACGAGGGGCGGGCCTTCGTCTACCTGGGGTCGGCCTCGGGGCTGGCCCTCTCCCCGGCCTGGACGGCGGAGGGCGATCAGGTGGATGCGTTCTTCGGCAACTCCGTGGGGACGGCGGGGGACGTCAACGGCGACGCCTACGCCGACGTCATCGTCGGGGCTTATCAGTACGACAACGGCGAGACGAGCGAGGGGCGGGCCTTCGGCTACCTGGGGTCGGCCTCGGGGCTGGCGCTCTCCCCGGCCTGGACGGCGGAGAGCGACCAGGGGTTTGCGTTCTTCGGCAACTCCGTGGGGACGGCGGGGGATATCAACGGCGACGGCTACGCCGACGTCATTGTCGGGGCTCACCGGTACGCCAACGACCAGTCCAACGAGGGGCGGGCCTTCGTCTATCTGGGATCGGCCTCGGGGCTGGCGCTCTCCCCGGCCTGGACGGCGGAGAGCGACCAGGGGCTTGCGTTCTTCGGCTACTCCGTGGGGACGGCGGGGGACGTCAACGGCGACGGCTACGCCGAGGTCATTGTCGGGGCTTACGTGTACGACAACGGCCAGACGGACGAGGGGCGGGCCTTCGTCTACTACGGAAACGGCGGCGCCGGTCTCAGCGTCAGGCCCCAGCAGCGGCGCGCCGACGACACCGCCCCGATAGCACCGGGCCTCCGGTCGGAGAGTCCGGGCAGCTTCCGCCTGGCGGCCACCGGTCGCACCCCGTTCGGACGCGGCCGGGTGAAGCTGCAGTGGGAGGTCAAGCGGCGTGGCCTGCTCTTCGACGGCACGGGCACGCAGCAGAGCGCCATGTGGATGGACACCGGCACGGCCGGCGTGGCCCTCAACGAGCTGGGCACCGGGTTCGATCCGGGAATGAACCACTGGCGTCTGCGCCTGTTGTACGACCCGGCTGCGACTCCACTCGCCGGGGCCAGCCGCTGGTTCACGACGCCGGGGAACGGCTGGCAGGAGGGTGACCTGCGTCTGCTCGCCGGCGTCGGTGGCAGGGTCTGGGACGACCTCGACGCCGATGGCATCCAGGACCCCTCAGAACCGGGGTTGGCGTCGACTCCGGTGCTCCTCCTCAGTGCGAGTGGGTCGATACTGGAGTTCGCCTACACCGACACCTCGGGGAGCTACTCGTTCGGTGTCGACGGATCGTTCGACGTCAGGCTGTGGTTCCCACCGGACTCCGGCCACGTGCTGTCGCCCATGGACCAGGGGACCGACGATCTTCTCGACTCCGATCCCGACCCGGCCACGGGCATGACCGGACCGCTGACCATCACCCTGGGGGCGGATCTCACCCGCTGGGACGCCGGCATGACGTCCACCAGCCCGTGCGTCGCGCCGGACGAGCTGATCTTCATCTCCGGCGCACGTCTGAGCGTGCCGGACAGCTTCATCATCCTGGACTTCCAGGATCCCAACCAGCCCGGCCAGGTCAGCGGCTACAACATCTACCGTTCCTCACTCGCCAGCCTGCCGCCCGGTTCCTGGACGCTGGTCGCGGACGATGTGATCGACATGGACGAAGCGACACCGAACAAGCAATGGACCGACACCTCCGGCGACATCTCGCCCACGGGCGTGTGGTTCTACGAGGTGGCGGCGTACAACAACGTGTGTAGCGCCGAGGGGCCGCGGTAGCGGAGAGGTTCGGTCGAGTTGAAACCCCTTCCGCTGCGAGCGCGGCGTCGTTAGAGCGGGGGTCGCGCTCAGGCGGGGAGGCCATCCAGGAACTCCTGCAACGGCAAGACCTCGGCACCGTCCAGCCGCTGGCGCCGGGGTCCCAGGAACACGACGACCCTCCGGGCGAGCCGAGGCGTGCGCCCGGCGAGCGCCTCGATGCCGCGGAGGTCTCGTCGATCGACAGTGCGCGACGCCTTGACCTCGACCGCCCATACCTGCCGGCCGACCTCCAGGACGAAATCCACCTCGGCGCCGTGCCGGGTTCTGAAATGAAAGAGCTTCGCTTCGGGCCAGAGGCCGGTGGTCCGGCGGAGCAACTCGAGGCCGACGAGATGCTCGAGGAGAAGCCCGCGCTCATCGTCCAGGGGGCGATCGAGCGGACGGCGAAGGAGTGCGTTGCGGACCCCGAGGTCGAACAGCAGGACCTTCGGGTGAGCGACGAGGCTGGCGCGATCGGACCCGGACCACGCCGGCACCCGGAACATCAGGAGGGTGTCCTCCAGCACCTCGAGATAGCGGCGCGCCGTCTCGTAACCGATGCCGGCCTCCCGCGACAACGCATGCAGGTTGAGGATCCGCCCGGAAGCTGCCGCCACCAGATCGAGCAGGCGCGCGTAGCCGCCCAGGTCGCGCACCAACGCCTCGGCCTGAACCTCCTCCCGCAGGTAGGCATCGGCGTAGGAACGGAGCACCGCTTCTCGGAGGGTCGCGTCGGGCTCCGCGTAGATCCCCGGCAGCGTGCCATGCGCCAGAGCGCGCTCCAGCCGAAACTCGCTTCCCAGCTCGCGGACCAGGAGCGGGTGGAGGTGCTCGACGACGATCCGCCCCGGCAGCAGGTTCGCCTGGCCGCGTCGGAGCTTCCTGGCGCTCGATCCGGACAGCAGGAATCGGAAGCGCCGGGGATGAGCGTCGAGCGCCGCTTGCACTCCGTGGAGAAGCGCGGGCACCCGCTGCACCTCGTCGATCAGCACGGTACGCACCGCTGCCGGCGCTGCCGCCAGCTCGCGCTCGAGCCGCTCCGGCTGGGCGACGTAGTCGCGGAACGTGGAAGGGCTGGCGAGGTCGAGCGTCAGCTCCGGTGAGAGCCCGCGCAGGAGCGTGGACTTGCCGACCTGGCGCGGACCGAGAAGCAAGAGGCTGCGCCGGTGCGCGCCCAGGCGAGCGGCGAGGAGCCGTTCATACATGCGGGTATAATAGCGGCATTTTTACCCACAATCAAGACGGACGGCCGGCGCGCGCTTTCGTGTGTCCGTTTCCCACGACCCCGGCGGATAGGTGATTCTAGCTGCGTTTCCGCTGAGGCGTCAGCCATCGAGCGAGTCCGATAAGGATCATCCAGTCAACCTACGCCTCGATTTCGGCCGATTCTAGTACCGGGCGGCGGTGAACATCTGGAGGCCGATGAGCGCTGCAGGCGCGCCCGCCGCCGGGGACCTGTACTCCGCGGTCTGGACCGGCAGCCGGGTGATCATCTGGAGGCCCTTCGGCGCAGGGGGACTCTACGATCCGGGAGCCGACAACTGGAGCCCGATGTCTACAGCCGGGCAACCGTCGCCTCGCGACGGAGCGACCGTCGTGTGGGCGGGGGGGAGGATGCTTGTCTGGGGAGGGCGGGAGTTTGGTGGTTCCGGCGATCACGTGAACACCGGTGGGCGCTACGACCCGGCGACCGACACCTGGACTCCGACGTCGACCGTCGGAGCCCCAACGCCGAGGGCGCTCCACAGCGTGGTCTGGACGGGCGACCGGATGATCGTCTGGGGTGGGGCTCCCACCGCGGACGCCGCCGATACCGGCGGTCGGTACGACCCGGTGAGCAATTCCTGGACCCCGACGTCACACGGAAGCGGGAACGCCCGTTCCCGGCACGGCGCGGTCTGGACCGGCACCGAGATGATCGTCTGGGGTGGCCACGCCAGCGTGAACTCTGGCGGACGGTATGATCCGCTTACCGACGCTTGGACGGCGACCACGCAGGTCGGCGCACCTCCAGGATCGGCGTTTCCTCATGCGTTCTGGACGGGGCATCACCTCCTCGTCTACTCCGGCGAGAACACGACCGCCGGCCGCTACGACCCAGTCGCGGATGCCTGGCTGCCCGTCTCGGGTGCCGGAGCACCGCCGCCGTGGCTCGGCAGCCCGACGACGACCTGGACCGGAAACCGCATGTTCGTCATCGGCCGTCGCGATTCGGACGCCCATCCAGTCGCGGCGTTCTACAACCCGGAGACCGATGTCTGGACCCCGTTATCGCTCACGGGCGCTCCGTACATAACGCTCCGCGGCACCGTCGTCTGGACCGGGACGCGCATCATCATCTTCGGCGGCTCGAACGGCAGCGACTCGGGCCTCCCGGGCACGGGGACGTTGTTCGACCCGGTCATGGGGAGCTGGCAGGCGATCTCGCAGCAGGGCGCACCCTTGCCTCGAGTCGATCACGATGCCTTCTGGACCGGAACACGGATGCTGGTCTGGGGTGGCAAGAGTGAATCGGGCTACACCAGCACGGGCGGGCTCTACGACCCGGTCGCCGATCGCTGGGAGTCAGTCAGCCCACTTGGCGCGCCGCAGGCAACGGGCTGGCATTCGGCGCTCTGGACCAGCGATCGTCTGATCGTCTGGGGCGGGCTCGGCAGCAGCGGCGATGTGGATACCGGTGCGGTGTACGACCCTGCAACCGACACGTGGAGCGTCACGAGCGTGACGGGGGCCCCCGCGCCGCGCTCCGGTCACTCGGCCGTCTGGACCGGTGGCGAGATGCTCGTGTGGGGCGGCGCCGTGGAGATCAACGGCTCCGCGTTTCGCACCGGTGGAAGCTACGCGCTCGGGTGGAGCGATGATCGCGACGGTGATGGGATCTCGTTCTGCGCGGGGGACTGTGATGATTCGAACCCGGCGAGGCGCCCCGGGGCCGGCGAGATCTGCGACGGGATCGACAACGACTGCGACGGCGCCATGCTTCCGGCAGAGGCCCTCGACGGCGACCTCGACCAGTCGCCGGCGTGCGCGGATTGCGACGACACGGACCCGGGGCGCTACCCTGGCGCCCTCGAGTTCTGCAACGGGATGGACGACGACTGCGACGCGGTGATCGACGAGACCGACCGCGACGCCGACGGCAGCTCCTGCGCGCTCGACTGCGACGACTTCGATCCCGTGACGTTTCCCGGCGCGCCGGAGACGAACGACGGCCGGGACAACCAATGCCCGGGCGATCCCGGCTTCGGGATCGTGGACGAGGTGAGCGGCTCGCTCGCCTTCCCCTCGGGCGCCGGTACCCTCTGCTGGCCGGTGCAGGCGGGTGTGACCGCCTACGAGGTGCTGCGCGCCGTGAACGGAACGATGACGGCGGGCTGCACGATTGCAACCTCGTCCTCGTCCTGCTTCACCGATTCAACCTCGCCCCCGCCGCGGGGACTCATGGCCTACCTAGTCCGAGCGCTCGCGCCGAGGGGCGGGAGCTGGGGGGTGAGCTCCGACGGGGTGGAGAGGTCCGCGTTCTGTGGGAGGGAGTGGGTCTGCGACGACGGCGACGATGAGGACGGCGACGGGCTGACCGACTGCGCCGACGCCGCGGACTGCTTCCGTCGCGCCGCCTGTCCGGCGACCTCCTTCACGTTCACCGACACGAACGGCGACGACGTCGCGACGGCGGGGCTCCAGGCGTTCTTCGCGAGCATGTCCGTCGTCTCCGGGGACTACCTCCGGTTCTCGCTGCATGGCGCGGGTATCGACTTCGATCTCTGCGCGGCCCGCGCCGACTTCTACCGTGACTCCTACCTGAGCCTCGCGCCGGTCTCCGGCGTGGCGTCGTTCGGCGCGTGGGAGAAGTGGACCCGCAGCCTTCCGGGCCCCTGGTCGGGTCCCGTCCTCGACGCGTTCGAGAACTGGTTCGGCGACGCCTGCGCAGGCGCCTGGTCGTGGTGTGCGGAGGCTGGGATCGCCGGCAGATTCCCGGGGCTGGCGCCGGCGGAAACGAACGCGTGCGAGGCGTTCGAAAACGCCACGTGCAGCAATGGGACCTGGACCGCTTCGGTGGCCATCGGGATCGACCGACAGTCGGCTTGCGGATTCTGACCGGTGCGCAGAAGGCTCGGGTCAAGCTACTGCCAAACGTCCGCGTTGGAACTCCAGGATTGGCCTACCGTCCCGCGTGGGCCCGCTTCAACGCCTGGATATCGAACTTCTTTATCTTCAAGAACGCCTGCGTCACCCGGGCCGCGGCGGCCTTGTCCTTGCTCGACAGCAGCTTGTCGAGGATCTGAGGCACCACCTGCCAGGAGACGCCGTAGCGGTCCTTGCACCAGCCGCACTGCTCGGCGCGGGGGTCGGCGGAGAGCTTCTTCCAGAACCTGTCCACCTCCTTCTGGTCCTTGCAGCGGACTTCTGGACGACGACCTCGAACAAGCAGCTCAACTTCGTCCAGCACGTCAAGAGCCTGCTCGAGATCCACGGCCGCGCCGCCGTCGTCGTCCCCGACAACGTGCTGTTCGAGGGGGGCGTCGGCGAGACCGTCCGCCGGAAGCTCCTGCACGAGTGCGACGTCCACACCTTGCTGCGCCTGCCGACCGGCATCTTCTACGCGCAGGGGGTGAAGGCGAACGTCCTCTTCTTCGACCGGAAGCCCGGCGCGAAGGAGCCGTGGACGAAGAAGGTCTGGGTCTACGACCTCCGCACCAACAAACACTTCACCCTCAAGACCAAGACCATGACCCGGGCCGACCTCGACGAGTTCGTCGAATGCTACAAGCCGGGCGAGCGGCAGAAGCGCAAGGCCACCTGGTCGGAGAAGCACCCCGAGGCGCGCTGGCGTCCCTACACCTACGACGAGATCGTCGCCCGCGACAAAGTAAGCCTCGACCTCTTCTGGCTGCGCGACGAGTCGCTCGAGGACAGCGCGAACCTCCCCGACCCAAACGTCCTGGCCCAGGAGATCGCCGATGACCTGCGCTCTGCGCTGGGGCAGATCGAGGACATCCTCGGGGACCTGGACAGGCGGGCAAGGGCGAATGACAGGCGCTAGCCCCCGGCCCCCTCCTCCATTCCCCGACTAACTCCACCGTCCCCCGCTCCACTCCTTCGTCCCCCCGGCCCACTCCTCCGTCACCCCGGCGAAGGCCGGAGTCCACCGGCTACCTCGCAGTCCACTTGGCCTCGCTGCTCATCGAACCGTCGGAGGAACTCCGAGATCCGCCATGCAGCCCGGGGCTCCGGAGGCGTCTGGCAAACAGTGCCGGCTCGGAGTGGGGCCCCGGCTCAGCCTCGGGCCGACGGGCGGGGCTATGAAACCACTTCTACTCACAGGTCGACTGGCCGGCGGGCCGATCGCATACGCCGACGCCCACGGCCTCCAGCCGTGGCGCCGCCATGGAATCCGCCCCATAGCCGCCTTCGTCATCGCCGTCGTAGCCGACGATGACGAAGTAGAGCCACTCGCGGGAGAGCAGGAGGCCCGGGTCGAACGACGCTGTGCCATTCGTGCCCAGATCGCAGGCGGAGCCAGTCCACTCCAGGCCACCCGGTCCGATCGGACCGAGGCCCCAGTACGCCGCATGGTCGGTAGCCGAACAGGCCGGCGCGAACGACACCTCGAGGTTCGAGCCGGCTGCGGAGACCAGCATGGCGCCGCCACTGGTCTCTCCCGGCACTCCCGTGTCCGCGACACTGCAGTCGGCAGCGCAGTCGTCGCCACCGACGGTGTTACCGTCGTCACAAAACTCTCCCGCCGAGGCATTCCACGTGCCATCGCCGCACTCCGGGAGAGTGCAGTCTGCGTCGCACGAGACGGACTCGCCGGTGTCGTCGCAGTCTTCGCCGGTGTCCGTCACGCCGTCGCCGCAGCCGGGAAGCGTGCAGTCCGTGCGGCAGGCGTCGGGCATCGCGTCGGAGTTGCCGGCGCCGTCGTCGCACTCTTCGGGAGTTTCCAGGAGCGCGTCGCCACACACGGGAGTAGAGCTGAGCACGAACACGTACGCCGACCCGGCGTCGACGGCGGTCGTATCGTCCTCATCGGCACCGATGACGATCGTGTCCCCGTTGATCGATACGGAACGGCCGAAGAAGTCGATCGCCGCCGCGTCCGAGGCGGTCAGCTTCTTCACCTGACCCCAGTTGCCGGCGCCTCCCGCGTCACGCTCGAACACGTACGCCGAGCCGGAGGAACCACCGCCATCGTCGTCGCCGTTGGCCCCGACCAGAATCCTGCTCCCGTCGATCGACGCCGCAGCGCCGAAGACATCGGAACCGGCCGCGTCCGAGGCGATCAGTTTCTTCACGTGGCCCCAGTTGCCTGCGCCCCCCGCGTCGCGCTCGAAAACGTGGGCGGAACCGGCAAAATTGCCTGCCACGTTATCCGCGCCCACCCCGGAGACGACTGTGTTCCCGCTGATCGACATCATGAGGCCGAACTGGTCGAACGCCGCCCCGTCCGGAGCAATCAGCTTCTTCACCTGGCCCCAGTTGTTCGCGCCCCCCGCGCTGCGCTCGAACACGTAAGCCGATCCGGAACCCGAGCCCGAATCGTCGTCGCCGTCGGCCCCGGCGACGACCTTGTCCCCGCTGATCGCGACGCAACGGCCGAGGCGGTCGCCCGTCGCTGCGTCCGCCGCGGTCATCTTCTTGATCTCGCCCCAGTTTCCCGGGCCCCCCGCGTTGCGCTCGAACAGGTAGACCGAGCCGGAGCTCTCGCCCGCATCGTCATTCCCGTCGGCTCCGACGACGACCACGTCTCCACTGATCGATACCCAGGCGCCGAACCTGTCGTTCGCCGCCCCGTCCGAGGCGAGCAGTTTCTTGACCTCGCCCCAGTTGTCCACGCCTCCCGCATTGCGCTCGAACACGTACGCCTTCCCGTTACCTCCAGCCGGGTTGGTCCCGACGGCGATCGTGTCCCCGCTGATCGATACGGAAACGCCGAACTTGTCGGCGAGGACCGCGGGCGAGGGCGTCAGCTTCTTCACCTGGCCCCAGTTGTCCGCACCTCCCGCGTTGCGCATGTACACGTACGCCGATCCGAGGGCCTGGTTTATACCGCCGTCCCGCCAGGCCCCGACGACGGCCGTGTCCCCGTCGACCGACACCGAAGCGCCGAACCTGTCGCCGATGTCCGCGTCCGAGGCGGTCAGCTTCTTCACCTGCGTGGCAATCAGCGGGTCGACCACGACCGGGAAGACGGCGTCTGCGACGTCGACCGCAATCCGGAGCAACCGCCCGCCGGCGTCGGCCGCAGGGAGGTCCATCCATGCCGAGAGGGTTCGACCCGTCGCGTCGAACGCGTGCAGTCCGCCGTAGGCGAGCACCGTGCCCCCGCCGGCATCGCGCAGCACCAGGCCGTCCGCGCCGGCGACGATGGCGGCGCTCAGGTTGCCCGAAATCGCCAGCAGCAACTCAATCTGTGCCGGGCTTCCGACGGGTGGCGCGAACAGCGTGAAGCCCTGCTCCACGCCGCGCGGGTCGTTCACGTACCACTCAATCAGGCCCGGACGCAGATACTCAACCCGGTTGCCCATCGCCACGGGTTCGACCGGCGCGATCGCTGCCGGCGCTCCGACCGGGCCAAAGCCGAGGAGCGTCAGCCCCCAGCTCCAGCCCGTCCCGCCGCCATCGTATGGCCCGACGAGCACGCCTCCGGTTCCGAAACGCGCCTCGAGCGCCTGGGGGCGGTTCGTCAGGCGCCAGGTCGCCGACGGGTCTTCCGCGGGCGCGGGCCGGGCGTCGAAGTCCGCCGCCGCCATCTTCTGAACCGGCAACGGGGCAGCCCACGTCGCCATCGCGGCGACGCTGGCCAGCGCCACGCCGCCCAGCAGCCTCCGGGTGCATCCAGGAACCCATGGGTTTGTGACGTTCTCGAGCATTGTTCCCTCCCGGGATCGTTCCCTGGCCTCGCAGGTGACCCTCACCTTGAGAAGCGGAATCGGCGGGCAGAACCCGACAGGAGGGCGACGAGTCCCGGCACTCTCCACGCCGGGGAGCACCGCCCGGGCCGCGAGAGCGGCACTCGTCTCGCGCGTTGCGTCGGGCGGCGCCGAGGGGGATAATCGATGCAAATGACGCGGGAATCAGTCAGACCGGCCGTTTGCAGCGGAACCCGAGTCGCGCGTGCGCTCCTCCGCGGGGCCGGACTCGTGCTTGCCACCTTCCCCCTTGCCGCGAGCCCGGCAGCGCCGCCGGACGCGTCGCCACCCTTCATCATCGAGTCGATCTTCGACGCCACGCCCGACTGGGCGTTCGAGAGCGACCAGGTCGAGGCGCTCCTGGGGAACGCGGTCGCCCGGGCGGGGGACGTGAACGGCGACGGCTTCGACGACCTCATCGTCGGCGCCGTCGGCTACAACACCCTCTCCAGCAACCGCGACGGAGCCGCATACCTGTTCTCGGGCTCCGGCACGGGGTTCGGAGCCACGCCCGCCTGGACGAAGATCGGCCCGCAAAATCTGCGGTCCGGCTTCGGCCAGACCGTTGCCGGCGCCGGCGATGTGAACGGGGACGGCTTCGACGACGTGCTCGTCGGCGCTCCGGACGGCCGGAACGGCGAGTCGCAGGAAGGGCTCGTATTCCTCTACCTCGGATCCGCCTCGGGGCTCGCGGCGGCTCCCGCCTGGGTCGGTGAGGTGAACCAGGCCGAGGCATCGTTCGGCCAGTCGCTCGCCGGGGCGGGGGACGTGAACGGCGACGGCTACGACGACGTCATCATCGGCGCGCCGTTATGGGCCGCGGTCGTGCAGCCAGTGGGTGCGGCGTTCCTCTACCTCGGCTCGGCCACCGGGCTTCCGGCCAGCCCCTCGTGGAGCGTGGTGGGAACGCAGGGATATGGCTATCTCGGGTTCGCGGTCGCGGGCGCCGGTGACGTGAACGGCGACGGCTTCGACGATGTCGCCGTCGGGGAGCCGCTGTACGTGAACGGCGAGATCCGCGAGGGGCGAGCTCAGCTCTTTCTGGGGTCGGGGACCGGGCTCGCCGAGGCGCCGGTGTGGATGGTCGAGGGGGACGCGGCGCAGGCCCGGTTGGGAGAGGGTCTCGCGGGCGCCGGGGACGTGAACGGCGACGGATACGACGATCTCCTGGTGGGGGAGTTCAAGTACGGCCCAGAGGGCGGCTCGCTGAGCGTCGACGCCAAGACCCTCCTGTTCCTCGGCGGCGCCGCGGGACTCGCGGCGGGTCCCTCCGGTGCGCCTCTGAAGGGCTTCTTCGCGGCGGCGGCGGGCGATGTGGATGGGGACGGGCGGGGCGACGTCATCGTGGGGAATCCGTGGGAGCAGGTTGACCTGTATCGCGAGGGAGTCGCACGCCTCTCCCTCGGCTCTCCGGGCGGGGTGCATCGCCCGCCGGCCCGGCTCTTCGAGGGGAACCAATCGCTGTCGTGGTTCGCGTACGCCTGCTCCGCGGCGGGGGACGTCAACGGCGACGGCTTCGACGACATCGCGATCGGCGCCTTCGGGTTCACGAACGGCCAATCGCGCGAGGGGCGGGCGCTGGCGTACCACGGCTCCGCGGCGCTCGCGGACATCGACGGCGACGGCCTCGCGAACAGCGCCGACAACTGCTACCTCGCGCCGAACCCCGGCCAGGACGACGCCGACCTCGACGGCGCCGGCGACCCCTGCGACAACTGCCCGGCCACGCCCAACCCCGGGCAGGAGGACAACGACGGCGATGGAGCGGGGGACCCCTGCGATGCCGACGACGACAACGACTCGGTGCCGGACGTCTCGGACAACTGTGTGACGGCCCCGAACCCCGAGCAGACGGACATCGATCAGGACGGAGCCGGGGATGCCTGCGACCTGGACGACGACAACGACACCGTCCAGGACAGCGTCGACAACTGTCCCTTTGCTCCGAACTCCGATCAGGCGAACCACGACGCCGACGCCGCGGGGGATGCCTGCGATGCCGACGACGACAACGACTCGGTGCCGGACGTCTCGGACAACTGTCCCATCCTGGCGAACTCGGGCCAGGCCGACGCCGATGCCGACGGCTCAGGGAATGCCTGCGACAACTGTCCCGCCGCCGCGAACCCCGGTCAGGGGAACGCCGACGGAGACGGGTTCGGCGACGCCTGCGACGCCTGTCCGGCGGTGCCGAGCCCGATCCAGGACGACACCGATCTCGACGGAGTGGCCGACCCCTGCGACTGCGATCCCCTCGACCACGACGCCTTCGCGATCCCCGGCGAGGTCACGGGGCTGAGCCTCGCCGCCGACGCGCTCACCCTCTCGTGGGACCCCGCCTGGCCCGCCGCCGGGGAATGGACGTTGCACGATCTGGTGCGCGGGAGGCTCGATGAGCTACCGGTGGGAGGCGGCGCGTCCGAGGCTTGCGTCGCCGCAGGGCTCTACGACGCGACGGCGGCCGATCCCGCGCTGCCGCCGGCGCGCCGGGGGTTCTACTACGCGGTGCGGGCGTGGAACGTCTGCGGAGTGGGGAGCTACGGGGCCACGAGCGCCGGGGGAGCGCGGGTGACGGCGGCCTGTCCCTGACGGGGCGGGCAGGCGAGGTCGAACTCCATCCGCAACATCCGATCCTCGAGCAGGGCGCGTCGGACGGCCTGAGGTCGCGGCGACGCGCTCGTCGTTACGCGCCGGCCTTCTTGGCGCCGTTCGGGCTCGTCTCGATCTTCCCCTGCACGGTCGACCCGTCGTTCATGAGCAGTCGCGGCGCCTGCACATTCCCCGTGAGACAGCCGCCCGGGGCGATCTCCACCCTCTCCGCCGCGGTCAGGTTGCCGCGGACGGTCCCGGCGAGGAGGATCGAGCGCGCCACGACGTCCGCCTGGACGTTTCCCGACGCGCCGATGGTGATGCGGTGCTTCTCGAGCCGGACCGTCCCCTCGACCCGCCCCTCGATGATCAGGTCCTCGTCGCCGGTGATGTCACCCTTGACGAAAACCGTGCGGATAGGTGATTCTAGCTGCGTTTCCGCTGAGGCGTCAGCCATCGAGCGAGTCCGACAAGGATCATCCAGTCAACCTACGCCTCGATTTCGGCCGATTCTATCTGGTATGAAGGCTGTTGTGCATCGCGATGCCTCCGATATCTGCTAGCCTCCGGGCCGCGGGTGTCGGGCGCACCGCGGTGCCGGCGATCACGCGGTGTGGGCAGGCCGGCAGTA
>Ga0137429_1000572_pt1 | contig 14171 bp, 11 predicted proteins | sample EasRivERMZT736_2_FD_102304 | JGI IMG/M metagenome (GOLD analysis project Ga0137429, IMG submission 102304) | Soil microbial communities from meander-bound floodplain in the East River, Colorado, USA - East River MetaG ERMZT736_2 | ecosystem: Environmental > Terrestrial > Soil > Floodplain ...
ACTTACGATGAACGCGCGGGGTGTGAAGGATTTCCTAGGGGCCACCTATGTCCAGATGGTCTGTCAGGCTTTGGACATTGCTCTTTGCCTCGTGGCAATGGGACTTGTCCTCCAGATAGCGCGAGCGCAGAACGCTCATGCTCGAATAAACACCTAACAAGCTGCTCCGCCGAACCGCCCGCCCGCGTCTTGGCGGAGTTTCAGACGTTGTTTACCCTGCTGCCGTAGGCGGAAGGTGCTGCCGCCGCGTTGAGCCGACCCGTGTGCCGCGTCGTCCACTGCGTACGCCGCCGCACCGTCCGCCCTGTACGCTCGCACCCGCCGTTGCGTCCGCTCTTTCCTTCCGCGTCGTCCACTTCGTAAGCACTCGTCCGCTCACAAACCCTATGATCGGTCAAATCCGCAATCCCACCGAGCGCCTGTGAAGTTATATGGGCATGAAAGATCAACTGCGCCCCATCCCCGCACCTTGTACCTTTGTCGCTCCCTGGCTTCGTGGCGGAGCATGCCCGCCGTGGCGGGCGGCTTCGTGCCCCATTCGCCATTCAGCATTCCGCATTCACGATTCGGAAGGTGCCACACCATGACACTACACCAAAAAACTGTACTCGCAAAACGAACCCATTTGCAATCGACGGTCGAAAAAAGCAAGCCTCGCTGTCCCGTACTCCCTTACGCGCCCGCGCACGGCTCGGATCAATCGGCAATCGGCAATCACGTGTCGTACGGAATGGGATCGACCAGGCCCGCGTCGCGGAAGCCTTGGCGGCGGAGGAGGCAACTGTCGCAGTGGCCGCAGGCCAAGCCCTCAGGCGCCGGGTCGTAGCAACTGTGGGTCAGCGAGAAGTCCACGCCCAGGCGCGCGCCTTCGCGGATGATGTCGGCCTTGGACATGGAGATGAGCGGGGCGTGGACCTTGATCGACGCCCCGGACACCCCGGCCTTGGTGGCCACGTCGGCCAATCGTTGGAAGGCGGCGATGAAATCGGGGCGGCAGTCGGGGTACCCGGAGTAGTCCACGGCGTTGACCCCGATGAAGATGTCCGACGAGCCGATCACCTCGGCGTAGCCCAGTGCGAAGGCGAGGAAGATCGTGTTCCGTGCGGGGACGTAGGTGACCGGTATCCCGCCCCCGATCTCCTCCACCGAGGCCGACTTGGGTACCTCGATGGCGTCGGTCAGGGCCGACCCGCCGAAGGCCCGGAGGTCGATGGTCTGGACAACGTGCCGAACCGCTCCCACCGCCCGTGCGACGCGTTCTGACGCTCGCACCTCAGCATCATGCCGCTGCCCATAATGGAACGTAAGTGCATACAACTCAAATCCTTGGGCGCGGGCAATGGCCGATGTAGTGGCCGAGTCCACCCCTCCGGATAGTAATAGGACTGCTCTAGCGTGCGGAACGCCCATGTTACGACCGCTTCGGTAACACCTTTGTCATAAGAGCTGCTTAAACCATATTGCGAAACCCAGTAGGTCGATAGGGCTCGCGTGCGGGACGGCGGATGAGGCCCCGGACGGTCAAGCTCGCCGTTCGTAACGTCATGGTAATGTGTGACTTCCGTTCCGCATCCGACTATTGCATTGCCAGTATTAGGAAGTTAGCGTTGCCGTTTCGAATGAACATCTTACGAACGCGTTTGCGATTCGTTGTATGAGATGATGATGAGAACTAGTTTTTTTGGAGAGGTCTAGACCATGAGAAGTTCCCGAGTTAGTTGGATCGCATCCGCGATTGTGTGTGCCTTCACTCTGTCGGCGTTTGCCCAGGAGCCGGCCAAGCCCGCGCCTGCGAAGCCTGCCGCTGAACCGGCGAAGCCCGCCCCTGCTCCCGCGCCCGCGGCCAAGCCTGCTGCACCGGCTGCCGCTCCGGCCCCAGCGACTTCCAAGGAAGCGGTGAAGGCCGGACCGTCAACGACAACCACCACGACGACGACCACTACAGCGACCACGGTCGCCGCCATCGGCAAGCCCGCGCCAAGTTTTAGTCTGAAGGACGTCAACGGCAAAGAAGTCAAGCTCGCCGACTACAAGGACAAGGTAGTGGTGCTCGAGTGGGCGAACGCGGGCTGCCCGGTCTGCCAGCGTCACGCCAAGGACGGGACGGCCTCCAAGGTCATGGCCAACTTCAAGGACAAGCCGGTGGTGTGGGTCAACATCGATTCGACCGGCGACGCCAAGGCTGAGGATTGCAAGAAGTTCGCGACGGACAACAAGCTCGGAACGTATCTAATGGATCCGACCGGCGCGACGGGCAAGGCGTACGGCGCCAAGACGACGCCGCATTGCTTCGTGATCGACCAGAAGGGCAACATGGCCTATATGGGTGCGATTGACGACGACACGGACGGCAGCAAGAAGGACAAGGCCAAGAACTACGTCAAGGACGCGATCGACGCCGTGCTCAAAGGCTCGACGGTCGCCACGGCGACGTCCGACCCGTACGGCTGCTCGGTGAAGTACAAGGGCTAATATCGGAACCCACGAGTGGGGCGGAACGACTCGATCGTTCGCCCACTCACATTTAGGCCGATACAATGTCCGGCGGGTGCGACGATACGTCGCCCCGCCGGATTTTTTTGCGCGCCTACCTAACATTCCTGTGGAATTCGGGCCCAAATCCCTGGGAATGGCATGTTGATTGCTGGAAATCAGGCAGCGTCTTCTGGAATTGGGCCGTTGCGATGGCTCGCGTCGTTGACATTTGCTTATGGACTCTAACGGCGTGCAGTGCCCTGGTAGTTATTGCCGCTGCGCCTCAACCGCCCAAGGCACGAGTTGCGCTGCCCGTGCCGCACGAACAGCCGCCCAATCAGCCTTGGGTTCCATCTACATCCACGGTAAAGAACGATGCAATCGAGCGCTGCGGGCCGTGGGTTCGAGACGGTTTTAAGAGCATCCAAGTCAACGTTGACGAGAACGGTTGCAACATCCGGGGCGACGCTTCCAACGAGCCGTCGATCGCCATCGACCCGACCGACCCCCGTCGTATCGTGATCGGGTGGCGGCAATTCGACAGCATCCTCTCCGATTTCCGACAGGCCGGCTGGGCGTACAGTCATGACGCCGGGCGCACCTGGGCCTTCCGAGGGTCGCTAAGACCAGGCGTGTTCGGAAGCGATCCCGTGCTCGCGGCTGATGCTAATGGGAGTTTTTACTACTACAGCCTCAACCAGGGGCTGAATTGCGAGCTGTTCAAATCAACGGATGGCGGGGTCTCATGGGGCGATCCGGTCGCCGCATTCGGCGGCGATAAGCCCTGGATGACGATTGACCGCACGAGCGGGCCCGGCCGGAATCACATCTACTGCGCCTGGGGAGGGGAACTTACCCGCTCCACCGACAGCGGTAGCACCTTTCTCACGCCAGTGTCCGGCAACCTCTTTCACGGAACACTGACCGTCGGCCCGGACGGCACATTGTATCTCGCAAGCATCGGCGGCAGGGTCGAGCAATCCACGAACGCCAAATTCGCGGACCAGGTTCCGGTCGTTGAGTTCGTCGCTGACGTGGATTTCGAATGGGAACAGCCCTCGTGGCAAAATACCTGTCCCATCAACGCGAGCCCAAGCGGCGGTCTAACCCATCAAATGTGGATCGACGCGGACCACTCAAACGGCCCGATGCGCGGCAACCTCTATGTCTTGGATTCGGTCAATCGGCCTGGTGATGACCCGATGGATGTGATGTTCGTCCGTAGCGACGACGGCGGCGCTACCTGGAGTGAACCCATTCGGGTGAACGACGACCCGCCTGCTCCGTGCTCCTGGCAGTGGTTCGCTATGATGTCGGTGGCGCCCAACGGTCGAATCGACGCCGCCTGGAACGACACGCGCAACTCGGGAGTCCCTTTTCTCTCGGAATTGTTTTACTCCTTTTCGACGGATGGCGGGCGAACATGGTCAGCCAACATCGCGATCAGCCCACTCTTCAGTAGCTGGATCGGTCGCCCAAACGGACAGAACAAAATCGGTGATTACTATCACATGCTTTCCGACGAGTTCGGTGCAAACATCGCCTATGCCGCGACATTCAACGGCGAGCAAGATGTCTACTTCGTCCGTGCGTCGCCGTTTGACTGCAACGACAATCGCGTGCTCGACGCTGACGACATCGCCGGCGGTACTTCTTCCGACTGTAACGCGAACCAGCGTCCCGACGAATGCGAAGAAGACTGCAACGGCAATGGCATTCCTGATGATTGTGATCTGCTTTCCGGGGCGTTGGGGGACGGTAACGGCAATGGCAGCCCGGATGTGTGTGAAGTCCTGTACGTCAACCAAAGCGGTACGTCGCTCGTCAGCGACGCCTCTTCGTGGGCGAAAGCTTATCGCGATCTACAGGATGGGCTCGACGCCGCCGGCAAATCAGGCGGCGTCGTCCGCGAAATCTGGGTCGCGGGCGGCACATACACGCCCGCTGCCGACGCCGGGCATCGCCATGTCAGTTTTCACCCGCGGGCGGGTTCGGTCCTGTACGGCGGCTTTGGAGGCTATGAACTCGAACGCCATGAACGCGACCCCATGCGACATCCGACGATTCTGAACGGCGACCTCAACGGCGACGACAGCGGAGAGTTCCTCAATTATGAGGACAACAGCATTCACGTCATTGAGGCCTTCGGTCTCCTTGAGACGATAGTGATTGATGGGTTCGTCATAACGGGAGGAAACGCGAACGAGTATGAGTATTCGCCCGGGGGATACACTTACGGCAGCGGGATTTATCACGAGGGAGGGGCGTTACTCCTTCGCAACTGCACCGTGCAAGCGAACCTCGCAGAAGAGGGCGGTGCGATCTACAGCACCGAAGGTTCGTTGGTGATGGAGGACTGTATTGTAGACCGGAACGGCGTGGCCGCGCTCTCCGCACGTGGCAGCGAAATCGAGTTGAATCGTTGCCGATTTTCCCGAAACGCCGACACCGTTATCATGTTTTGGGGACGCGTTTCCGTAACTGATTCGGTCTTTTCCGACAACGCCGGCTCACCGCTCTCCATCTACTATGCACCGAAAGCAACGATCACGGGAAGTTTGTTTACCCGCAACGGGTCGGCTACAGGTACATTTGAAACCAATCTGACGATCGACCGGAGCATGTTCCTGAGCAACCTCGGAGGGGCGCTTTTCTTCAATAGCTCCCATGTGGTGGTCTCTAATTCCGCGTTCATCGGGAACACGGGTACCCGGGTGCCGGGGATCAGAGTTGGCAGGGATGAGTTCGTTGAACTCGTCAATTGCACCTTCGCTGAGAACGTCGCCACAGAGGAAGGCGGGGCCATCTTCAACGAGGCGGCGTCCCCACATCTTTCCAACTGCATCCTGTGGAATAATCGAAACGTGAACGGCGGCGGGCTCGACGCCGCGATCTACAACTGGGACGATTTCCCACCGAGCTTTCCCACAGTCGATTACAGCATCGTCCAGGGTTGGGACGGATCGTGGGCGGGAGTCGGCACGTCCTCTGTTGATCCTATGCTCGTGAATTCCGCCGGAATGGATGGGGTGCCGGGAACTGGCGATGACGACGTGCGGCTGTTGCCCGGTTCACCGGCGATCAACGCGGGCGATCCCGATTCGACTGGACTCCCTACCGCCGACCTTGACGGCCACGCGCGAGTGCTTTGCGGCGGAGTGGACATCGGGGCCTACGAATTCGGAATCGGCGACTTCAACTGCGATCGAACCATTGACCTCCTTGACTTCTCGGCGTGGTTTTCCTGCATGACGGGTCCGCTAAGCGGACCCTACGATGTGGGCTGCGAAGCCTTCGACTTCAACGCCGACTCCGCCATCGACCTCTCCGACTTTGCGGGCTTCCAACGCGCCTTCTCCAGACCGTAGTCCTGTCCAGCTTCCGATAATCCAACTTTCGCACACGTCGGAGTAGGCGGCTAGAATAGATCGCTAGGTATGGATCAGTTGCAAGCGACTATTTCACCGTCCGTGGGGGCCGCCCAAGCGGCCTCGACCACTCGCGTGGGGGACTACATCGCGCTCCTGCGTCCGGCGCAATGGATCAAGAACGTGGTGGTCTTCGCCGGGCCGGCGGCGGGGTTGAAGCTATCGTCGGCCCAATCCCTGCGGCAGGCGGTAGCGGCGTTCATCGCCTTTTGTCTGGCGGCGAGCGCGACCTACGCGTTGAACGATGTCGTGGATAGGACCGCGGACGCGAGTCACCCCACCAAGAGGCTGCGACCCGTAGCTCGAGGAGCCATCCGTACATCCACGGCGGTCGTGTTCTCGGTGTTGCTGGCTGCAACGGCGGTTTTACTGACCACGTTGCTCCTTTCCACAACCGTGACGGTTGTCCTGGTCGCGTACCTTTCCCTGACGCTGACTTATTCGCTCACCCTGAAACGGCGAGTGATCCTCGACGTGATCGTGGTGGCCATCGGCTTCGTGCTGCGAGCGTTTGCGGGGTCCGCGGCCGTCGGCGTTCCGACGTCTGAATGGCTCATCGCCTGCGTGTTTACGCTCTGCTTGTTCATGGGTTTCGGCAAACGGCGGTGCGAGATCGCCATGATCGGCAACGCCGACGATATCGGCCAGCATCGGCGCACGCTGGTTCGCTATACGCCGGATCTGCTGAACCATCTGCTGGCGGTCTCCGCAGGAATCGCAGTCATAACGTTTCTGCTCTATACGTTGGACACCGCCGGGCACCCTTCCCCGTTTCAGAAGCAGCATTTGTTCTATACGCTGCCGTTGGTGATCTATGGGATCTTCCGCTTTGCGATGCTCACGGAGTTGGGCATCTATAGCGGCCCGACGGAAATCGTGCTGAAGGACCGAGCGATGCTACTGGCCATTGTGCTTTGGACGATTTGCGCTTTGGTCATTGCCTATCAGAAGGATTTATTTGGCTCAGGCGGGCTTTCGGGCTTCTTGGCTGCCGTTGGTCCTTCGTAATTGGTGATTGCCCGCATGTCTCGTTCCTCGGTTGCCATCGTCCGCACATCACCGGAAACGGTCCTCGAAGACTACCACCGGCTGATGAACTTAGCGGGATATCAAGGCGTCATTGCGAAGGACACCGAGACGGCCCTGAAGGTCAACATCAGTTGGCATTTCTTTTACCCGGCGGCCTCGACGACGCCGTGGCAATTGGAGGGCGTGGTCCGCACGATGAAGCGCGACGGGTACGAGCCGAAGCGGATTCATGCCTGCCACAACCGTACGGTGGTGATCGACGCCCGGTTGGGGGAGCGAGAGAACAAGCAGATCAACGTCGTTTCGGCCCACGGGCTGGCCAACGTACACCTGTACGAGGACGACGTGGAGTGGATTCACATTCGTGAGGCGGTGGGCGATCTCGCCGACCGGTTCCTTTGTTTGAATCAGGTTTATCCCCAGGGGTTCAGCATCCCAAAACGGTTTATCGGGGAGAACATCATTCACTTGCCGACCATCAAGACGCATGTGTTCACGACCATGACCGGGGCCATGAAGAACGCCTTCGGCGGTTTGCTCAACGAGCATCGCCACTGGACGCACCCGGTGATCCACGAAACGCTGGTCGACTTATTGATGATCCAACAGCGGATTCATCGCGGGGTGTTCGCGGTGATGGATGGGACGTTCGCGGGAGACGGGCCGGGTCCGCGGTGCATGGTTCCGTTCGTGAAAAACGTGCTCCTGGCCTCGGCGGACCAAGTGGCGATCGACGCGATGGCGGCCAAGCTGATGGGGTTCGATCCGCTTCGCGACGTGAAATTCATTCGATTGGCCCACGAGCACGGGCTGGGCTGCGGCGACCCCCGTGAGATTGACGTGGTGGGGGACGTGGAAGTCGCAACGGAGAACTGGCGATTGGTCGGGCCGTTCAAGCGGATGACTTTCGCCGCCAACATGCAGCACGCCATCTACTGGGGCCGTCTCAAACGAACGATGGAATGGTCGCTCAAAACCTGGCTGGCGCCGTGGGCATACATCGCCAGCGTGCTGTACCACGACTGGTTTTGGTATCCGATCTTCGGAAGGGGGCGGGTACGCGCGGCGCTGCACAGTCCGTGGGGGCGTCTCTTCCACAATTGGGAGCAAGTGCGCGCCGATGAAATGGGTTTCCCGGAACTCGGCGAGGCCCGCGGCAAGTTGGTCCGTAGTTTCGGACGAGTGATGGCACTCGCCTGGCGAATTCTGGTGACCTGCATCAAGGAAGCGCCGGAAATAGCGTTGCGAAAACGGCGCATCTCGCCACGTTTGTAATTATCGGAATGGCATCCGCATCGGCAAAAACTGCTGGACGAGCCGAGGAATGTATTGGATACTTGCACGCGGTAGTTCCCAGTGGAGTCCCTGACAAGATTGCCTTGTGACCCGGCCGCCATCGGCTAAGGTCCCCAGCGGAGGGGCTCGGCGCCACATTGAGTCGGGGCTCAACGATCATCTTTCCAAATCGTCATGGGACGCGTTTCCGCGATCGGTTACAAAAACCGCACACGCGGAAATGATGCTCATGTCGCAGGAGTCGGCCCGCGCCTCAAAGGCACGGAGTTCGATTCCAGTTCATTGATGGGAGGGGGCCACATGGCGAGGGGAAGGCAAATCGCTGCATTGTTACTGGGCATGGCCGGCGTCGCGCAGGCGCAGCCGGCTCTCACCGAGCCAGCGGAGTTTCCATCGGCAAGGCCCGGACCGCGGGCCGTGCAGTCGGGTGTCGGATGCTTCCACCTGGCGAGCGGCACGATTACGCCCGGCGACGTGGACTGGGTGCAAATCCTGATGCCGCGGACGACGACGCAAACAATCGTCGACGTGGACTTTCCAGCCACCGGCGGGGGCAGCGCGTTGCTGGCGTCGGTCATAGCCGGCACGACGGCGTTCAACATCAGTGATGGCAATGGCCCGCGAGACGCCTTTTGCGGCCTTAGCGCGACGACCATTCCCGTGGGCAGCACGAAAGATTCGGCCGCCAGCCTTGGGGCCACGGTGCGGAACGTGGTGATGAACATCGGCATCACCGGGGCGGCCGATAGCGGGTTCGTCGGGGCCCATTCCGAGACCTTCAATTATGACGTATGGGTCTACGCGCTGACCGTGCCCTGCACCATGGATTCCGATTGCAATGATGGCGTCGCCTGCACTGTGGATGCCTGCGACACAACGTCCGGCGATTGCTTCAACGACGTCGACGACGCCGCGTGCGACAACGGTCTTTTCTGCGACGGCGAAGAATATTGCGACGCGGTGCGCGGTTGTCGAGCAGGCTTGGGTCCGGACTGCGACGACGGCGTGGCCTGCACCTTCGACGACTGCGACCCCGTAAACGATCAATGCATGAACTTGCCAGACGACGGCTTCTGCGACAACGAGACGTTCTGTGACGGCGTGGAGTGGTGCGATCCGGCGTTCGATTGTCAAGCAGGCGATCCCCCCGCCTGCGACGATGGCGTGGAGTGTACCGTCGATCGCTGCGATACCGTCGGCGATGCTTGCGCGCACGACGTTGATGATGCTTTCTGCGACGACGGGCTGTACTGCACGGGGGAGGAATCGTGCGACTCGGTACGGGATTGCGTGCCCGGCACTCTGCCGGTTTGCGACGACGGGGTCCCATGCACGGTGGATACGTGCGATCCCGAATTCGACGACTGCCTCTTCATGCCCAATGACGCGGCCTGCGACAACGGCGTGTTCTGCGACGGCGACGAATGGTGTGACGCAGTCGAAGGATGCGTGGCGGGCGACGAGCAGTGTCCGGATCAGCTTTGCCGTGAGAACGACGACCGATGCGTCGATTGTCTGGGCGACTCGGACTGCGATGATGGAGACTTCTGCAATGGCGCTGAAAGCTGTGACGGCGAAGGTTTGTGCGTTGATGGGACCCCACCGTGTCCGCCGGAATTGGTCTGCAATCCGGACAAGCGACGCTGCGAGAGCGGCGCGTTCGCCCTGGACATCAAACCGAGCGTGTGCCCCAACCGGGTCACGACGGTCGGCCAAGGATATTTGACGATGGCCGTCGCCGGACGACCTGGAGCGGACGTTCGCAACATTGACGCCGAGTCGCTGCGTCTGGTTCGTGTTGATGGAGTGGGCGGCTCCGTGATGCCGCATGAGGGCCCGCCGGGTCCGCACACGTTGGTGCAAGACGTCGCGACGCCGTTCGACGGCGCGGCGGGTGGGTGTCATACGGCCGCGGGGGACGGTCGGGTCGATCTTGTCTTACATTTCGCCGTTCAGACGATCGTCGCCGGGCTTGAATTGGATCAAGTGCCGTCGGAGTCGTCGGTTGAAGTCCAACTTACCGGTCGGCTCACGGATGGGTCGACGTTAGGCGCATCCGACGTCATCGTTGTGGTCCATCCCGGTCGGCGACGGTAGTAATATGTAGATAACACGGCGTGGCCCGAAGAGACGTATCGCCGCGCCTTAGTTATGGTGCTTCTTCACGCGGGGTGAAGAGCACGGCCGAGGGCGGCCGTGCTACACACACACAGCGGTGGGCCGCTGTGCTACACGACACCCAACACGAGAATCCGCCTGCGACATTGGGCTGGGCTACGATTCGAGTAGCCATTCGACGACGGGTTTGGAGGGCTCGTCGAATTCGTACTCCCGCAGGTGCCCCCTGGTGACCCAGCGGATCTCCGCGTAGGGGCCGGGTCGTGGCTCTCCATCGGCGACGCCGCAAAAGAAACAGCGCATTTCGACCTCTCGCCCGTCGAGCATGGCCGTTACCGGCGGCTGGCCGACGACGATCTCGACGTGGATGCCGAGCTGCTCATTAGCTGTACGGCGCATGGCCTGCTCGGGCGATTCGTCGGCGTTGGCAAGTCCTCGCGGAAACTGCCACAACCGCGTCTGGTCATCGGGCGTGGATGGCAAGACGATCAGCACGTGGTTGTCATGCCGCTCGATGATCCCCACTGCGACGCGGGGTCTTCGTGGTGCTCTAGGTTTCATCGTCGTGTCCGTCCGTTAACTCGCAGGCGAGTATGGCCGCGGGGAGGAAAAAACTCAATTGTTAGGGCCTCCTTCGCCCCGAGACCTCTGAACTCAACCCGGCCTATCGTTGATGAGTCCATGGGCGTTCCTGGTTGGTATGTCACCGTGGAACAGCTAGAATGCATTGGATGAAGAATTCCAAGAAACCAAAGAAGAAAGCAAGTAGCTATCACCTGCCGGTTCTGATCGAGCAAGACGAGGATGGGTTCTTCATCGTGTCGATGCCGACGCTGCGGGGATGCCGATCCTACGGTACGACGCTCGCGGAAGCGATGGAGAACATCGCTGAGGCCGCTGCGCTGTGTCTTGAGGACGAGAAGCCGGTTGCGAATGCGACGTTTCTCGGCGTGCGCGACCTTGAAATCGTCGCATGATGCCGGGCAGCCGGGAAGCGGCTTTCACTGGCGTTATGGCGACGGAAGTTGGGACGCAGAATGAGCACGAACGTATGTGATAAATCAATTGAGACTTACCCCACGCCCAAGGACTGGGGCACCGACTCGCTTGGCAAGTTTCTCGAAGACGCGCACTACAACATGGTTGCCACGTTTTCGAACCTTCGCCCGCAATATAATGCTCTCGCGAAAATCGATCGCATCTACACCGAAATAATCGATTGCCTGAATCAGAGTCCAGAGCTCGTCGCGCCGTTTTTCTTGATTCGCTCACACTCGTCCTTCCGCGGCGCTGTTCGTCTGTGTCTTAGCGGACAGATCCCCGAAGCACAGATGGTGCTCCGTGGCTGCATCGAGAGTGCTTTGTACGGGCTTTATGTCGCCGGTGACACTAATCGCCAGGAGATATGGCTCCGGCGCCACGACGATGACGCGAGTCAACGTCGGGTTCGCAATGAATTCACCATTCGCAATCTGATGGACCATTTGAACTCGATTGACGCAAAGACCCCAAAAATCACGCAACACCTTTACGATCGAACGATCGACTACGGTGCCCATCCTAATGAACGCGCTGTCTTTACGCAGGTCAAGCCTGAAATCGTTGAATCACGCATCGACTTCACCGCCGACTACTTCGTTTGCGGTGGTCTACCGCAGAGAAGTTGTCTGCGATCAACGGCTCAAATCGGAATCTGCACTCTTGACATCTTCTATCATGTTTTCCAACTTCGGTACCAGATTCTCGGAATGGATGAACGATTGGATCAAATTCGGAAGGGATTCTGATCGCGGAGATTATCTCAAATGAGGCGCATATGGAGACAGTCGCCAATATGCCTATTGCCGGGCGTACGACGCCGATATCGCTGGCTATTGCTCGCCGTTCTATGGGCAGCCGCTGGGGTCCCCTTATCGTCCGCTCAGTCACCATTGCCCGCGACGCTTACGCCATCGGAGCTTTTCGAGAAGGTCTCCCCTTGCGTGGTCAAAATCACTTCCGAAGACGAAGACGGGCGTCCGATCGCAACCGGGTCCGGGTTTGTGATCTTGGCAAGACCCGACGCGAACCCCAGTTGGCGAAGGTGGATCGTTACCAACCATCACGTCATACGAGCAGCAGTCAGCGCAACCACCAACCCGCCTTTCGTAGATTCCAAGCATCCATCCGGTCTGGGTCGTCTCGACGCCAGCGTCCAAGAAGTCGTAGCCGAGAACGAACGTAACGATTTGGCAGTCGTGGCGGGTTATGGAACGGATGTTGCTAGCCTCCCGATGGGAGACGAAACGCTGCCGCCGATCGGTACAAGGATTTTTGTCATCAGCAGCCCGGAAGGGTTGAAGAACACGCTTAGCGAAGGACTTGTGAGCGGACTGCGCGAGCGCGAGAACGGCGAGCAGTGGATTCAAATCACCGCGCCGATCAGCCCAGGTTCAAGCGGCGGTCCAGTACTGACCACCGACGGCAGGGTCATTGGTGTCGTCGTTGCGTCGCATGAAGAAGGCCAGAATCTCAACTTCGCAGTCCCCGTAAGAGCGCTACGGCGGCTACTCGACGCTAAGACAGAACCTCGGCCCATCTGGAAGGGTGTCAGTATACGTGAGGAAGAAAGCGATGCCTTCAACTCGACGTGGGTAAAACTGAGGATCCAAGTGTGTGGGGCTGGCTCTGACGACTGGTTTATTGGCGCGTGCAAGGACAAAGTTCGCGCGAAGGCCGTATCCGGCGACCAACTGGCCCTTCTTCTCCAAGCCCGCGATGAGTATGACCATGGCTTTGTCGTCAAAGCCCCCGATGAATACGACCGTAGTCTTCCGGAGTATTGTGCGGCCTTGCCGATGTTGAAACGGGCGGTTCAAGAGAAACCAACCGGCGAGGCATACCTTGCGCATTATCTTCTTGGAAAGAGGATGTCCGAGCTGCATTTTTGTGCCAAGTGTATAATCCAATCGAAGCTCCATCAATCGGTTCCCCTGGATGAGTTGCGTTTGAAATGCTACGATCCAGCAATTACGTTGCTCAAGAAAAGTACGGAACTGAACCCCAAATCCTCACCACCATTCGCACGCCTTGCCGAGGTGTACTTGAAAACGGAGCGGTACCCTGAGGCTCTAGTTGCCGCCGAGTTTCTCGTCGCGCTCGTTCCCAACTGTTGGGAGGCGCATTTGCTACGGGGCAAGGCATTCGCACATCTTCGACGAATTGGCGCCGCCGATGAAGACTTCAGCAATGCCGCGACGCTTCGTCCTGGTCATTTCGATCTTTACAAAGAGGTGTTCGACACGTTCTTGGAAATCGGCGAGCATCGAATAGCGATCGATGCTTCGACGAGGGCACTCAGCCTCCCGCTGCCGACCAACGAGGAAGACTTGAGTCGTAGACAGCAGGACCGGTTGTTTCTCTGGTACAACGCTGGTCTGACCTATGAACGAATGGGCGATCTTGAAAATGCCGCACGCGCCTTCGAGGAAGCGAAACAACTCAGTCCCGGACGCATACGACCCTCTGACGTCGAAGAACGGATCGCCCGACTACGCGCTGGTCATCCGGGAGACGGTAGCGGAAGCGGGTCGCTTATCGTTCCATAGTAGCGGCCCATCCGGCAAAAGGTCTTCACGTTTTCAAGTTCTCTCGCGCGCATGCGCGCGAGGCTGCCGGAGAAACTTTACTATCCCAGCAGGCCGGAATCGACTTCCCTGGGGTTAGTTAGTCGTCCCTGAAAAATCTTCTCGGTCTCGGTATTTATTGGATGAAATGCGTCGGCGTGGCGGATACACTTTGCCAGAAACCCAGGGGGTCTGGGTGAAAACCTTGCAAAATAGGAAC
>Ga0137429_1000577_pt1 | contig 14128 bp, 28 predicted proteins | sample EasRivERMZT736_2_FD_102304 | JGI IMG/M metagenome (GOLD analysis project Ga0137429, IMG submission 102304) | Soil microbial communities from meander-bound floodplain in the East River, Colorado, USA - East River MetaG ERMZT736_2 | ecosystem: Environmental > Terrestrial > Soil > Floodplain ...
AGTGGCCGGAATCCCAGGTCGCCATCGGCCGCAACCAACGCCGGCTGGAGCGGCTTGAGTCGGCCATCCGGCAGTTGGCGAAGGCCCACCCAGATACGCCCGTCACGTGGATGGCGAACGACATCAAGCACTACATGGAGATCCGCGACTGGGCCGCGTGGGTGCTGGCGGAGGAATGGGACGGATGAAGACCAAACTTGGCGACGTACAACTGACTAGCCGCGGATTCGAGTACATTGACTTTAAGGACGCCAACGGCCACGGGTGCAGCCTGCAACAGTCGTCGGCGGTTGACGACACGGAGCGCGGCATGGAGCAGCCTGGAAGTTCGTTCGTGTGGCTGGGGCTGGAAAACGCAGACGAGAACGTGCCGGACCGGATGCACCTGCACCGAGACCAGGCGCGCGAGCTAATTGTTCTGTTGCGCCACTGGGTGGCAACGGGGAGGTTGAGCGAGTGACCGCCAAAGACCTCGCCACACTCACCAGACTGGAGGCGGCGTCGGAAGACCTCACCGCCGACGAGCGGGCGTCCATCGCTGCGGTGCTGGCCAGCGTGCAGAAGATTGTCGCTATGTGCCGGCGGTACAACACCAGCGCGTTGGCGCAGAAGGCGTTGGCCGAACTGGAGGGGAAGTAATGCAACTGTACTCCGTCTACTTCTGGGACTCTTCCGCCGAACTCTGGCACCTGCACCGGCGCGCCGTCCGCCTGTGGACCCTGCGCCGCGTGATTCGCGCGTTGCGAGGCCGCGGTTTTTGCAGCGTGAGCGTACTCGTTGAAAGGAACGAATGAACCAGATAGCCACCTTGAATCGAAAGGCGCCGTGACATTCCAACCGGAGGGCGAACGACGATGACCGACGCGATTTTAGAGCATGTAACCGAGCCAAAGCCGGACGACGCGCTGCGTGCGGCGATAAGCAAGATTGTGGTACGTCTCAACAAGGCTTGGCTGCTGGCCCGCTGGGGGAACGGCACCGAAGAAACTCCGTTTTACGAGCCGACTGCCGAAGCCGAATCCGTGCTGATGAAGCACGTCGCCCCGCTGCTGGCGGCCGAGCGTGAGCGGACAGCCGAGTTGCAGGAGGAAATCACGTGGTGCCGAGAATCCTTCCGCGACACCAGCAAAACCCTGATGGAGAATATCCACGCGCTGACCGCCGAGCGTGACGCGGCGGTGAAGCGATCGGAAGAGGCGGAACGCGGAAGCCCGCACGGGTACAACTGCCTGCGCCGACTTGAAGAGGTTGGCATGGGGAAAGGCGTGTACGGAAACTCGCTTGTGGGCATGGTCCAAGAAGTTTGCCAGAAGTTTGTTGACTGGCGTGATTCTTCGGCCACGAATCACAACGACTGCGTGGCCGCCGAAGCCGACCTCACCGAAGCCCGCCGGCAACTGGCCGAGTGCCGGGCGGAAGTGGTTGGGTTGACGCTGGCAGCCACAGACAATCATGCCCGTGCCGAAGCGGCGGAAGCCGCGTGTGCGGCGATGCGACCCATCCTTGACGGTTGCCGCGCCATCCTGCGCCACAAGGCCATTCGACCGTCAATGGACCCTGGAACCCAGGAGCGGATGGAGCGTGAGGCCACCGAGGCTTTGAGGCCCACCGCCGGCCAATCCCTACTGGACGAACTGCGGCAGGCGAAGGAAGAGAACGCCCGGCTGCGTGCGGCGCTGGAGAAGCTCGTTGGGGACGCCGATTGCCAGGGACACCTGTATGCAGGCGAAATCAATGCCATCGCCCAAGCGGCCCTGCGGCCGGAAACTGTCACGCCGCCGACAGAGTAATAGGAGGACGTGACGATGCGACATGAACGAACGCAAATGGTTTACGCCGGACGCTCGAATGCCAAACACCGGCAAGGCAACGGATACCGCAACCACTGGTTCAACGTCTACCAGTGCCCAACGTGCAAGCGGCGGACTTCGCATAAGCGGTTGCCGGTTTTTTGCAGCGGGACGGACGACGCGGCCCTGCGGCCGGAAGGAGAAGCCACGTGAATGACTGGACCGACATAGATGCTGCGAAGTCCGCGACCCACGAAGAGCTAGTCGCACGCATCGAGCACCTGGAACAAGTCCTCGGAAGGCTGGTTTACGCCGCCGACCAAGTGCTCGACGTTTACGACCAACTGAGTCCGACAGACCGCCCAGTAAAGCCAATCATCTTGAACCGCAGCGACATGGAGCGGCTGCGTGCTGCTGTGCGTCTGGACGATACGCCGTGGAACAACGAGGCGTCTAAGCGAATGGCCGAAGAAAGAGAACTCCTGCAAGCCGTGGCGGACGCGGCGGAGGTTGTTTTGCCAGTCATCACGACCGAAAGCTGGCGTTGGCCTCAGTTGACCGCCACCCTAGCCAGGCTCCGCGAGCACCGGAAAGGAACGACATGAAAACCGACTGGCTGAAACTGATTGAAGCCGAACGGCATCGGCAAATCGACGTTGAAGGCTTTGGTGGCGACCATGACGCGGGGCACGGAGAAGGCCAGCTTGCAATGGCTGCTGCCTGCTACGCTGCTCCATGTCCGATACTGGTCCATGCCGGCACTCAGCAGCGTTGGGAGCATGACCCACGACTTGCCCCAAAAACCTTCGGTGTCGATGCGTGGCCGTGGGAAGTCAAGTGGGACAAGCGTGGCAAGCACAGCCGGCAACGGCAACTGGTGATTGCCGCCGCACTGATTGTTGCGGAACTTGAGCGGATGGAAGAAACGACCGATGACGCCTGAACTCACCGCAAAGCTGGCCGAAGCCGAAGCGCTGGCACACCACGGCATAGTCACCGGCGGCACCAGGCACCTTGAGATGGCCCGGTGCATTCCCGAACTCTGCCGCATCGTCCGCATCCAAGCGGCGGAGATCGAGCGGCTGCGAGCAGAAGTCCGCCACTACAAGCCGCTGGTTGATCGCGTGAACGAAACGAAGCCGTTCATTGGACCCGAGACGGAGTTGGACTGATGAAGGCATGGCTCGCACGGTCGAACGAGTGCTACCGCCTATCGCTGACTAAGCCGCAATTCGTGGCCGAATTGGAGTCGTATTGGAGCGGAGATTTCGTAGCCACTGGAATGCAAGCCGAAGGCGTTCATGCACTATTCCGCATCACACTTGAGCCGTGGACGTGCTGCCGCGTGGAGTTGTCCTGCAAGCCATACGTTCGCCTGTGACTAACCCTAACCGCAAGGAGGCAAACATGAACCAAGGACACCTGGTGCTCAGTCGCAACCTGGGCGAGGCCATCATCATCGGCACCCCGCCCAACGAAATAACCGTGACGGTCGTGCGCGTCAGAGGCAACACCGTTCGGCTAGGGATCGAGGCACCGAAGCGGATTCCGATTCGGCGGGCGGAGGTGGAGTGGGAGGGGGAGCATCGGGAGGAGACGGATGAGGAAGCCTGACTGGACATCCCCTGACGGCGCGATCCAACTCCATTGTTGCGACTGCCTGGAATTCCTGCCGCAGTTGGAGCCGGGCAGTTTTTGCGAGCTGCGGTACTTTGAAATCGCCGTCCGCCGCATCGAAGCCGAGCTAAACCGCTTCCCGCTGTTCGAGCCGAAACCGGCCGTCCAGCTTGACATGCTTGCAAATTCCCACGAATAAGCGTAGGCTACGCACAGTGGAACGCACCCCATAGACGAGGCTGCGGCAGACCCAGAGACGGGTGGTTTGTCGCGGCCCCGTTTCGTTTCGAGGCCGCCAAGTGCGGTCTTTTTTATTGCGCCGATGTCTGAGCAACCCAACCACCTGGAGCCACCGCCTTCGCCGGTCAACGACCTGTTGTTGGCTGGCTGGCGGTTCGAGTACTCCCACCAGTCGAGCTGCGTCCACTCGACGAATCCGATGGGGAGCCGGCAGGTGGTGGTGAGGGTGTTCCAGCCGCTGGCGTTGCAGGAGGCGGTGGGGCAGACCATCGCGGACGTGTTGAATGGGAGGCGGTGAGAGATGACGCAGGGTGGTTGTTGGCAACCTGGCGCGGCTCATAACCACGCCCCCGCTGGTTCGATTCCAGCCCCTGCTACTGTGAACGAAAAAGCCCCCCGCAAGTCTACGAGACCTACGGGGGGCGAAGTCCGATGGTGATTCCATCCTACATGGAAATCCGGGTTATGTCGAGCCTGAACTTTATCCCGACCCAAAAAGAGCAGCCGGGCGAAAGAGACCGGAAAGAGCACGGCTTAAATGTTCGCCGTGTTGGTGTATTCGAAAAGGGCCAGCCTCCGGGCTGGCGGGTAGGACAGGAGAATCGGGAATCGAAACGGCGTTCTGCGCTAAGCGCAGTTTGTCCCAGGGTACGGGCTGGTAGTCGATCCAGCAAAAGCAGGCTACGTCCTGGGTCCACAAACTGAAACGACCAAAAACAGCCGGTATAAGAAACCCGAACACCACGAACAGTCAGCGGAACATCGGACGCGCAGAGCAGACACACCCCTAATCAGTAGGGAATGCCTGCATTGCGCAAGGAGGGCATGAACATGAGCAGCCTACTTTTAGCAGTCAACTTCGCCGGTTGGGGCCTAATCCAGTGGGCAATCTTCATCGTCATCATCGCCGCCATTGTGGCCGTGGTGTTCGTGGCCTTGAAGCAGTTCGGTATTGCCATTCCGGGGTGGGTCATCACCATTTTCTGGATTCTGGTGGTCGCCGTGGTGTGCATCGGGGCAATCAGATTTCTTGCGAGCCTTTAACCAAGGAGAACTTCATGGCCAAGACCGAATCACTTCAAGCCGGCGGATGCCAGCCCAACTACCCGACCGCCTTGAACGGGGAGTGCATCTCTACCGCCCTGAGCGTCTTTACCGGCCAATCGACACTCGCCCAGGGTTTCGGGGCCGGATACCACTTGGCCGGCTACTTCGGCGGAGCATACTTCGACGACCGCCTGCCACTGCTGGACGAGGCCACGGCCACCGACCTGGAGAAGCTGGCCCAGGCGATCCGCACGGCACCTGAAGCCCTGATCTTCGGTGGGCCAGACCCCAAGCGGGAGGCGCTGGACTTCGGCACGCTGATGAAGTTCCTGCTGCCGCTGCTGGAATGGTTCCTCAAGCGGAGGGCGGGCGGGTGAGCATCCAGTCACCACCAGACACATTCGACGGCCTGACGTTCTGCGGAAACACGGAACAACTCGTGTCGGCCGCAGCGACTTGCTACTGGCCGGAACGCACGGTCACGTGGCACGTGCGCGACCCGCTGCCGCGATTGAGCGTCGAAGACATGAAGGCCGCCTACCAGATGGCTTGCGAGGCGTGGGAGAGGCATTGCGGAATCGACCTGCTTTACAGCAGCAACCCAAAAACGGCGAACATCCTAGTCACCGCCGCAGACCTCGGTGGCAGGCAAGGTGTTCTCGCTGATTCACATTTGCCCAGGTGCGGACTCGACAGCAACTCACAGTTTCAGGCGTTGCAGCGGTACGACGTAAGCGAGCTATGGATCATCGCCGAAAAGCCGAAGCCAGGGGAGATTGATTTTGCCAGAGTCGGCGCGCACGAACTTGGCCACGCGATCGGATGCCCGCACACGAATGACGGCGGACTAATGGACCCTACGTACAGCCCCACGAAACGCTGGCCGCAGGGCAAGCAGGAAATCAGATTGGTGCTCAATGGATACGGCCAGCCCAAGCCGGTTGATGAGCCCGACAAGCCGCCGGGTGACGAAGTGGTGATTCGCATCGAGAGCGGAACGCTGAGGATTGCCGGTTATCGGCTGACGAAAATCGGAGGATGAAAATGCACTACAGAAATGGACGCCCAGCAAAGAACGGTGACAAAATTGTTTCGCTTGGATACGACGGCAGCAAGATTACGGCCGCTGGCGTGCTGTATGACGCCGTACCTGGCAACGACTACTGCAATGGCAGCCTTGCCCCGTTGCCGGGATTGCCGTCGGCGTGCTTGTGCGACTGTCTGCACGTTGACGACCTAGCGGCAATCCTCAAGGAAAAGGGCCTCGATAAACGGCCCGCTGGAAAGTAACTCCGGTATCGGCGGTTAAACGAAATGCGCATGGGGACTGCAATTCTGACGCTGCTTGTGCTGACGGCCGACCCGTACAGCGATGCCGTTACCGCTGCGCTGGCCGACTCCGCGAAGTTCTCGCCCGTGGGTGCCAGCCAAGTCCGCTACGTGCTCGCCCTCACAGAAGATGACCTGCCGGCTACGTCCTTCACGCTGGCCAGCGTCTCCCGCACCCGCGTCATCCACCAGCCGAGAGTCATAGGAAACGGTGTGCTGCGAATTCAGCTTGGGCATCTTTATGGCACCGACGGCAAGGCTGCCAAGGAGATCCTTGCCGCATGGGAGCAACTGAATGAAGGGTATTTCCCCGCTAGTCCACAGCTTCAAAGCCTACAAAGAGCTTGCCACACAGCGTACCCAATTCTTCGGGCAGATGCTTTTGTGGCTCAGGTTGCCGGGGAGTCGGAGCACTACTACGCTTTTGCTGGAGTACCGGCCAAACAAACCGATTTCTACAAGAGCCTCGGGCTAGTCGTCTCGGAAGTTGAGCGGGTAAGGGCGGAACTCAACGCGAACCTCTTCATCTCGAAAGTCACCGGCAAGCCGCGCCGCATCGTGCATTATCTCGCGCCGTTCGGCTCTGTGTTCGTCACCCAAGACGAGGCCAAGGAGAAAACCGGCAACAGTCCGCTCGTGCCGGCCGTCGTGGGGCCGGGCTACAAGTTCCAATTCGACGCCCAAGAGATTTTCGCTCTTAAGTCAAATGGCACCTGGTTGACCGCTCTCTATGATGCCAAGGGTAATCGTCAGGCCGCCGTGCCGGCCGACATCGCAACCGACACACTGGGGCACCTTGGCCACGGTGAAATCGTTCCGCTGGTGTCCTGTCTGCGTTGTCACGAATCGGGCGGATCGGCCGGGCTTCGCGGATTCAAGGACGCGCAGGTAATTATCCCATCGGTGGGCGACCGCGACGAAATCCAGAAACTCCAAGACGCCCACGATGCCGACCGGCTCACGGACAGCATGACGGCCGCGGGTATCACGAACATCAAGGCCGTGGCCCGCGTCACTCAGGGGATGGTGCGAGAGACTAATCACGTCCGCTCAATGATCCCGCAAGAGGCCACGGACGCCCTCACGGACGTTTACGAGCGGTTCACTGGAAGTGTGGACCTGGCGCAGGGCGCGAAGGAGAAGGCCGTGGACGAAGAGCAGTTTAGGGCGATGCTGGCCACCAGTCAGGCGACCGGGGCGTTCGGCTTGCTTTCGGGGGAGAGTATAACGCGCAAGCAATTTGAGGAAGTGTGGGCCACGTTGCCGCAGGTGCCGTAAATGATAACTCTGACTCAAGTATTTGTACTCGCGTGCATTTCCACGTGGCTCCTGCACTGTCCGGTGATTTACTACGCAGCGTGGGACTTTTGCGACCGGAACAAGTTGCCGTGGGGCAAGATTGAGCGGCAATGTACCGCCTGCTTCTCGCTGACGGGTCCGCTTGGCTTAATGGCAATTATGGTCACAAGCTGGTCGTGGCGCTTTTGGCCTGGGCCGGCAGCAACAAAGGGCAAAACATGAAATCACTTACTGTCGGCGTCGTCATCTTCCTTGCGGCTGTTCCCGTGCACGCCGGCCATTGCCGGGCGCGCGTGAAAGTCCAGCGTGTCGTCGTGCAGAAAGTCGTCAAGCAGATTGTCGCCGTGCCGCAGGTGAACAACTATTACTACCCGGCTTCCGTGTACGCGGCCCCGGCTCCGGTGCAGGTTCAGGCCGCTGTTTTGCAGCCCTACTATCAACCCGCCCCCGTCCAGGCCGTCGCCGCAGCCTGTTGCATCCCTGTTTGCTGCCCTACGGCCGTTGTCGGCGGCGGAGTTCACCCGGGGCCGTACCCGCAACCCCAGCCTGATCCGAACCCGCAACCCAATCCAAACCCAACTCCAGGAACGCCGTCCGAGTTTGACGAACAGGTGCAAACGATTTTCACGCGGGAGTGCATCAGCTGCCACGGAGATACGAAGGTGAAGCGTAAGGACGGTACGCAAACCAGCTTGGACTTGCGGGACGTGAAACTGCTGACCAGCCTGGAATGTCACAAGGCGGCGGCCAAAATTCAGTTGGGTGCTATGCCTCCCGACCATCCCGAAAAAATTACAGATGAAGAGGCGACAATGCTTTTGAAGTGGGCGGACAGCAAATGACCGCCATCCAATTCATCGTCGCCCTGCTGTTCGGCCTGTGTATCGCCCCAGCCGCCGCGTTCCTGATTTTCGTTTACCCATACTCCGACATCTCGCTCAAGCCAGTGTGGTGGGGGCTGGGCGTCGGTGGCGTAGTTGGAATTGCAACTGTGCTGACACTGGCCGGTTTACTGGGCAGAGCATTCAAATGAGCACCACGCACGTACTCCAGCCGCCGAAAGAGCAAGACCTGGTGCTTGCGATGGCCAGCGGCGGCCAGTACGACGACGCGGACCCAGGCTGGTATCAGGCCGGCACCCTCACGTTCCGCGACAACGTGCATCCAGTGGCTATCCGGCTAGTTTCGCCGGACGGTTCAGAGGCCGTTTACGTTTTAGAACTTTCCAATTCTTGAAAGGAGAATCCCATGAAACGCTTTTTGAATCTGTGCGTGCTCTTGCTGGCCGGCTTCACATTCGACGCGACCGGCGGCTGCTGCACCGAGGGTGAAGGCTGCGACTACGGCCAGCAACTCCAGTTCAACTACGGCTACACCCAGCAGTTCGTGCAACCGTTCTACGCTCAACAATTCGCGGCCCCGGTGTACACTCAACAGTTTGTGCAGCCTTACGCCGTGCAACAATTCGCCGTGCAATCCTACGCGGCCCCGGTCGTTCAGTCCTACGGTTATGGAGTACAGCAATTCGCCGTTCGCCAGCGCTTCGCCGTCCGTCAACAAGCTGTGGTTGTGCGGCCGGCCCCGATACGCGGATTGTTGCAGAACATCTTCCGGCCACGGGCGCGGGTGATTGTGGTTCACTGAGCGCGGAGGTTTTGCGTAGTGGTGAAAATGGTTTTCGTGGCATCGTTGATCGGATTTGTGCCGGTTCTTGGTGGTACGTTCGATATTGGCCCCGGCTTGGCTGCTGTCTTAACGGCATTTTTCGCCGGAGTCTTGTCATTGCTTGGTGCGTGGCTCAACTATAAGCAGAATCAGGCTACTAAGATTGCCGTTCAGGATGCTACCGCCGAGACAAAGGCCGCCGTCCAGCAGGCCACCATCGATACGAAGGTTGTCGCGCAGCAAGCCAAGGACGAAGCCGCCAAGGGTGCTGCCGAACTTACGGCGGCAGTTAAGACTGTTGAAAAAAACGTGAATGACAAGTCCGCTGCCCTGGATGTTATCACAAAAGAAAAGGATTCCGTTATAGCCGCGCTAAATGCGAAGGCCCTGGCTGACGGCAAAGAACTGGCGGCGTTACGGGAACGGCTTGTTTCGCTGACGGCCGCTTCCGCTATTTCTGCCAATGCTGCTGCTACTGCGCCCGCGACGCCAATCGCAATCGAAAATGTCACGGTAGACAAAATGGAGGTTACGGGAGAAAAAGCGGGACAGGGGAATCCATGAAATATCTCGCTGAATTTGCCAAGCGACCGATCACGGTATTCATGGCCAATATCATTGTGCTCGCTGTACTCGCCTACAGTGTGATGAGCGTGGTTCTCGATCACAAGAGATTGAACGAAGAAAATCACCGACTCTTGTTGGAAAACAAGGAAGCCGTCGAGCGGTTGAGTAAGTGCCTTCCGGAGCAACAGCAATGAGGTTCTCGACTTGCCTGCTGCTGGCCCTGCTCTGCGGCTCATTGCTCTCCGCTCCACTTTCTATTCCCGCCGCCGACTTCTACGCTGCCCCATCCGCCGATCCCGCGACCGGCACAGGCACCATTGAATCTCCGCTGCCGCTGGCGACCGCCCTCTCTGCCACCAGCCCGGTCCACGCCGGCGATAAGTTGTGGTTGCGCGGCGGAACATACTCCGGTTTTTTCACCAGTTGGTTGACTGGAACCGCCGCCGCTCCCATCATCGTGCGAGCCTATCCGGGCGAGCAGCCTGTCATTGATTCCGGTGCAACCCCCACAAAAACAACACTTTCAATTAAGGGCGGCTACGCGCATTTCTGGGGCCTGGAGATCATGAATTCCGATCCCACTCGCATCAACCCGGTTGGCGGCTCCAATCCGCCAAACGAACGCGGCGAAGGCCTCTATGTGGTTGCCCCCGGCACGAAAATCATCAACTGCATTGTTCACGACTGCGCGGTTGGTATCGGAATGTGGTCATTGGCCCCTGACTCCGAAGCCTACGGCAACATTATTTTCAACAACGGGTGGGAGGGGCCGGATCGCGGGCACGGGCACGGGATATATTCGCAGAATAAGACGGGCACGAAGCTGCTCTCCGATAATATTTCCTTCAACAATTTCGCGGACGGTATTCAGGCTTACGGATCAGATGCTGCGTACTTGGACAACTTTACGATTACCGGGAATGTGCTCTTCAACTGTGCCGCCTTGACGGCAAGTAATTTCAGCGGAAAGAACCTGTTGGTTGGCGGCGGGAGAATTGCCAATAACTTGCAGGTGCTGAACAACTACACCTATCACGTCCGATCAGGGCAGGAAAACAATCTCGGCTACATCGCCGGCATATCGAACGGAGTAGTCAAAAACAACTACTTCGTTGGCCATACCGCCTTGGAGTTGGTCAACTTCCAAGGAACGATGACGAATAACCTGCTCTACGGCGGATTAGTCGGGTTTAGTGCGGCATCCAAGCCTGGCAACCAGTATTATTCGTCGTCATCTCGCCCAACCACACCGAAAGTAGTTGTGCGGCGGAATAAGTACGATCCGAAACGCGGGTTCGCGGTGGTCTACAACTGGAATCGCGTGAACTTCGTTTCATTGGATATCAAGCAGATCGTTCAACTGAACAAGCCATTCACGGTCAGGGATGCCCAGAATCCGCGCGGCCCCGTGGAGGCGTCCGGGATATTCCGTGGCCAGCCGGTTTATGTGCCGATGGGGTTGACGGATGTTATTCAGCCGATCGGTGGTAGTCCGAGGGCGGCAGTGCATACGGATCGGGAGTTCGGGGTGTTTTTGATTGAGCAAGTGCAGTAGTAGGAGCAGGAGTAGCATAACCGCTTCCCGCGAGGACTTACCCGGCCGTCCGGGGACAAGATAACGTAGCCTGGGCGGCGGGCCGGGAAGCGTGGTTTTAGGGTGAGTATGTGCAAGGCCAGTGGAGACAAATCGCAGTCAGCCCGCCGTTGGAACGCCAGCCGGGCGACGTGTACGACTTCGCCGGCGGAGTGCTCAAGCAGTACCGGGCCGGCAACCTGATTGCGGAGCGGACGCTGGGCGCGGGCCTGCCGTTCATTCCGGGGCCAGAGACGGGGACGGGTTTACTAGAGACGGTTTACTTTTTCCAGGAGACGAAAATGCCAGGCATAGCCGAGACCTTGACCGACGTAGTGCAGAGTCAGCCCAGCGGGATCATCACCGCGAAGTTCAGCGGCGGCGAGAACATCGAATACCCCACATTTGCGGACCTGAAAACCGCAGTAGAGGCGCTGGACACGGACGGAGATGTCGCCCGCAAGCTGCTGCTTCTCAAGCTGGTGCGCAGCTCACCGGACGGCAGCAACCTCGATGCGCTGAACGGCAGCACGTGCACCATCGACGGCAACGCGGCAACCCCCGTGCAATTTTCCCTGACGGTGTAGCATGGCAGTCAGCATCACGTGCACGAGCGTCCGCGTCATCAACGGCAAGCGGTACGTCCGCTGGTCCGATAAGGAGGAGCTTGAGTTTGCCAACTTGGCGGACGCGCAGGCGTTCGTGCGCAACGCGCTGACCGGGGATGTGCTGAAAGCCATCGGGATTGCCCGTGCGATTGAGGCCGGCAACCTGAATGCACTTCAGGGCAGAACTATTACGGGCGACTTGGCGGCCGCCGCAAACATCGTGAGGATTGCCTGATGGCGGCAGTCAATGGCCTAACGCTGGGTATGGTCCCGCTGCCAAGCGGGAATCCATCATTCTCCAATCACACGCTCGACGCGAATAATGACGGCATAGCGTTCGGGTTCCAGGCGCGGGGCGCGGAACCAATTACGCATATTCTGGTCCGATATGGACTGCGGACCGGAACGCCGCCGGCATTCATCGCCACCCTAGAAGGCATGACGACCGGTGGCGCGCCTGACGCGGCAGACGTAGGCGGCGGCTCCCCCACGGCAAAGATATTCACACCTCCGGCAGATACAACATGGGACGGAACGCAGCAGGCGATTGAGCTGACCAATCCATTCACTCCGGCGCGCGGGCAATTCCTGATTGCGACAATTCGCTATTCATCAGGCACGATCGACGCGAGCAATAACAGCACGTTCACGAACGAGGTAGCTGGCCTTGTCGGAAACCTCGGCTTTCCGTGCTCGCAACGACTGACGGCCGGCACGTGGGCCAAGCGTCAAAGCTTCCCGTGTTTCGGCATTCGGACGGCCACTACACGATACGGCAGTCCGATGGAAGCGCTTTACAACACTCGTTCCGCCAGCACGGTCGGCCATCGTCAAGCCGTAAAGTTCACGCTGCCGGCCGGGTCCGGGACTACAAAGAAAGTGAAGGGCATCCGCTTTTTCGGCTCACCGGCTGGTGTCTCCGCCGCAAAAGCCCCAGTCATCGGTTTATGGAGCGCAGCTGGCACGATTCAAACCGTCACATTCGACAGCGACTTTTCCACTGGCGCAAATTCGTCCTATCTCGCATACGACATCTACTTCGATGAAGTCACGCTCACCGCGCTGAACTTCGGCACGGCCTACTATGCAGGCATGGAAGTGGCTGACGCGGTGAACGGCGGAGTGCTGCTGAATGGCCTGCAACTCGACTCCGCGGACGACTTGGACGCCTACCCAGGTGGGAGCAACTTCCATTTGTCCACATTCGACGGCACCAATTGGGCCGATGATGCGACGGTGCGGCCGTTCGCGGAGCTGATTTTGGATGATGTCAGTTCGGCGGCGGGTGGCATCGTAACCGGGCTTATTGGCGGAGGGCTCGCGCGATGATGCAGTACGCCACCCTGGAAGACACTCTCTACTTTTGGTTCGCCGTCAACGACACCGCAGGCGCGGGTGCCGATGGTTCCGCGCCGGCCTTCGACGTGCGGCAGGGCGGTGCTGCCGACTCCGCCGCGCCAACGCTCTCCGGCACCCCGACCCTGTTGACTCACGCCAACTACCCGGCCGGGGCTTACGAGATTGCTGTTGCGGCGACCACCGGGAACGGGTTTGCGGCCGGCAGCTCTTACGGCGTGTTCTGCAACGCGACTGTATCGGCGGTGAACCCGACTGGATTCGTGGGCGGCTTCAAGCTGTCGCCCGTGTCGGCGAACGTGGTTCAATACCTCGGCACTGCTTCACCAGCGGCGCACACCGCCGGCTATCCCGTTGTGACCGTGAAGGACGGCACGGGCACTGGGGAGATCAACACGAACGCCGGGGCAATCGCGCTGGTGGATTTGGTGACCACCGCAACCACCGTCACCAACCTGACCAACGCCCCCACGGCCGGCGACCTGACCGCGACCATGAAGACGAGCATCGGCGCCGCTGTTGCCGCCAGTGCGGTGGCGAGCGTGACGGGTGCGGTGGGGTCAGTCGCCGGCGCCGTTGGATCCGTGGCTGGCAACGTGGTTGGTTCGGTCGGTTCGCTCGCCGCGCAGGCTAAGGCCGACGTGAATGCGGAAGTCGTAGACGGCTTGGCTACCGATACCTACGCCGAGCCATCAAGCGTGCCGGCAGCCACCAGCAGCCTAAAGGACAAGATCGGCTACCTGTTCGCCAAAATGCGCAACAAGCGAACCACAACAGCAACGGCGGATGTGGTGCGGAACGACGGAGATTCAGCGGCCATCGGCACGGCCACGCTTTCGGACGACGCCACGACGTTCACGAAGACGAAGGACGTGTAGCGTGGCAATCGACACCGAAACCAAACGCCGTTCCGTGCATGGCTATGCAGCCGGCGGGATCATTGCGCCGGTTGCCGATGGGAGTATTGGAGCAGGGGACCGCGTACACATGGCTTGGCTGTACAGCGGCCTTGCCACGGAAGTAGCAGCCGGTCCTTC
>Ga0137429_1000581_pt1 | contig 14060 bp, 12 predicted proteins | sample EasRivERMZT736_2_FD_102304 | JGI IMG/M metagenome (GOLD analysis project Ga0137429, IMG submission 102304) | Soil microbial communities from meander-bound floodplain in the East River, Colorado, USA - East River MetaG ERMZT736_2 | ecosystem: Environmental > Terrestrial > Soil > Floodplain ...
AACTGGGAGGTCGGCCCGAAGCTCTTCGCGGACCCGACCTCACTGAATACGGCGTGCGGCGTGGTACATTTCGCCAAGATCACCCCAATGTTGATGCACGCCATGCGCAGACGGCCCGTCGATAAGATCATCACCGCCGCCGTGATCCCGCCGATGATCGCGCCCAGGGCGAACGAATAGAGAGTCAGCAGCGGCCCCAGCCAGACGCCGATCGCGGCCATCAACTTGACGTCGCCCGCGCCCATTCCGTGCATCAACCACGGAACAATCAGCAATCCGAAACCCGTTAACAATCCCAGCGTTCCGGCGGCGAGTCCCGCCGTTCCGAAATAGCACGCCTGGACGATGAGCCCCATCACGATGAGCAGGGCATTGAGCCAGTTCGGCACCCGCCGCTGCGAGTAGTCAATCCATGAGGCCAAGAGAACACCCGGAATGAGAATCCCACAAGTTGTTTGCCAAAAACCGAAATCCATGAGCAATTCACTCCAGCCCCAGCGTGACCAACGCCTCGCCCCGTCGCTCACGGGCGGCGGGGCTGACCGATTGACGACGAATCCAGTAAAAGTCTACAATACGCGGCACGCCCCGGCCGCTGCTGTGCGCAACCGCAACCTCGCGGCAGCTACGCGCTACGATCGACATTGACCCTACAAAAAACGGGCCGGTGGACGCCGCGTGATTGGCGGCGGCCACCGGTTTTCCGTCTTGGCCGTTGAAACCCGCGGGCGTTCGACATGAATCAACGCCGGCAGGGCCAACCCATCGCCGTCGCTCGCTACCGAGTCCGCGTCAACGCTCAAGGGCGTTGCCGCTGCTGGTCACGGGCGGTCCGGCTGAGGGTGAACCGTGGATTACGAGCCCGTCGGCAACGCCCCGTCCACGTCGGAGAAGATGGTGCTCACCGTGGTGCCCAACGACGTGATGGCGCCGAGGGCGACGATGATAATCAGGGCGAGCATCACGGCGTACTCAGTCGCCGTCGGGCCATCTTCAGAGCGCAGAAAATTCTTTGCACGGGTCAGGAAATTACTCATACGAAAGGCTCCTCTCTAACAAGGGGCTGCTCGCGGCAGCCCAACTGAATTCGAAGGCAGTTGCGGCGCCGCGATTGGGCCTAACCCCTTCCCCTAACCACTCGAACCTCCAAGGGCACGAGCGTGAAACGCTGATCCATCCACTGCATGCCTACTGGCGGGGAGTCGAAAGTCGTGGTTTCGCTTCCTCCCCACTCGACCGATCTTGCTCGACCTATCGCTAAACGAACGGGTCCACGACGCTGATCGGGTGCTGACGTCACGGGCCGTACGGCCGTTGGAGCTCCATGACGTTCGTCGCCCCAAGGCTCAAAGGCCTTGGTGATGCGTGATCCTCTCTTCAAGCTAGGAGCCGCCCGGCATCGTGCCGGCGAGGCTCGCGTAAATACTGTCCACATGGACGCCGAAGGTGCCCATCGCCGCAATGACTCCGATGCAGATGATCGCGATCAGCACTGCATATTCCGTGGCGGTCGGTCCGTCCTCGGCCCGCAACAACCCACGCATTTTTAGGCACGTCACGCTCATGGCCGCGCTCCTCTCCTAATCTCTCTTAGACGGCAGCGGACGGCGCGAACCGCGTTGCCGCCTCACACGCGTCCACCTTCAGCGTCGAATACGTTCGCTCCAAGAGCAAGCAAAACTTGCCAACAAACTCGAAAAATAAAGCGCTCGACGCTAAGCTCGCCAACAAGTTCTCCCAGGGGCTCACGGGTCTTGGGGCCCAATGGGCGGTTATCGGAGCCGTAAACCGGGCTAACGGTCGCGTCAATGCTTAAGGGCGCTGTCGCGAACCCCCCCGGACGCTCCCGCCTGGACCCTCCCTCCTCGGTCGGCTAGTCTAACGGTCGCGTCGTCTGACCCTCGGTCGGCTCGTCTGACGATTGCCGGCTCCGTGCCGTCGCGCCGCCTCACTGCCCCATGTTGTATCCTTTAGTTGCCTTCAAGCGGAATTAGGACGCGGACGATAGTTGCGCGATGTCGATTCACTGGGTAAACGCGATTCTCGAGCGGATCAATGGCAGAGCATATCCGGACGGTGGGTGGGGATATTCACCTGCCGCCGCGCCCAATGCCGAACCAACGGCCCTTGCCTGCCTTGCACTGTTGGCCCGGGGGACAGAAACGGACGTAACGCATAGGGGACTGGCTCTGCTTGCGCGATTGCAACGTCCGGATGGAGGTGTCTCGGTTACGCTAGATATTGAATCTCCTTCTTGGCCGACGGGACTCGCAGTTCTGGCTTGGTCTTTTTTGGCGAGCAACTCCGTCCCGTATTATGGTCCCCAAACCGAGAAGGCCGTGGCCTGGCTGCTCCGCAACCACAGGAAGCCCATTGAACCGAATTCCACAATATTCGGACACGATACGACATTGACCGGCTGGTCCTGGGTAGAGAACACTCACGCGTGGGTGGAACCGACCGCATACGCCATACTCGCCCTCCGCAAGGTGGGAATGAGCGAACACGCGCGCGTACGAGAGGGAACCAAAATGATACTCGACCGCGCCATTCCAGGCGGCGGATGGAATTATGGGAACCCCCGTGTGTACAGGAACACACTGCGACCGTTTCCGGGAACGACGGGTATCGCCCTGACCGCTCTTGCCGGTCAACCAAGCGACTTACGAACCGATGCGGGAATTGCCTATCTAAGTCATGAACTGCGGCGTGTGCGATCGCCATTGTCATTGGGCTGGGGATTGATTGGCCTCACTGCGTGGGGACGACGACCGGAGGAAGCATCTGTGTGGCTCGAGGAGTGCGCGCAGCGCGCATTGTGCAGCGCGCCCAATGCGATGTACGATGCACTCCTTCTCCTGGCCGACCTCGATCCCTGTCCGTTCACGCCTGGTTAGAACGAACTGAACTCGCTCCAACGCTCAAGGGCGTTGGAGCTGACGGGAGGCCGCGACGAATGGATAATGCCTTACATGATGACAACGCGACGTTGACGGCCCGGAAAATATCCCGCCGCGAAATGCTCGGCGTCGGCGGCGCCTTATTGCTCGGCGGTGGAATCGCCGCGGGATTCCGCTTTGCGTCGGGCCGCGAACGTGGTCATCGCGCCGACGTCTTCATCGGCAGAGCGCCAAACTATCAGACCGAACTCAGCAGGATCGTCCAAGATGGACTATCAACCCTGGGGATCGGTCGAAGCGACATCCGCGGCAAGCGCATCTTACTCAAGCCCAACTTAGTCGAGACTGCGCCGGACCAACCGCACATCAACACCCATCCTGCGGTCATCCTCGCCGTCGCTGAAGCCCTTCGTCGACTCGACGCCCGCGAAGTGCTTGTGGCCGAGGGCCAAGGACATCGCCGCGACAGTTGGCTCGTCCTGGATGAATCCGGAATGGGCGCCGCACTGGACGAGGCCCACCTCACCTTCGTCGACCTCAATCACGACGAGTTCGTCGCCGTACCCAATGCCGGCGGCTGGACCCACCTCGGACCGCTTTATCTTCCCAAAACCCTACTCGGCGTGGACTGGGTCATTTCCGTTCCCAAAATGAAAACCCATCACTGGGCCGGCGTTACCTGCTCCATGAAAAACCTCTTCGGCGTCATGCCCGGCGTCGTCTATGGCTGGCCCAAGAACGTCCTCCACTACGCCGGAATCCCGGAGTCGATCCTCGACATCAACGCCACGGTCAAACCGTCCCTGGCCATCGTGGACGCCGTCGTCGGCATGGAAGGCGACGGCCCGATCATGGGAACGCCCAAGGACGTCGGCTGCATCGTGATGGGTCGCAACCTACTTGCCGTCGACGCCACTTGCACACGGATCATGGGCCTCAACCCCTACGGCGTCTCCTACCTTGCCCAGGCCTCGGGCCGGCTGGGACCTATCCACGAACGAAACATTTCCCAACGCGGCGAACCGATTGCCGCCATTCGAACGCGCTTCGAATTGCTCGACGCCCCACACCTTAAGTCCGTCGCCGCAGATTAAGCCGGCTCAGCTCCTCCAAATCGACTTGGCCCTTACGTAGTCCTCCGGCGTGTCGATCTCCACGGCCCTTAGACCTCCCAGCGGGACGGCCATGAACGCATGGCGATCCAGAATATCCTCGAGCGCCGCCTCAAAAAATAGACCTCTCTGATCAAGCTCTTCGTTATGGCGCCGCAATGATCCAACCAGCAACTCGCACGCCGACCGCTCGAACTTAGCGACGCCGATGAATTCGCCGAGCGCCTCTTCCGGCGGCAGGTGCTTTCCAATTCGCGTGATCCGCCCCGACGGATCGGTCTTTACCTTCACCTCCTCCGAACCGCACCGCTTCGCATCGATGGCGAGCGCCGATCCGGACTGTTGGAGCAATAACGAAAGCACTCGCGGTTCGAACCAGACATCTCCATTGAAATAGAGAATCCCTTCGCTCAGAAATTCGCGAGCCAGCCACAAGGAATGGATTGTGTTCGTGGTCGCATAGTCTTCATTCACGATGAACTCGCAATTGAAGCGGTTCCCCTCGCTCCATCGCTCACGGGCGATGGAGCTGACCGGGTGACGTCGCGCGGCATTCTCCACCATTTCCCGTCGATATCCGACAACGATGGCCGCTTCACGAATACCATGTTCAAGAATGGATTGCAGGGTACAGTCCAGCAGTGTGCGGTTACCACACGGCAGAAGGCACTTGGGCTTGTCCCACCCCATGGGGGAGAGTCGCCGCCCTTGCCCCGCCGCGAGGATCACTGCTTTCATGTTCGCGACCGCTGCACGCAAGGTCGTATCGGGCCAACCCTCAAGGGTGTTGCCCCTGCCTGGCGATCAGGCCCGCAATTTCTTTCCGCGGGTCGCAACGCTCGCCGTGCAGGATCGCGTTCACCATGTGAAAGAGCGGGATGGAGACGTCCAGCGCCCACAGGGTCTCGATGGTTTGCGACATGGCCACACCTTCGACCGTCATCTGCACCTCACTCAGGGCCTGCTGCAGCGTCCGGCCCTGGGCCAGCAACACCCCCATTCGCCGATTGCGACTATCCGGACTAATGCAAGTGGTAATGAGGTCGCCCGCCCCTGAAATTCCAAACGCCACGCTTTCAGGAATCCCGAAAAAAGACGCCACCATGGCGAGCTCCTTCAGTCCCTCCGTCATGAGAACGCCCTGCACGTTCGCCCCCAACTCCAACCCCTCCGCGAGACCGGCCGCGATGGCAACGATGCCCTTCAGAGCCCCACAGATTTCGTGATGTTGCGGATTGCGGCTCACTTCGAAAAAAATCACGTCGTTGCGCAGCGCGTCCTTGACCAGCGCCAGGTGCATCAAGTTTTCGCACGCCAGGACCGCCTTCGTCGGCTTGCCCTGTGCCACCTCGTTGGCAATGGTCGGACCGGTGAGCACCACCACGCAAGCCCCGGGTATTTCGTCCCGGATGACCTCGCTCATCGTGCGCTGTTGTTCGGCGTCGAATCCTTTCGATACACTGAGGATCAGCGGATGACGGACATGTTGCCCCAGTTCCCGCGAGGCCGCCCGCACTTGCCCCGAAGGCACCGCGAGAACAACCAACGTCTTATGGGAATCAAAGTCGACGGCGTATTTTTCCTCAACGATCAGTGCTTTCGGAATCGGCTGCCGGTAAGCCGGCGAAGGGTCGTTGCGGTGGGCGTTGAGACTTGACGCCGTCGCGGCGTCAATCGTCCACACTCGAGTCGGGCGGCACTTCGTTAAGAGCGACGCCAGCGTCAGACCCCAGTTGCCAGAACCAATGACAACGATCGCCTCAATCGAACGCATGATCTTATCGTACGCCTGGCCATGCAGGCCTACAAGCTCGCCCAATGACGCATCACTCTCTCAAGGGTTTGCGAATCTTGTACAAATCGAGGCGCACTCTCCGTCGCTCCATCGTTACCGTGACGATTGCACAAGTCCGCGCATAAAAACACCGCCGACGAAATCCGTCGGCGGTGTTCATAATTCGGTTTAGTGATTGATTCTGCTCAATTACCAACGACGCAGTTCTCGTACGACGGACGCCCGCCCCCGCCCCACTGTAAGCCGGTGCAGATGAGCTCGGCGGGCATCGTGTCTTTCTGCCAGCCCGGTCCACGAACAATAATGCATGGGTATGGGTTCTCACCCGGACCTGGGTCAGGGGATTCGTCCGAACCATCCTCGCAGCCCGGCCACTTGGGCCAGGACTCCAGCAACTCGTTGCGGTAATGCAAGGCGAACCCTTCGCGGTCTTCCGTGCCTTCGATGAAGATCTTCTGCTGCTCGGCGTGAGAATCCACGAACGCGCGGTTGTACGTCCAATCCCGACCGTGCCAGCCGCGAAGCCCTTTGGTGGGTCCCGGGTCGACGCCGAGAAGTCCAAGCTCGGAGACGCACACCGGCAACTCGTTCTTGCAGGACCACGCCCAGCGACCGATGTTCTCTTCGTAGTACAGCGTACGCGCTGGAGTGGGCACACGGGTGATTGGACGAAGGTAAGGCGAGTTGCTCCGCATCTCCCCGCCGCCCGCCCTCGAGTTCATGAAGATGTTCGCCGCGTAGCTCGTACCGAAATGGTCATACGAAGACCGCTCGCTCCTCTCCACCCAGTCCGGACAGTGCCCCGCCCGCGGAGGACCGTCGTCGCCCGGACACTTGAACAAATCGAGATCAAGCTCCGCATCTTTCAACGCCGCGGTGCGGTTGTAGCGGGGGTTGAGATTGTCAGTAAACCCGCCCTTGTACAGAATGTCATTCATCGGACGCGTCGAAGGTCCGAAGCCCGCCTTCGTTCCGTAGGCGCTGTTGGTGGGATCCGGGGCCCCCATGAAGTCGTCCCGTCCGATGCCGCTCTTGCCGCCCCAATCGTAGGCCCCGACGAAGCGCCCCCTGCTCGCCAGCTCTTTCCATGACATCTCCCCCTCCTTGACGCCCAAACTCCCATGTGCCGGAATGCCCCACCCATTGGGGTCATCGGTCTCGTATACCCGGCTGCTCGTGGCGATGCCCTTGATCCGCGACAGGCAGGTGTTCTGCTTCGCCTGCCTTCGCGCCGCATCCAATGACGGCAACAGAATCGCGATCAGCAGTGCGATGATCGCAATTACCACCAACAACTCAATGAGCGTGAACCCGACCCGAGTCGAGCTTCGCCACCCGTTCCGACTCAATCCTCGCGTTCTCATAACCGTCATCCTCTGTACAACCTGCTGTTTCGTGCTCACTTCAACCGTTACCCTACCACAAACCCCGATTCTTGGGAACTGCCCATGCAGTCCCGCCAATCCTAATAACACCGATCTTCGACTTTCGACGGAAGAAAAATCCGCGCTTTTGTACAAATTCTGCTGGGACGGCGAGTTCGAGTGATATGATAGGGCAGACGCCCCTTTGATCTTCCGTTCGTAATGGAGTTTTTGCCGATAACCGGCTATAATAATAGAACTTGGGGCCTCTGCCAATGACTTGTAACCTTTCCGATGAGGAACTTTGGAGCGGGATCGACCGCAATGCTCCCGAAATCGCCGCACATGTGTCGTCTTGCCCTAAATGCCAAAACCGGAAAGCTGAGATCAAAGCCGGGATCGGCGCGATCGCCGAAGCGTCCAAACCGCCCGACGTATCGATCCCCGCGACTATTGGATCGTACCGCGTCCAACGTCGATTGGGCGAGGGAGGAATGGGCATCGTCTACGAGGCCGAGCAGCAGGCGCCCAAGCGCCTCGTGGCGATCAAGGTCGTCCGCGGCGGCCGGCACGTCGACGGATACCACATCAAGTTGTTCGAGCGTGAGGCCCAAACGCTCGCCCGACTTAAGCACCCCGCCATCGCAGCGATCTATCACGGCGGACAAACCGACGAGGGCGAGCATTTTTTCGCCATGGAGTTGGTCCACGGCGTACCGCTCAATCAATACGTCCGCGAACAACACACCTCGCGCCGAGAAAGGTTGGAGCTTTTCGCCGGGATTTGTCAGGCGATCAACTACGCCCACCAACGCGGCGTGATCCACCGCGACCTGAAGCCCACGAACATTCTCGTGGACGCCGAGGGTCATCCGAAAATCCTCGACTTCGGACTCGCCCGCATCACCGACCCGGAAGTTTCGCTCACCACCACGACGCACGACCTCGGTCGAATCATGGGGACGCTGCCCTATATGAGTCCCGAGGAGGCGCGAGGCAACCCCGACGAAATCGACGTGCGCAGCGACGTCTACTCTCTCGGCGTGATCTTCTATGAGCTGATGACGGATCAGTTGCCTTACACGGTCAAGCGCGGGGCCTTGCCCGAAGCCATTCGGGTCATTTGCGAAGATCTCCCTCGCCGACCCAGCACGCACGATCGCTCGCTACGGGGAGACTTGGATACCATCGCCTTGAAGGCGTTGGAAAAAGAATCTGTGCGGCGCTACCAAAGCGCCGCCGCGTTTGCGGAGGACATCGACCGCTACCTTACCAGCCAGCCGATCCTGGCGCGGCGCGCAAGCGTGCTCTACCGGCTTCGCAAGCTGGTGGTGCGACAGCGGGTCTTTTTCGTGGCCGCCGCGTTGTTGATCGGCGCCGTCGTTACCGTGGCGGTTACTTTCGAACGACTACAGACGGACATCCGGACTTCGGCGGAGAGTGCGATCGAGAAGGAGAAGTTGACCGTCGCGGTCCTCGAGAACAGGCTTGCCGAATCGCTCCACCAGCAGGGGAGATATGATGAGGCGGAGCGTCCCTACCGCAGTGCGATCTCGACCTTCTTACGTTTGCAGCGCGAAGACTATGCCGGCCGGAGCCTGATGGGATTGGGATCGTTGCTCATGATGCGTCCCGCGCAGAGTAGTGAGGACAAGGAGCCGGACTATGAGAGCGCGGAGGACTTTCTGCTTGACGCCCTTGAGATCTTCAAAAATGGTGGACCCGCCGAACGCCCTCGCCAACGCGAAGCCCTCCTGCTCCTGCAAACTCTCTATTCGCCGCAGCACTGGGACGATCCCGAGTCGTCGATTAGGATTGAGGCTGCCATTCGGGCGTTGGACGAAAGCTCGGTGGGTGGGAACCCTTCCCCCAACCAACCCAGTTAGCACCAACGCGCGTGAGCGTTGGTGCGAAAGTCAACCTCAAGGAAGCGACGCGTCGTGAGCAGCGCCGAGGACCATACGCCGTCACGCCACGATTCAGCAGCAACGCCCGTGAACGTTGGTGCGAACGTCGATGCGACGTCGTCGCTGATCGCGCGTCTGCGGACGAAGGACGCCGATGCGGGGTCGGAGTTGAACCGTCTCTATCGCGAGGCCTTACTGCGTTTCTGCTGGGGATATTTGGGCCGTATTGAAGAAGCGGAGGACGCGGTCCAGGACATCTCCTGCAAAGTTCTCAGCGCCACGGACATCCCCGATGCTTTCCGACCTTGGCTCTACAAGATCGCGCGTAACCACTGTTTGAACTTGCTCCGTCATCGGGCAAGGCACAACGACGGACCGGCCCTGCCTGGAGTTTCGCAGGTCTACGAGGCCCTCACCGGGCAGCTCACGCAAATGGTCCGGAAGGAGGCCCGCGCCAACCTCGCCGAGATGGTGCAATCCCTGGAGGAGTCGCAGCGCGAAGTATTGCGCTTGCGGTACGTCGAGGATTTGTCGCGGACGGAGATCGCCGAGGTGCTCGATATACCCGAATCGGTGGTGAAGTCGCGCATCTTCGAGGGACTAAAGAAGCTCCGCGAGCACGCCTCGCGCCTGGAAGAACGCTAACCGCGTGTGCTACTGTTTTTGAACAGTGACCCTTACACCAACACCCCTAGTTTTCGTTGCCGCCGGGCGGGGGCTCGTCGGGGAGTTCGTAGGGGCCCATGTCGACCGGTCCCAACCAACGGATGCGGGCTAGCAAGTCGAGGTCCTTGGGGGTCGGCTCGTTGGTGTTTGCGTTCCAGTCGAGATCGCCCGAATCGGGCGGTAACGTATTGGCGAAGGGAGTACTATCGCCGGTGTTCTTGCACGGTGACGCATCCTGCAAGTGGTAATCGCCGCCCGCGGGGTTCACAAAGAGCGGATCAGCGTTGAGGTTGTTCGATCCCATCCAGCCGCCCTGGATGTTGCTGTAAGAAGTCAAAGTCGTTCCGCCCGACCCGCTGGACATTTGATCGGCTGATCCGACTCCGCTCGCGGTGGTATTACCCCAGACGATGCAATTGCGGAGGCTCATCAGCCCATCCGGGTCGAAAAGCGCACCGCCGTAGCCGATCGTGGAATGATTGTTGACCATCGTGCAGTTGATAAAAGCCGGAGTTCCGAACATCGAGATTATGACTCCACCCTCCCAGGCCTTGTTGTTGTGGAACAGACAATTCGTGAAGATCGGCGATCCACGATGGACGAACACGGCGCCACCGCCCATGGTGCTGATCGGGTTCGTCGCCCCCTCCCCGTTCTTGCGGAAGATGCAGTTGATGAATTGTGGCGATCCGACCCCGCGAATGCCCACCGCCCCGCCGAAATCCCCGGCGGAATTGCCCTCGAAGATGCAATGCACAATCCGAGCGTCACTGTTGTTCAGATACATTCCCCCGCCTTCGGCATTTCTTCCTTTGCGCAGCGTGAACCCTCGCAAAACGGCGGCGGGGGCGGAAGGATCGCTATTGATGTTCGTGACACACCGAGCGGTCTCGCCGCCGTCGACAATGGTGAGGTTCACCGTGGGATTGCTCTGCGAAGCCTGAGTCTCCGTCCCCGCAAATCCTCCGATGATCTTCACTCCGTTCTTCAGCGCGAAGGGCGCATACGTCCCGGACTGCACCCAGAGTTGATCCGCAGTGGTAGCGTCCGCGATTCCGAGCGCCGTTGGCAGGTTGCACGCATTGGACCAACTGGTGCAGGTGGTCCCCGTACCCGACTGCTTCACATAGCGCACCGCCGCACGCCCATTAGGGGAGAAAATCGATAGGACGCCGACTACGATCGCCACTTGCGCAATTCGGTTCATGGAATCATGCTCCGTCATTCGTGACCTAGGGGCTACATCTCCCACAGCGATCGCGGCAGAAACCGGTGCCGCACGTCCCGCTGCCCACGCAGTGCGTGTCGTCGATGCACAAGTCGCCGGTGAGGGGTCCGGGCCCGGTGCACGTCTTCATGCACGTGGATCCGGGACCATTGGCGGTGACGCACGGCGTCGCATTCGCACAGCCCATGAGCCCGCACGTCACCAACGACGGACACCGGCACGGGCCGCTGAACGAATACGCAATATTATTCTTAAATGCGTCTACCACCGCCAAAATGTCCAACACGTTGATATTCGCGTTCAACTCCGGCAGACCGGGTTGCAGTTGTGAGATCGCCTTCACCAGAGCGCCCGCCAAGTTCTTGAACTTGTTGACCAACTGCGCGACGTCGGTCACGTCGGGCTGGTTCGAGGTCGCCGGGGGATTGAAAGGAGCCTCCACGTCGCCCCAGCGAGCGGTCACAATCTGTAGCGGACACGAAACATTCGCGCAGGTACCCTCGATGCCATCACAGCTCGCGGCGAATACCTGTACGTCATACGTCGAGCTTGGCACGATGTCCGCCCCGGTGACACAAATCAAACCTTCGCCGGCCCAATCACGATAGAGTGGCGTGCACTGCAGCCGGGCCGCCTTGTACGGTCCGCTCACCGGCGGCCCCTGGTGCTCGTAGAATGTCCCCGGCTTACCGACCCATCGGGCGCAACTGTTCGACGGAGGCGTACACGCAGCGGCGTTCGTACAAGCAGGGTCGCCCGTGCAGGCGTCCACAGTGGGACACGTGCCCCCCGGACAATCGGCGTCTGTATCGCAGTGGTGTCCTGGAAGGCTGCCGTTCTCGCACACGGCGTTAAGCCTCGTGTCGAAGGTCGTCATGTTCGGCGGCGCTTGGCCCGGCAGATTGGGCGGAATCGGATGCTGCAGGTCTACAAGCGTTACACGGATTGCCGTTTGTGTGGCGGGCGTTCCCATGGCGGAAGGCAGGATGCGGAATGAAAGGAAACGATTGCGGCTCAAGCGGAGGCATGACGGGTTGCAATTAGCCCCAACAACACATGACGCACCGCCAGGGTCGATAAATCCTGTCGAGTCTGCGACAGGACGCGCAAGGTTCTCCGCCGCGTCGATGATCCCGTTGCCGTTACAATCACCGTGGGGTTGGCACTCGTCCGGAATTCCGTCAGGCGTCAGTGGGCATGATGCGCTACAGTGAGAAACCGCAAAATCGACGCAGCCCTGATCCCAGATGGTATCGCAGCAATAAGAGTACGGGCGACTATCATCACAACCCGAAGGACAAAAATAGGTACAGACACACGCCCGGATGCCAGCATCCGCGCATCCACCCGTAGCATGGGTCATACAGCAGTCGTTTTCGTATCCGCTGCAATCGGCCCTGGTGCCGCAACCTGGCACGTCGCAGGGGCCGCCCGGTGTTCCGCAAGCGATCTCACACGGGTCATAAATGCCGTTGTTGTTGCAATCCGCGTCGACAGCGCGGAAAGCGTTCACCACACCCCCCGTTATCGTCTTGCCGGTCAGCGATGCAACGGGCTTGCGTACGGTGTCCAGGATGCGGTTCCTCACTCGCTCCCACCCCCAATCCGGGAACCGACTCCAGACCAAAGCTGCGACGCCGGTGACATGCGGTGTTGCCTGCGACGTGCCCGACTTGAATGCGTAAGTGTTGGCTTGGGAAGTGCTAAGAATGTTCGTTCCGGGTGCGCCAAGATGCACGTGCGTTGCCCCATAGTGTGAGTAGTCCGCAAGGGCGTCATTGTTGTCCGTCGCCGCGACAGCGATGACGTTGTCCAACCCGTCGACGTACACACCGCCTCGCCTCACGTCGTCCGCGCCGTAACTGGCCGGATAAATGGGGATGACGTCGTTGTTTCGGTTGGGAAAGTCCGAAGTGTTGTGCGCGGCCGCAATCACTAAGTGCCCGATGCCCTGTCCAGCTAGCTGCGCCGCCTGAATCGCATCGTAAAGCTCTGGAATGAAAATTGGCCCGCCCCAACTGTGATTTGAGATCCTAATGTCATTCGCGACGCAATACTCGATTGCTTCGATTGCCGCGGCAACCGAGCATTCATCCGGCAAACAAATCCTCAGAGGAACAATCTTCGCGCGCCAGTTCACTCCTACGACACCTCTCTCATTATTGCCTACCGCGGCGATGGTTCCCGCTACGTGGGTGCCGTGCGTACCACCGCTGTCCGCCGGATTCGCATCGTTTCCAAAAAAATCATAACCCACTATGTCGTCAATGTAACCGTTTCCGCCGCCTGAAGGGTCGTCCTGGCAGTTGAAGTCACCATTCGGTGTAGGACACGTGTCCGTTCCATCTACCTGATTATTGTGGTTGATGTCCTCGTCCGGATTGATCCAGATGTTGTCCTTGAGGTCCGGATGATTGTAGTTGACGCCGGTGTCGGCGACGCCGATTCGGAACTCCTGACCGCCCCGCCAAATGTCCCACGCCACGGGTGCGTCGATGTCCGCATCGTCCACCCCGGGATCCGGACAACTCTCCGGGGGACTGCAGGGAAACTGCGAGCCCGATATCGTTTGCGCAATGTTGTGTAACCCCCAAAGTTGGTAGAAATAAGAATCCTGGGGAATCGTATCCGCGGTCGGCATCAGGTAGTCCGGCTCGGCGTTGAGAACGTTGGGGTTCGCCTTGTACGCGGCGACGGCGATCAGAACCTGCCCGTCTGGGACTTGGACGAGCTGCAGTCCTTGGACAATGGTGTACTCGTAAAGAACGCCGATCGCCTGCGCCTGGGCGTGCGCGGCGTCCTTGGCGGACGCGACTGTCGCCGGGGCGAAGCGCACCAAAACTCGCGTGGAATCGAAGGGTTCAGGCGGAGGTGCTTGCTGCGCAAATCCCGGATTGAACGTCAGAGTCGCCGCACACAGGAACAGCGGAATTAAGCAACCTCGTCGTATCGTGGAACCTAGTGCCATCGAAGTCGTTCCTTAACAAGCGACCTAAGACCGCATACTGGGCAGGTTACGCTACGGTCCGACCAGCAACTGAATAAACTGGGCAGCGTCCAGGAGATCGATGCCTTCATCGATGGTGAA
>Ga0137429_1000583_pt1 | contig 14039 bp, 13 predicted proteins | sample EasRivERMZT736_2_FD_102304 | JGI IMG/M metagenome (GOLD analysis project Ga0137429, IMG submission 102304) | Soil microbial communities from meander-bound floodplain in the East River, Colorado, USA - East River MetaG ERMZT736_2 | ecosystem: Environmental > Terrestrial > Soil > Floodplain ...
ACCTGCTGAACGACGAAGGCCTTATCTGCGATCCCTTCCCCTGCTTCCCAACCACACTGCCGGTCTGCCCGTCGGACGTACCACCGCCCTAAAGCGGTGCCCGTTTTTGTCTTGCGTCCAGAACCTGCCTCCCCCCTTCCCAAGGGGGGAACAAGGGGGGTCAAGGTGCTACACGATTACGGCGGGTGGCAAGGCTCACGCTGGCGTGGCCATGTTTTCGCCGCGTGCGCGCACCCGCAAACAAGCCGCCAATCCAACAATCGCAAATCGACAATCTCCTCGCCTCCTTCCCTATAGCCTACAGCCTAAAGCCTTCGGCATGATCGGTCCCCACTACGCCACCCACCGAGCACCCGTGAAGTTATAGGGGTATGGAGATCCTGCTTGCGCCCGTTCCCCGCGCCGTGCTCGGCCGCCTTATCTTCGTGGCTACGTGGCTACGTGGCTTCGTCGCTTCGTGGCTTTGGGGGCAAAAGCGTATTTACCAAACGAAGCCACCGCGAAATTTATAAATGCTTGTGGAGAATGGAGTTATGAAAACGCGCCACCGCCCGGAAAGCCAAACAAAGCCACTGAAAGCCAAGTCAATGCCCGTTTTCCGCCCGCAGAATTGCGGCTCGTACCAATCGGCAATTGGCAATTGGAAATCGGCAATCCACTCCATTCGACATTCAGCATTCGATCGGTGCCACATGATGACACTGCCAAAAAAACTGTACTTGCAAAACGAACCCATTTGACGTTCCCGCTTTACAGGCTAAAGTTATGCCGCTGCGGGGGGCATTGCAGGGCTAAAGCCGCAATCTACAATGTTCCGCGCTGCCCGTGAGAACGCCGGCGCGGTCGTCCGATACCGTGTGCGTGGATCGAGCGGGCACAAAGGAGTAAAAGCCATGAAGGAATCGCAACTCACGGGACGAGGTGACGGCTGGTTGGAGGGCTGTGGATTGTTGCACATTTTCCGCACGCTCAGTTTGGCCGTCCACCCCGCCAAGCTCGGCCTCGCTTTGGCGGCCATCTTTCTTACCTTTGTACTAGGCGGCGTCATGGATTGGATTTGGACCAGGGGCGGCGGCGTGGACAAGACCGCCATCGTCCAGTTCATCTCCGCTCGCGAACTCAATCAGCCGTACGCAGAACCGACCGGACCGCAAGGTTTGTTCCACGTATTTCGAGAGCACGAGCAGCGTTGCGTCGTCGGCTTTCTCGGTTCCTCGCTTCCGGGGACGTCGGTCGGCGTGGGGACGCCGGTCGGTTCGTACCTCGAACCCCATTCCAACACCGGACCGCTCCAAAACCTGGTCGCAATGGGCTATGGCGTGTGGTGGCTGCTGCGCTGTCATCCGTTTTTCTTTATCCTCTTCGCCGGTGGCGCCTTGGTGATTTGGGGGCTGGCCGGCGGGGCGATCTGTCGCATCGCCGCCGTGCAGTACGCCCGCGACGAAAAGCTCACGATCAAGCAAGCCCTTGCCTTCGCCAAGGAGAAGTTGTTCGGCGGCTTCGTACTCGCACCGTGTATTCCCGTTGCGTTTATCTTGATCACGGCGGTATGTCTGGTTGTAGGCGGGATGCTGCTCCGGGTTCCGTTTCTGGGAGACCTGCTCGCCGGACCGGCATTTATCCTGGCGATCGGCGGCGGCTTTGTGATTGCGGTGCTACTGCTGGGGTTGATCGTGGGGGGAAGTTTGTTTTGGCCCTCCGTGGCAGTCGAAGGATCGGATGCGTTCGACTCTTTTTCGCGGAGCCTTTCCTACCCGCTCTCTAAGCCCTGGAAGGCCGTGTTATACGCCGTCATGGCCACGGTGTTCGCGGGTCTATGCTGGATCTTCGTGAACTTGTTCACGGTTTTCACATTGACCGTCACCCGCGGGATCGTGGGGTTCGGCACGTCGCCGTTTGGGTGGTGGAATCGCGGGGAAGGCGAAGCGTCTGTTCGCAAGTTGGATTTGCTCTGGCCGATCGCGGGACCCAACGCTCTCTACTCCTGGCCTGATTGGAGTCTGCTCACTTGGTACGAGCATTTTTCCGCGTTCTTCATCGGCGTGTACGTGCTGATCGTGATCGGGCTGATGTGGGCGTTCCTCGCCTCCTTCTACTTTTCCGCGAGCACCGTCATCTATTTTCTGCTCCGACGCGACGTGGACGGTACGGACCTCGAAGAGCTACACATGGAAGAGGAAGGTTCCGGGAAGGATTCGTCCAAGCCGGAGTCGTCTCCGCCGCCGGAAAGCACAGACGTGTCGCTTCCGATATCGAACGCAACTTAGCTTCGCAGAAAGTATTCCATCAGTTCGTGGCCGGGGTTAATCAGCAAGTCACTAGCGGCAGCGGCCGCTTCTGAAAACGGCTCGGCAACGACCCCATGAACCCGATGCCCGGCCATGCAGAACGGCGGCGGCGCGGCCGTGTGGACCCGCCGAGCAACCGGCGTGGGATGATCGGGCGAAATCAGTATCCGCCATTCGTCCGACCGACGAAGAGTCTCCAACAACGGACCCACGATGCACTCGTCGATCCGTTCAATGGCATGCACTTTCGCATGTACGTCGCCGAGATGCCCCGCTTCGTCCGGCGCCTCGATGTGTACCACTACAACGTCATACGAAGCGAGCGCCGCCTTCGCCGCAGCACCCTTGGCCCCATAGTTCGTATCCAGATATCCCGTCGCCCCCGCTGCGTCCAGCACGTCCATTCCGACGGTCCGGGCGATTCCCCGAATCAGATCGACGGCCGCAATCACCGCGGCGCGAACACCGAATCGCGAAGCGAACGGCTCCAGCGCCTTCGCCCGACCCTGACCCCACAACCAAATGTCGGTCGCCGGGTTCTCCCCAAGGTCGCGGCGAACGAGATTCACCTCATGCTCGGCGAGCAGCCGCCGGGCGTCGTCCATGATTGCCTGAATGCGCTCCGACCCCGTTCCCCGCGGCCAATGCTGGGCCACCGGCCGATTGGGGATATCGTGCGGCGGCGTGCTCTGCAAGTCCATCTCCGAAGCACCCGCCGCCACCATCAAATTGCGATAGGAAAGTCCTGAGAAGAATCGGCAACCTTTTCCGGCCAGCTCTTGGTTCAGGTCGTGGATAAGGCGGTCCGCTTCCGCCTGCGAGATATGCCCCGCCGTGTAGTCCGTCATCACTTCATCGACGATGGTGACAAAGTTGCAACGGAAGATGAGTTCGTCCGGTTGTGCGGTGATTCCCCGCGCCGCCGCCTCCAATGGCGCACGGCCCGAGTAATCGTTGCACGGGTCATAGCCGAGCAGGGAAAGCGTTGCCACGTCGCTGTGCGGCGCGAACCCATGCGGCACGGTCACCACGCGCCCCTGTCGTCCGCGGGCCGCGATCCAATCCATGTGGGGCTTCTTGGCCGTCTGCAGCGGCGTCCGTCCCCCCAATGCCTCGACAGGCTCGTCCGCGGCGCCGTCCGGCAACACGATCGCGTATTTCATCGCCTACAAGCTCCCCCGTACCCTGGTCGCCCTCGCGACCTATTGTGATCGAATTGTTGGAATATGCGGAGACCCTTTACCCGGGTACCAGATAAAAACCCTCTTAGGTATCGGTGCCGCCCGGCACCACTCGCACAATTGGGCTTTGCCGGTCGGCCGAAACGAGGGAGATACAATGGGTAGCTCGATTGCCCATGCTTCTACTCCTTCGTGGAGGATCATAATTGAATTCACATTAAAGTACGCGCCCACGAATCCATACGTATGAGCAACTGATCTTGACGTGTACCATTCCAATACGCGCAATCCAGACTTTGTAAACTTGGGTGGTTGTGTGAACTCATTGAGATCAGCGACTTCATTATTTCAGAGATTCGTGACGATTATACTCGCAGCATTGGACGCGTTCCTATACATTGGCAGTTGCAGAAGATGAGGTGCATGGTGGGACCATCAGCCGCCTTCGTCGTTCCGATAACAGTCGCAGCTCTCTTGGTAAGCGTTCCGCTAGCGGCCGCCGACGGCGACCCAAGCCTTTGCCTCGTTGCCGGTGGAGGTTGCCTTACCGCGGGCGACATTCAGTTTCAGGTCATCGTTGGAGCAAGTGACTCAGTCATTCTGGGCGGGCAATTCACGGTGCGGTACAACCCCAATCTGTTTTCCTTGATAGAAGCAGCGCCCGGTCGTGCCTGCGACCCGACCTCGCCATTCGCGTTGGAACTCTTGGTGGATGATGATCCGTTGTCAGGGGAAGTGCGGTGTGCCTTTGGCGTAGACTTCCTCGAAGGTCTGCCGCCGGCAGGGGTATCCACGACCCTTGCGTGCCTAAGCTTTGCGCCCATCGGTGACCTGGCGAGCCCGACCACGATGTGTCTGTTGGAGGGTGAAAACCCATTGGAGACCGTCTTAGTTGACCAAGGGGGATACCCACTTGTCATCGACAACTCCCAAGGCTGTCCACCCGACTCCCCGCCTCCGATCCTCGCTTGCATCGACGCGACGCCGGACGTCAACTGCAATTGCGTTCCCGATACCGCTGATTGTCACGCCCTTGACACTCCCTGCCGAACCGGAGTTTGTGACCCACTTGCTTTGAACTGCGAGGTTGAGTTCGTCAACGAGGGCGGGCCGTGTGACGATGGTGACCCTCACACTCCGGTGGACCGTTGCACTGCGGGGACATGCATCGGCGGAGGGTTCCCACTAATCCGGCCTTTGCCCGCCCCCCAGTTCTTGCTCCGGGCTCGTTCAACCGCGTACCGTTGAACGCCACTCCGGAAATCAGTTAGGCATGGCCGGAGTAGTCGATTAGCGTGTAGTAGCCGAGCAGGGAAAGCGTCGCCACGTCGCTGTGCGGTGCGAGTCCACGAGGCGCCGTCACCACGCACCCCTGCCGACCGTGGGACGCGATCCAATTCATGTGGGGCTTCTTGGCCGCCTGTAGCGGTGTCCATCCATCCAATTCCTCGACAGGATCGTCTGCGGCACCGTCCGGTAATACAATCGCGTATTTCACCGCCAGCAAGCTCCTATGCTGGCGTAGTGATTCTAACCCTACCAAAGACGTCAACAACCGTTAACGCCTCACTGTCCGTGGATTCAACTGTCGTGCGGCGCTACTTGTGGAAAACCAAAGACCTTGGTACTTCTGGGGCCAGAGGAGAGAAAAACATGCCGAGGGGACAAGATGCCGCGTTGGGTCTGTTCACAGCCGTTGCGCTCCTTCCATTCACGCCGTCGGCAGCGACTGCCGCGGGCACCAGCGTTTGCGTCGTTGCTGAAGAAGGCTGTCTCGCACCGGGCGGTATCCAGGTCCGTCTCGTCCTCGGACAAAGTGACACGGTCATCCTGGGCGGCCAAGTGATCGTGAAATACGACCCGCAGGTGCTTCGACTCATTGAGGCTCAGCCTGGGCGGGCCTGTGACCCTGCCTCACCCTTCTCGCTCGAGCTTTTTGACGAAAACGATCCCACAATCGGACAGCAAATCGGCGCTTTCGGGATCAGTTTTCTCGAAGTTACGCCGGCATCCACCTCCTTCGCGACCCTGGCATGCTTCAGCTTCGCCCACGTCGGTGACGCGAAGGTCTCAACCCCGGTGTGCCTCCTGCAAGGTCTACATCCATTCGAAACCGAATTCATCGACGATGCGGGGGATTCAGTACTTATCGATAATTCCCAAGCTTGTCCGCCCGACTCCCCACCGCCGACCCTCGCCTGCGATGACGTGCTCGTCGAGGTCAACTGCAACTGCGTTCCCGACACCACGGACTGCCATGGCCTTGACACTGATTGCCGCACAGGTGTTTGCAATCCCATCACGGCGCACTGCGAGGTTTTGTCCGTCAACGAGGGCGGGCCTTGTGATGACGGAGACTCTTGCACTCTTGTGGATCGTTGTAGCGATGGGACTTGCGTCGGCGAAGGATGCCAAAACCAAAGCATTTGCGCGTCCTCCCCTTCATGCCTCGGACTCGACCCGTCTCTCACCGTCAAGATTCGGCTCAGTGAGGGCGACCATGTGATTCAGGGTGCGCAGTTTTCCGTCCAATATGACCCATCGCAGCTTGAATTCATCGGAATCGCGCCCGGCGCCCACTGCGATCCGGATTCGCTCTTTACGAACCCATTGAAGACTAGGGTGGACGAGTCGGCCGGTGAAATCTTCTATGCCGTCGGTGTCGGATTTGGCGGTCCAGCCGGAACTCAGGAGCCCGCCACCCTGGCGTGCCTGACCTTTTTGCAACTTGGCCAATCCGGCGCAGATGTTTGTTTGTTCAACGATTTGCCCCCCTTCTCGACGATCCTGGTGGATGAAAACGGACGGTCAGTTCCGACGGGCAATCCCCACGACTGCACGTCGAACCGCGAGCCGCCCACGCCCATGTGCGCCGATTTTGAACCCTGCATCATTCCGACCGTGTCCGAATGGGGCTTGGTCGCCATGACTCTGCTCCTGCTGACGGCCGCTAAAGTCCTTTTTGGGTACCCGCGCGCCGCGCCCTTACGTGCGTCGGCGGACCGCTTGCGAGAATAGTCCGCAGCCGAAGTCTTGTTGCAAGCACGCACCCCAGGTTAATAGACTTCTACCGGGATTGGCAGCGTGCGTGCGGGAGGTGACGACGAGGTGAGAATCGCTTCGACTCGCTTCAGAACCCTGGCCGTGTAATAGTGCGCACCACAACTGTCGCACACACCTATCGGGACCCGCTCAAGAATGGCGATGCCGCGGTGATGACTGATCGGCTCGCGGTCGAGCATGCGCTCGTGTACCGTACCGTCGCAATACTCGCAGCGGAACCCGTACTGGCTCATCTTTTCATCTCGTAAACTGTAATAATCAACAACGGCCCTGCGAACCGACCGACGACGCCGACGCGGGTCGTCAGATCACAGGCAACACCGACGACCTCGTATCGAGTACCGCGTGGATCATCTTCAAACACCCGTTCGATTCTACCCGTCAGGATCGCCGATTCCACATCCACAATGTCCAAGCCGTCATCACGCATTTCCAGGAGTGCATGCGGCGTCACGATGTACAGTTGGTCGAGAACCGCCTGCCGCATGGCCTCGAGCACCCTTGTCCGCTCATGCGAGCTCATCACGCCATTCCACTCAAGGGGCTCGCACTTGCGTCCCTGTGCATATCAATCGTGTTCCTCGGTCGATCCTACCAGCGCTCCGAAATCGACTTCGCTTGCAAGAAGAGTTGTAGGTAATCCCGCCCGCCGGCCTTGGAGTCCGTCCCCGACATGTTGAACCCGCCGAACGGCTGAACGCCCACCAACGCCCCCGTGCACTTGCGGTTCAGATAGAGGTTTCCGACGTGCAACTCATGCCGCGCGCTTTCCAATCGCAAACGATCGCCGGAGTAAAGAGCGCCCGTCAAGCCGTATTGCGTTCCATTGGCGATTTCCAAACCTTCATCGAAGTCTCTCGCTTTGATCACGGCCAGCACCGGCCCGAAAATTTCCTCTTGCGAGATCCGCGCGCTCGGGGCCACGTCTGCGATGATTGTCGGCGGGATAAAATAACCTTTCGCAGGCGCCTTACCATCCGCGAGCACCGCTCGTCCCTCGCTTCGCCCGATGCGGATGTACTCGTTGATCTTCTTATGCGCCGCCTCGTCGATCACCGCCCCCATGAAGAAATTGGCCGGCGTAACCGTGTCGCCGATGGTCAACTCCCGCGACCGGGCGACGACGCGGGCGAGCAGATCGTCATAAACGTCCCGATGGGCGATCAGGCGACTGCACGCCGAGCACTTCTGCCCCTGGAACCCAAACGCCGCCGCGACCACACCTTCCGCCGCCGCCGCCAAGTCCGCCGTCTCATCGACGACGATGCAGTCCTTCCCGCCCATTTCCAATACGGTTCGCTTGAGCCAAATTTGCCCGGGCTGGACCTTTGCCGCTTTTTCAAAAATGCCGATCCCCACTTCCTTCGATCCGGTGAACGACACGAACCGTGTCAACGGGTGGCACACGAGCGCGTCGCCCATGCTCCCGCCGGGACCGGGCACAAAGTTGAGCACATCCGGAGGCAACCCGGCCTCGTGCAGGATTTCCACCAGCAACGAAGCCATCACCGGCGCGGTGCTCGCGGGCTTCAGGCAAACCGTGTTCCCCGTAACCAGTGCCGCCGAAGTCATCCCCGTGCAGATGGCCAGCGGAAAGTTCCACGGCGGAATGACCACGCCGACGCCCAGCGGAATGTAACGGACCTCGTTTTCCTCCCCAGGATAAGCCGTACACGGCTGCGGCCCGCCCAAGCGGATCATCTCACGTCCGTAGAACTCCAGAAAGTCGATCGCCTCGCACACGTCGCCGTAGGCTTCGATCCAGCTCTTGCTGACCTCATAGCATTCCCACGCCGCCAGTTCATACAGCCGCAGCCGCATGATCGCCGCCGCCTTGAGTAGCACCCGCGCACGGACCTCGGATGCAACGCGGTTCCAAGTTTTGAAACGGTCCGCCGCTCCGCGAACTGCTTTCTCCGCTAGATCAATGTTGGCCTTGGAGGCGACCCCCACCACGCGGCTCGGATCGGCCGGACTAATGGAGTTGAACGTATCCGCGGTGGTCACAGGCTTGCCTTGAATCCACAACGGGCACGCTCGCCCAAGCTGCCCGCGAACGCTCTCCAGCGCCGCGAGCATCTTCGCGCGTGGTTCGGCTTGGCTAAAATCGACGTATGGTTCCGGTGAATATGGCGGCAGCATGGACCCACTCTCTCAAGGAGCGACTTCGCTTCTTTCCGGGATAATGTGAGACAGGCGTTCCGGTCTGTCAATGACAGCCAGTGAAATAACTACGGCAGCGACTCGTTCAGGTACGGTTCATACGCTTCGGTGCCGTTCAGCAGATCGACGAGTTCGAGAGTGTCCGCGCCCGTGATCGCTTCCGACCGATTGATGTCCATCGACCAGATCGGCCTGACCGGGAGGACTCCGTTGAGCGCGTCAACGTGTGCGGTCACGTCAGCTTCGTTGCTCACGCCGTCGGCCTTCACGTCGCCCGGAAGATACCCAAGGCGGACGCTCGTCCCACTGTCGATATGGGTGATGGTCGTCCAAGCCCGCGTTTCGATGATCGTTTCAAGGGTTACGGTCAGGTGCTGGTCGTCTGCCGCTGCGACCTCGGTGACCGGCGGCGCGACCACGATCCCCCCCGCCTGCGTGACGAAAAAGTCTTGCGGTATTTGCAAGGAAGCATATACAGAGAAAACGAGATCGACGCTCTGCCACCCATAGGCGTTGGTTCCGTCCCGGTCGGTTGGTTTGCGGGCGTCGATCGCGCCGCGGGACGGGTTACTCGACACGATCGCCCCGCGCCACGTGTCCGCGGTCAGCAATGCGCCATGCGCGTTGATCCGCCCGAAGCCGTAACGGTCGTCCCAACCTAGGGTCCCCTTGTCATCCGCTGAATAATCGAGGATCAACTCCAGATCGACGTTCGTCAACTCCGGAACGTAGGACTTCACGAGCGCCGCCAATCCGCTCACGTGGGGCGTGGCCATCGACGTCCCGGATAGATACGCATATCCGTTGCTGGTCCACGTGGAATAAACGTTCTCGCCCGGCGCGCTCACGTCCACTTCGTTGCCGTAATGGGAGAACGACGCGAGAAGGTCCCGGTTGTTCGTGGCGCTCACCGCCATGCAATTCGGAAGCCTGGCCGGGTACGCAACGTAGTTAATCGGCTGATTGGGGAGGTTTCCCGTCGCGGCGATCAGGATCATTCCAAGATCGTGGGCGTAGTCGATCGCACCGCTCAGCGTGTCGTACTGGTCCTGCGTGAGGCCGTAGTACTGAAGACTCATGTTGCCGACGTCGGCGCCGTGATCTGCGGCCCACTTGATCCCGTCGGCGAGTTGCGCCACTGTACCGCTGCACCCGTTCAAGATGCGGACGGGCATGATATACGCCCCCCACGTCACCCCGGCCACGCCGAGGCTGTTGTTGCCACTCGCCGCCGCGATCCCCGCCACGTGCGTACCGTGCGGACAGCCGTCGGTGGTGAGCGTGGGGGTCAGGGGGTTATTGGTATTGCGCCCTTCGACGATGCGACCGTTTGGAAACGGCGCTGCGTTGTTGCCGTACTCGGTGTGCGAATTCACTCCGCTATCAATAATGGCGATGGTGACCGTGCCGAGGTCGCCGGTGTGCAGCCCCCACGCCTCCGGCGCGTCAATGTCCGCGTCAGACGTGCCAACTTGCCCTTGGATCGTCTGACCTGTGTTGTGCATGCCGTATTGCAGACTGAAGTTTGTGTCGTTGGGGAAAACGTCGGCCACGCCGCCGATCGTGTCCACGGTGGCCAGCTCGATGTCCTCGTGCAGTGCCGCAAACGCCGCCGCCATCGCCTCCGTGTCCGTACCCACGGGCACTTCGATGATAAACGTCCGGTCCAGCCCGTGTTTCGCCGCCAGCGCCGGGTCAGAGAACGGCTCCGAATAGGCCGGTCGCATCCGCGTCGCCCGCCAGTTTTCCGCCGCAGTACGCACCCTGCCGCTTAATGCCACTCGCGGGTCGGCGTCATGCGGGGCGGTCCGGAAGTGTCGCAATGCCGCAGGCGTCGCCATGGCCTCAGGCCGCAGCCGTACCACGATCTGTGTGGAGGCATAGCCCCCGAAGACGTCGCGCTGCCGATTCCCTCCCGCATTCGGAGCGGCCAATGCCATCGGGGCGACCACCGCACAGGCAAGCACTGCGAGCCGAGCACGCTGTTCACCACAGAGTGACTTATTCTTGGGCAAGGACCCCTCCGCCATGCTTTGCCGATCGTTGTTTTCGGACTTACCCCTTAGGCAATCTCCCCGATATACCATCATAGGTCTCCAACCGACCCCGATCAACGGTCGCCGCGTACCCTTCGCGGACCCTGACCCTCCCCTAGGAAATGACGTCGCCGGCGCGCGGTGGATCGCGCCGTTCGACCGATCAGCAACGCCATGTTGAACCCCGATTGGCTATGCGTCCGACATCTTTTGGCGACGTGCGATGATCAGGGCAGCGACGCCTAGAAGAGAGCAAGCAAGCACCATTAGCCCAACGCCGCCGATCGCGGGAACGCCGGTGCTCGCGGCCACCGGGAGCACGACGAGCGTCCACGACATAGCGTCTCGGCTGGCGGAGTCGGAGGAATCCATTCCGAAACGCCAGTTGTATTCATCCAACGCGTTGGGAGCGGCGACTTGAAGTTTAACGGTGATGTTTCCCGCCTCAACGGGGACGGCCCAGGAACCCGAAGCAGAATGGGCGGTGTCATCCGGCATGCCGTCGGTTGGGAAACTATTGCCGATGACCGGCCGGAACCGGCCCGTGTCATTGGGAGGACCCGCGATGACCTGGACGACCCCGTGCACCGACCAAGTGATGTAGGCCGTCCCCGCCGGAACGGTCAGCGTGTGTTCCGAGCCGGGGATGTCCCCGTAGACCGTGCGCAAGGGCATATCCACGGTGGGACGGGGGACATAGTGACTGTAAACCAACGGCGACTGGGCGGCGGCTTGCTGATTTGCAAATGCGATCAACACCATAATCAAGGACACGGACGGTAAGCGCATCATGATTGGCCCTCCCCAGCAGAAACGCGGAAAAACAGAAACGCAGAAATATCCCGCCCTTGGGCGCTCAAGCGACCTATACCGAGGCGAAAAGTAGGACAATCTTAACGGACAGGCCAGGTCCCTATCAAGCGGATTGATACGGAACTTGGCCAAATGGGCAATTTGGGTAGATTTCGGTCCTTCCATGAAACAGACAATTTGACCCTACTGAAGGAGGTCCAATCCCCGCTTTTTGATGCTACACCCGGAAACGCTCTCCGGGCAGGGCGACAGCTATTGACAAGTGCCTGATTGTGTGGCACAAGTACGCAGGTTGGTCGGCGACTCGCGCGGGTCTTGACCCAGGACTGCCACTTGGTTTGCTGCGAATTGTCCAAATTCATCGGCCGTTCAGGCCGTCGCAGGCTGGTTCCGATGAACCAGCAGTGGACAGACAATTGTATCGCTTTGCAGGCGCCGTTGCTTGGGAAAAAAAGGAGACGCTGTATGAACGTGTTGACGAAGAAATGCCGGTTCGCCTTATTTGCGCTAGCCGTTGCCCTGTGGTGCGTCGGAGGGTGCCCGCCTCCGGTCACCCCCGTCTGCGGGAACGGAACGACTGAGACCGGCGAACAATGCGACGATGGGAACACCGTCTCCGGCGACGGCTGCAGCAGCACCTGCCAGACGGAAGGGGCGGTCTGCGGCAACGGAACGGTCGAGGCCCCCGAGGAGTGCGACGACGGCAATACCGTCAACACCGATGCCTGCACGAACGCGTGTCAGGACGCGCAGTGCGGCGACGGTATCGTGCGAGCGGGCGTCGAGGAATGTGACGATGGAAACGCGACCTCCGGCGACGGCTGCAGCAGCACATGCCAGACCGAGCCGCCGGTGTTGTTTGTGGCAGGCTTCATTGGCAACAACGTGGTGAGCTTCACTGATGACGGCACAATCAACGGGAACGTAGCGCCGGATACGAATTTGGTCGGGCCATCGACCGGGCTGAATCAACCGGCAGATATCATCGTCACCCAGAACGGCTCCCTGCTGGCGAGCAACTTCACGGGTCCCACGGGGGCTGGTCCCGGCGCCCTTACCCGCTACAACAGCGCGCTCACTGACACGGCGAATACGGCCTTCGACGGCCAGCTCAGCGGCGCGGCAACGCTCTTGAACGCGCCCGCCTCGCTGACGGTCAACGTTGCTCAGGACCTGGTCTTCGTCGCTAATCTTGCGTCCAACCGCATCAACGTGTACGACAATGCATCGGGGATTAACGGGAACACTGCCCCGATCCGAACGATCTTCACGGCCGCGGCAGTCCCGCCGATCACCGGTCCCATCGGCATCAACTTCGGCGTAGGGAGCGATGATTTATACGTGGCCAACAGTGGCCCTGGGGGCGGCAGGGTGTTTGTCTACTCAAACGCGAGCACGAGGAATGGAGACATCGCGCCGGATCGAGTAATCGATAGCTTAGCGTTCACCGGGGTCTTCGACGTGTTCGTTGACGGCAGTGATAACCTCCTCGTCGTCAACAACCTTGGGGGCGTGGGGTCGATTCTCATATTCGAGAACGCCAGCGTCCTCAGCGGCCCGCTGCCTGTCGCTCCGGACTTCACCTTGACGGTGCCCGGCGCTGCGTCTTTCTTGACCGCGATCGTCGTCGGCTCGGATGGAACTGGGTACATTGTCGACAGCGTCGCCGCAGGCCGCGTGTTGATCTACGATGACGTCGCGACGCAGAACGGAACGATCGCACCGGATAGGACCATTGCCGGTTCGAATACGAAACTAACGACCCCGATTCGCGCGTTCCTGTTGGAGAATTAAACCCGGAGGCAAGGTACCGCAGAATTGTCGTCAGGCAACCATAGCGGGGTGGTCTACCGTTCTAGCGGTGGGCCACCCCTATTTTTCGGAATGTCGTTGAGCGGCCATCAGTGTCCGGCGCGGCGATGCCCGCAACCAATCCTAAGGTTGGGTTGACACCTCCGCCGCCCCACCATGCACCGCCACGACGGTCCGCATTCGACAATCGCCATTCGCCAATCGACAATACCCCCGCGACGGATGGAGAACCTCAACTACGCCGACATGACCGGCCGGGCAATCCGCGAACTGTGCCGTAGCGGTAGTTTCGATCGACCGACGGCCGGAGTCGCTCTTGGATATGCGCAAGTCAATCTGGTCGTACTCCGCGCCGAGGCCGCCAGGGAGTTCGAGGACTTCTGCCGGGCGAACCCCAAGCCCTGCCCTCTACTGGAAACGACTGCCCCCGGCGATCCCGAACCGCATCGTTTGGCCCTAGGCAGTGATGTGCGGACGGACCTCCCGCGCTATCGAGTTTTGACAAACGGCGAATGCATCGACCGACCTACTTCGATCACCGCCTACTGGCCGGACGCACCGTCCGACTTTGTGGCGTTCCTCATCGGCTGTTCATTTACGTTCGAAACGGCGCTGATTAAGGCCGGCATTCCCGTGCGCCATATTGAAGAAGGAAAGAATGTTCCGATGTACCGTACCAACAT
>Ga0137429_1000584_pt1 | contig 14039 bp, 14 predicted proteins | sample EasRivERMZT736_2_FD_102304 | JGI IMG/M metagenome (GOLD analysis project Ga0137429, IMG submission 102304) | Soil microbial communities from meander-bound floodplain in the East River, Colorado, USA - East River MetaG ERMZT736_2 | ecosystem: Environmental > Terrestrial > Soil > Floodplain ...
ATCCCTCGACGATCGCGGTCTTGCCCACGCCGGCCTCACCCAGAAGAACGGGGTTGTTTTTTTGTCGGCGACAGAGAATTTGAATAATGCGCTCGATTTCGGCTGCGCGGCCGATCACCGGATCGAGTTTTCCCTGCCGGGCAATCTCGGTGAGGTCGCGGCCGAAGGAATCCAACGCCGGTGTTTTGCTCTTGCCCTTCTTTTGCTCAGAGGCCGCGCCCGCGCCGGCTTCTTCGCTCTCCTCAGCGGCCCCCAGAAGATTCAACACTTCCTCGCGAACGTCTTCGAGCCGAAGGTTCAGATTCATCAACACCTGGGCGGCGACTCCGTCCTGCTCGCGAAGCAAACCGAGCAAGAGGTGTTCCGTTCCGACGTAGTTGTGGTTGAGATTGCGGGCCTCTTCGATGGCATACTCGATGACTTTCTTGGCGCGGGGCGTTTGAGGGAGCTTGCCCATGGTGACGGTTTCCGGACCACTCTTGACCAGCTTCTCCACCTCAAGCCGGACCTTGCGCAGGTCGACGTCGAGGTTTTTCAGCACGTTGGCCCCCACGCCCGAGCCTTCCTTGACCAGGCCCAAGAGAATGTGTTCCGTCCCGATGTACTCATGGTTGAAGCGCTGCGCTTCTTGATTGGCCAGCGCCATCACCTTACGGGCACGGTCGGTAAATCGTTCAAACATATCTCACGTTCTCCTGCGTTGTTTCGCGGGCGTTCCCCTGTTGCCGCCGCAAGGCTTGACCCTCCGGCCCGGTGCTTATCGGGGCCGATGCCGCGCTACACGTCGCCTAATTATAGTGCCGTAGTCCTTCCCCATCAACTTAGCGGACCTACGGGGGCGAACCGGCACCGATTCCTGTATCGACTATCGACTGGCGGGAACGATTGAATGATAAGCGGAGCAGGCCGAGTTATTACGCGGAAAGGGCCGTCCAAGGTCCGCCTCGCGGTACGCAGAGGGATGGTCGAAATCCTGTTCGACCAGCGACATAGTCTTCGTTAGATTAGGACGGAAGGAACGGCGTGTGGCACGGTCAAGCGGAGCTTGGACGTGTACCGTCAATGTGCCGACAGACTCCGATTGGTAACGCAAACGGGATACATGGGCAGGCATGCTTAGACCCTACATTGTTTATTACAAGTTCAGGATCCCCGGCGACAAGACCCAAGGCGCGGTCAAGCAGTTTCGCATCTATGCCGAAAACGCCGACGAAGCCCGGCGAATGGCCGCGCAACACGCCAACTATCCCAACATCGAAGTCCTCAACGTCAAAGCGGCTTGAACGCGAGGCGATTAACTGGGCACGAACGGTCGGCGGTCGGCGATCGACGAGCAGCCGGACATACGGTTTCTCCATCAATGTCTAAAATGCGCCGAGCGCCCATGCCATCAGATGATTGCGGACCATTCGGGAATTGCGGCAGGTCTTCGCAAGACTGGCTGCACGACTACGGTTTGTAGCCGAATCAGCAATCAACTCCACAAATCGGGTTGCGGTGCGTTTCTGCGAACGCGCGCGGTACTATCCATTCTTTTTTGTTCACGCTTCCTGATTTGGGCACGAACTTTTCCGTTCGCCGTATCCGGTGCGCTTGTGAGCGGGTTTTCGGCCCGCGTGACAATTGGACTAATGACAGCGCGGGACTTCCGACCACCGTCCTTCCGATCGAGGATTCGACCGGCGGAAGTGCGCGGAGCGCTGCGGGCGGCGTGTTCGGGCCCGTCTACAGCATCGCCGGGATTGATCCCCGCGAGGCGCTGTTCAGCCTGGCGGGCGTATTTTTTGGACAGCTCGAAACCAATGTAGCGCCGGGCAAGCTTTTTAGCGACGGCGAGTGTGGTGCCGCTGCCCGCAAAGGGGTCCAAAACCAGGCTGCCTTCGCTAGAGCATGCCTTGATAATCCGGGCAAGAAGTTGTTCGGGCATCTGGCAGCCGTGCCAGCCGCGGCGCTCGTTGAACGTGCCTGCTACGCGCGAAAAAAACCACGTATCGCTGTCCACGGGGAAACGCTCAGGAATGTCCTGCGGGCGGAGGATGAACCCGTCGCGCGTGGAGACTTCGGGAGGCAGAACGGGGGCCATCATCCAGGTGTCATCGGGAACTCGCCCGTCGGGGTCGGCGCGCTTGTCGCCGTACACCAGCTCTCGCGCCGACGGCACGCGGACCGCCAGCGAGTTGAAGGTGAACCGCTTGGGGTCCTTTACGAAGTGGAACAAGTGGGCGTGGCTGCGGGTGAACTTGTTCTTGCAGTGTACGCCGAAGGTGTAGAACCACACGACCCAGCTTCGCAGGGACAGGCCAAGTTCCCGGGTGCAAAGGACTTTTAGTTCTGCCGCGTACTCGTCACCTATGGCCAGCCAGAAAGCCCCGTCCGGCCTCAGTACGCGGACCACGCCCTCGATCCACTTGCGCGACCAATCGAGGTATTCATCGGCTGCGCGGCGATCGTCATATACGTCGTAGTCGTAGCCGATGTTGAACGGTGGGTCAGCGAAGGCCAGGTCCACGCAACCGGCGTCGAGCTTGGCGAGTTCGGTGATACAGTCGCCGCAGGTGATTTGATCTACTTTGACGGTCATGCGTGCTCCTCCTTGAATCTGCCGATTGTCGAGGGTCCATTGTCGATTGGCAACCGTTGATCCGGCGACGCGGGCCGTTTTGTCCAATGAAATAGCGCGGAGCTCCCGCCGGATTGGGGTGACTCCGGCAAGCATCGCTGCTTGTGAGTTCAGGCGTGGATTCCCATGTTGACCTGATGGAGGGGGCGGCTAGACTGCGGACCTTGCGGGCTTGACGGACGCGGTCGGCGTGGCCGCGGGTCGGGCTTGCGGCGTTTCCTCGATTTGGGTGGAGTCGATCCATGAACAAACCTCGCATCATGCGGGCGATGAAGGCATTGGCCTCGGGGGCGTTGCTACTACAGGCCACTGGATGCACTCAGCAGGAGTTCATCGAGTTCGTCCAAACCGTCTTTTTGGGCATTACGGCGGCCGGGGCGATCGCCATCCTCCAGAACATCTAGCCGCAGCCCGGACGGGGTGATTCCCGCAATGGGGGCAATGTCCTGGTTTGACGGTCCAAGGGGCTACCCCTATACTCCCAGACCGTCCATCGGGCTGCCTCGATGGGCTTTCCACCTGTGCTGGATCCTTCCCGGGTGGAGGGCTTCCCTGCGGTCTACACGACGGGAGAATTCGATGCGCGGTATGTTTGGGACTCCACTCGAACAACGGCTCACCAGGGGTATGACCCTGGCGGCAGTCGCCACAGCGGGGCTGGTCGCTTCGGCTTCGTCACAGACGACCACGACCAAGCCCAAGACGCCGACGACGGCCCCCGAAGTGTTGGCGGATGCGACCGTCGAAGCCCTGTTCACCGACTTTCTGCATTATGCCAAGATGGGGCAGTTCACCGCCGCCGATGCCCACGCGAAGGCCCTCCTCGCCCATCCCGATCTGGACGCCGTCGAGCTGATGGAACTAGCCAACAAGGACCGCGCCAGCATCGACACCCTCCTTATCATCATCAAGCACTCGTCGATTTCGGAAAGCGCCAGTCGCGTTTTGGAGCTGATCGAAAAGGGCGAGTTCTTGCGCCGCCAAGACGTTGAGCGGATTCAGGCCAATATTGAAAAGCTGACCGGTAATCCGCAGCAAGAGGCAAGTGCGATTCGTCATTTGGTGGACGGGGGAGAGTATTCGATCCCCTTGTTGGTGAAGACGCTGCTCGAACCGGGGCAGAAGGCGCTTTGGCCTCGGGTCATCAGCGCCGTGCCCAAGATCGGCAAATCGGCGGTAAACCCGCTGGTGGCGGCGCTGTCCGTGGACAACCACGATGTTCGCCAGAACCTGATTCGCGCTTTGGGTGAAATCGGGTATCCGCTCGCGGTCCCCTATCTGCGGAAGATCATCGGCGACGGCGCGGCCTTTGCGGAAACCAAAACCGCGGCGGCGGCGGCGATCGAGCGCATCGAGTCGTTGGTCGGACGCGGTGTCCCGGGTTCCGCGGAAGAGCTTTTCTACCAGTTCGCGGAGCGCTTCTACGAGGAAGATGAAACCGTCCGCGCCGACCCACGCCTCGATGAGGCGAACGTATGGTACTGGGATACGGCGGCACAGGGGTTGAAGGCGGTGGTCGTCCCACGGCGGATTTTCGGGTCGGTCATGGCCATGCGCTGCTGTCAAGAAGCCCTTCAACTGCGCAACGACTACCACGAGGCGATCGCCCTATGGCTGGCCGCTAATATCCGCCGCGAGAGTCGTCTGGGTTTCAATGTCGAGAACGGCGACCCGGCGGAGGCGGCGGAGGTGGATCGAACCCGTCCGGCCGTTTTTCCTCGAGCGCTCTACTTCACGCAGGCCGCCGGACCTCGCTTTGCGCATTCGGTCCTGGATCGGGCCGTGCGCGGGCGCGATGCGGCCGTCGCCCTCGGCGCCATCGAGGCATTGCGTATTACCGCGGGCGAGTCCTCGTTGATCGGTTCCGAGGACTATAAGCAACCGCTCGCCCAGTGTCTTCGGTTTCCCGATCAGGTCGTGCGAATCAAAGCCGCACTCGCACTGGGCGCGGCGCTGCCCAAGTCGCAGTTCGCCGATTCGCAGTTCGTGGTCCCGGTGTTGGCAGGCACCTTAACGCAAAGCGGCAGGCAACAGTTGATCGTGGTCGACGCCGATCAGGGCAACGCCAATCGTGTCATGGGTGCCCTTCGCGGCGGCGATCGCGACGTGATCGCCGAGACCGGTTTCTACGGGGCGATGGAGCGGGCGCGGACCGAATTCCAGATGGTCAGCGGCGTGTTCCTCTCCACGGACTTGACCGAGCCGGATCTCGCCGTGGCGTTGGAGAAACTGCGTTCCGAGTTCGCCTACGCCAAGACGCCGGTGGTAGTGCTAACCAAGCCTCGCCAGACGGTCCTGGCCGAAGACCTTGCCAGGGCGGATTCGTTGGTGGAAATCGTGGACGCGGCCGCGCAGGATTCGGCGTTAGAGGCCGCCTTGGAGCGTGCCCGCGGTCGGGCCGGACACGCGCCGCTTAGCGGCGAAATAGCCCTGGACTTAGCCCTTCGTGCCGCCGAGACGCTGCGCCGCATCGCCGTCGATGGCCGAACCGTTTACGACGCGAGCGTGGCCACGCCGTCGTTGATCTCCGCCCTATCCGCGTCGGACGAACGCCTGCAGATCACTGCGGCGTCTGTGCTAGCGCTAACGCCCTTACCCGCGGCGCAGCGGGCGATCGCCCACGTAGCTTTGGACGAGAAGAACAGCAAGTCGCTACGAGTGGCGGCGTTTGGATCCCTCGCGGAATCGGCCAAGAACAACGGCAACTTGCTTGAGGAAAGTCAAATCGTCAAGTTGGTGACAATCGCCAAAGAAGATCCCGACCTCACCATCCGCACCGCGGCCAGCCAAACCCTCGGGGCCATCAATCTAAGCAACAACAAGGCCAGCGAGATCATCCGCACGTACTACGGCGGGTGAGGGCTGACGCTCGAGGGTGCCACTGGCGGCCTGACTGCCGGCGGGGACCGCTCCTACTGGTCCTAACTCTTGCCGTTGACGAGTCTCTTCGTGTTGTCTTCAAGAGTCTTCACGTTGCCAGATCCAGTATCTACGTCGACGACGATGCCGGAGCGATCAATCCATAGGACGGTGGGGACGCTGCGACTCGGAATGCCGAAGCGATCGCTTGTTTCTCCGCCGTTTAGCAAGACCAGCTGGTTGAGCTTGTTCTGTTCGACGTACTGCTTGAGGATCTCTTTGTCCTCGTCCCAGGCGTTCACGGCGAGGACCACCAGCCCATCTTTCTTATACTCGTCGGCAATTCTGCTTAGGTGCGGAGCCTCCGCACGGCAGGGCGGTCAGCCATAGGCGAAGAAGGCCACGAGAACGGGTTTGCCGCGCTGGTCGCTGAGCCGGACCTTGGTCCCGTCGAGAGCGGTCAACTCAAAATCCGGCGCCGGTTTGTTTTTGACGCCGGTGACGAACTGACGCTGAGCGTCACCAGCGCAGCCGGTCAAGCCCCAAAAAAAGAGAACCGCAGGGGCGTACCATACTCTTCGCATACTCGATCCTCCATCGCGCGGCCGTCATTCACCACATCACGCGAACGGGGGATGCTAAACGGGCTATACAAGGGTCGCAACCCCAATACTCTGGAGAGGCTGTGTCCTTATTTGGAGTAGACTTTCCGGACAATCGTCCGATACCATTAGGGCATGGTAGCAGTTTTGCAGTTTCCACGATCCGTAACCAATGGCGCTACTCGGTGGCAGATTCTGCGATCTAGACTATCCGTTTTCGCTGGGCGCTTCCTAAAACGAATCGGCGTGCCAGGGGCTGTCCGCGACTCGGATATCGAAGATTCGGCGATCGGCTACCGAATCCAAGTGCGGACAGGCCCCCTGTTCACGCGAATCAACATTAACGGACGCGACTACTTCTTTTGCCGCTACACCGGTCGGTTCGACGGCACTGGAAGCGGCTGCGCATGACCTATCCGACCCGCTGATTGCAGGACGGCGTGAATTCCATAATCAGCGCCTTCTCTCTGGCGTCTGCGCTGGAATTCACTTCGGCGAAAAACTTGGTCGGTCGCTGCGCCGTTATGCACGGGTTGTCGCCGCTCAGGTGGTCGAGAAGTCTTTGTCGGATATCACCTTTCCCGATGTACACCCAATGGTGGTGAAAAAGCCCATACACTCCGAACTGGTTTCGATCCAGTGCTTCGATTTCCGCGCGATTGAAAGACCTGGGTTGTTGTTCTATAAAAGGCATTACACTCCTTCTGGCCGCCGTTTACGCACCTTGGGCCGATCATCCTTGACGCGCGTTGCGGGAGCCACTAAAAAGGGTGCCCCGCCACGGGTTTCTGGCCTACATGGCGGGCCACCAGAACACGGGGTCGCCCACAACGGGCGGCCCTTCTTCTTGGTATCCTACCGGCTTTCCTGGTGAATGCAACACCCAGCACAACGCCAAGCGCCGCAATTTCGCACTAGCTAGATTATTTACTTGACACGCAAGCAATATGTGGCATAATAGGAGCATGGTCATACAGATTGAACAGGCTAGAAGGCTACTGGTTGAGGCGGAACGGGAATACGCTGTTGCCGAGGAAAACGCTAGGGAATTGCAAACCCTTATCAAATTCTTGCGACGGCAAATTGAGCAAAACGCGGCGTCCACGCTGCCGCTACCGCTTGGGAGTGACGCACCTGCTGGGGACGTTGATTACTCAACCATGACCATTCCCGATGCCGTAGCCGAGGTCTTAGAACGGGAGGGACGCCCGATGCACGTTAAAGTGTTAGCTGAACGCATTATCGCTGGCGGGCGCACCTCGAATACAAAGACCCTTGTCGCGTCTGTATTTTCCGCTGCCAGTCGCCACCAAGAGCGGTTTGTACAGACCGGGCGCGGTACGTTCGGGTTGAGAGAGCGAATGAATCGACAGATACGGCCAGCGGTGTAGCGCTGGCCGTCCGTGCCCATCGGGGAGCGCCCTGTCAGATAAACAGGTAGCGGCCCCGGTGGGGTCCATTTTAATAAGTGCCCCGAAGCGGCTGTAACCGCAACGGGGCAGAACCTGGCGAAGGGTTAACTTCACTAGGCCCACACGCAAAGTGTACGCGGCCTTTCGCCTTTTTGCAAGGAGAAAGGCCGTGAACGTCCTAAAAAAAGAAAAAGAATTACTGGTTTCATCGCTACTTTGCGAATCCACGTCGATCCGCTCGATAGAGCGGTTGACGGGAGTACACCGGGATACCGTGCTCCGGGTATTGCTTCGTTTCGGCGAAAAGTGCCGCCATGTACTCGACTCGCACATGCGGGATTTGTGCGTCAACGCCCTAGAAATAGATGAGGCATGGGGTTTTGTGGCAAAAAAGGAGCGGTCGCTAAAGCCCGATGATCCTGTGACTTTCGGAGACGCCTATGTTTTTGTTGCGCAGTGCCCCGAAACAAAAATCGTCCCTCATTTCGTTGTGGGGAAACGGAACGATGAGACGACGTGGCGCTTCGTTGAAGAACTCTCAAAGCGTGTGGCGTGGCCGTGCCAAGTATCGACCGACGGGTTTAGGTCGTACAGAACCGCCGTTCCCGCGAACTTCGGTCCGTCGGCTGATTTCATGCAGATAATCAAGAACTACCACGGCAATCAGCCTGAAGATGAGCGAAGATACAGTCCGGCAAAGTTTGTAGGGATCGACCGTGTTTGGGTATCGGGTGCGCCACGCCTACGGTTCGCAACGACCAGTCATGTTGAGGCTCAAAACGCGGGGCTGCGAACCAACGTGCGCAGGCTCGGACGTTTGACACGATGTTTTAGTCGAAAGATAGAAAATCTTGAGGCTGCCCTATACGTCCATTTTGCGACCTTCAACTTCATGCGAAAACATCGCGGGATCGGCGACGTTCCCGCAGTGGCCGCCGGGTTGACGGATCGGGCATGGACGGTCGAACGACTTGCAGCGTGAAATAAGGACACAGCCCTCTGGAGATGCGGGCATAGCTTTAAGAATGGAACTCGCTAGTCGTCCGGGGTACCCTGTGGTGTTAGAATGACGCCGTGGGCAGGTTGGCGGTTTACGTTGAAACGAGCGTATGGAGCTTCGCATTTGCGGAGGACGCTCCGGATTACCGATCGGACACGCTAGTGTTCTTCGAGCGCTGTCGCGAACGCCGCATCGACGCTTTCGTTTCGGCAGTGGTCCTCGAAGAAATCGGTCGCGCCAACGCTCCCCTTCGTGCCAAGCTCATGGGTCTGGTCGGTGAGATTCGTCCGACGGTCCTGCCGATGACCGACGATGCCCAGAGGTTGACTGCGGCCTTCCTGCGGGAAAGGGCGGTTCCTGCGAACAAGCCGGAGGATGCGCGGCACGTCGCGTTCGCGTTTGCGGGAGGATTGGATGTATTGGTTTCTTGGAACTTCAGACACATTGCGGGCGTGCGACGAGCGGACCGGTTCAACGCCGTCGCTACACTGGAAAGATTCTACAAACCGGTCCGAATTGTCAGTCCGGCGGAGGTGATCTATGACGACGAAACCGATTCAGCGTGAAAGCCGAATGCTGGAAGAGGTACGCCGGTGGAGACGCGAGGCGTACGAAGCCGATCAGGCTCGTTCGCCCGAAGAGCGAAGCCGAATGTTGGACGCCCTATTGAAGCAGTTCGGGCTTACCCCCGAACAGGACGAGGCCCACCCCCGGCCGGACCGTCCACGCCGTTAGGGCACGGCGCCTCGGCAGGTACGTGTCATTCGAGTCGTCAATGACTCGCATTGGAGTCAACTACAGTAGCAGCATCGCGTCGCCGAAGCTAAAAAAGCGATAGTTTTGTTTGATCGCGTGAACGTAGGCGAGGCGGACGCGTTCAACGCCCGCAAACGCCATCACCAGGGCGAGTAACGTGCTTTTCGGAAGATGAAAGTTGGTTAAGAGCACATCAACAACCCGGAATTCGTACGGCGGGTAGATAAGAAGCGCGGTCGAACCGCTGCTGGCGTGAACCGTTCTGGAATCGCACAATGCGGCGGAGGCTTCGAGCACGCGAACCGTCGTCGTCCCCACGGCGACGACGCGGCCGCCGCGACCGCGACACGCGTTGACGGCCTCCGCCGTCGCGGTGGAAAGATCAAAACGCTCCGCGTGCATCACATGCTTGGATAGGTCGTCTGCGATAATCGGTTTGAAGGTCCCCAGCCCCACGTGCAAAGTTACAAAGGCAACGTCGACGCCGACGGCCCGGAGCCGATCGAGCAGCGCTTCCGTGAAGTGCAGCCCGGCGGTCGGGGCCGCGACGGCGCCGGGTCGTTGCGCAAAAACCGTTTGATATCGGTCGCGGTCAAGCTGATCAGCTTTCCAATTATGCGTACCACGACGGATATAGGGTGGTAACGGTGTAAGACCGACACGGTTGAGAATCTCCTCGACCGTCCCAGCGGCGCTTACCTGGGCCGACCATTCACCGCCGTCATGGCTCGTGAGCAACTCCATCGACACCGGTGGTCCGCCCGGCGATTCCATCGTGACGACTTCGCCGGTTCGCAGCCGCTTCGATCCTTCAAGCAAGACCCGCCATCGGCCGGGGCCTTCCTCCTCGACAAAAAGCCCCGAAACAGCTCCGCCGGTCTTGCGTCGCGCGGTGAGCTTGGCGGGCAGAACCTTGGAATCGTTGAGCACGAGAAGATCACCAGGCCGCAACAGGTCCGGCAGATCGACAATGCAGCGGTCGCCAATCGTATCCGCCGCCCAATCCACCACCAGCAAGCGAGCGTCTTCCCGGCGCGCAGGCGGCATTTGAGCGATGAGCTCCGCCGGCAAAGCATAATCCAATTCCTCGATGGGGAATCTCATGGCCAATCGACATCGAAGCGAAGCGCAGATCCGCCGAAGGCGGATTCGACAATTTCCGTTAACGAAGCGGTTTGACGCCCGCTTCGGCACGCATCTGATTTACCCGGTCCCACATTTTGGGATCATTCTGAATGAACTTGACCAGATGCGCCGTGGAGACCCCAATCCGCTCTGCCGCGTCGCTTACCCGCATTCCGCACGCGGCGAGCACATCCATCACCTCGCCGACCGCGAAGAAATAGCGATCGTTGCGTTGCCCCACGGCGAGCCGCCCGTCCGACGTGATGCATGATCCAAGTACCTCACTGGGCTGATAGCGTTCCAGACCAAGCTCGGCACGGACGTGAAGGGCAATGGCCTCTCGGAGCCGTCGAATCGCCCGAACGGTATTGACTCGTTGGGAGCGATCATCCGCGGCCGTAACCGACAACCCCGTCGGATGGTGGCGTAGTCGGACGGCTGAACTCGTCTTGTTGCGCTTTTGCCCGCCCGGTCCGCTCGATCGGTAATGATCGACACTGCACTGTTGGACGAGCGCCTGATCGTCGAGGGACAAATATCGGTCCGCGGAAACGCTTCCACTATTCATGGCGGTCTTGACCCTACCCACAACAATACCAGGGGCGGATTGTCGATACGCGAACGTCGAATGTCGAATTTGGATTGAGGCCGGTCTCCCACGCCTGCGGCTATCGGACGATATCTCACCTTTCCCCCTTTCCAAAAGGCTGGTTGGGGTGACGGTGGAAACGATGCCGCTCGCAGTCAGAAAGACGGCCCGTGAGCCGCGCGTCGACCCTTCAACTTCGGCAGTCCCCACAAGTCCGTACCCTAATCTACCGATAATCTGATGATGAGCTGACCGGATCGGCCATGCGCGACGCATGGGCTACCGGATCAGAACCGCTCTCCGCCTAAGGCGGAGAGCGGGCGCCCAGGCTTTAGGATCGTCCCAGGAGTTTCCCATGAAGATTACGGTATTGAAAGTGCTAGCGGTCACGGCGGTAGTGTTGGCCGTTGTACTGGGCTGCGCCAGGGTCCCAGTTACCCCCGACGACCCAAGCGCCCCCGGCAACGAGGAGCAAACACAGAGCTTCTTCACCGCGCTTCAGATCGATTCGGCTTCGGAAGACACCGCCGGCCCGAAGTTCGTCGTCTCCGGAGACGTTGACCGGGACGGCCTGCCCGACTTGGTGAGCGGATGGAACCAATCGCAACCCGTCCAACTGCACCTGCAGCGCCGCGATCCCGCCGGCGTGATTTCGTTCCGCACCATCACCCTTGCAGGCACCACGCCGATCGCCGTCATCGCGGGCGTGGAACTCGGACTGATCAATGACGACGAATACCCGGACGTCGTCGTCCTCGTCAAGGCGTCGGGCCTGACGACCTACTGCCCGACATGCGCGGGGAACGGCGAACCCGACGAGCTCGGAAATATGGACGGACAGATAATCGTACTCTTTAACCCCGCCTCCCCCGCACTCATCACCGACGGTGACGCATGGGAAGAAATGGCCCTCGTCAACCACTTCGTGAGTGAGCGTAACAGTTCCGGACACGAACATTTTCCCGGCAACGCTTACAAGAGCATTGAAGAATCCAAGGTCAAGCCCGAATGGTCCGGGTTCACCGCCCTCGCCGTCGCCAATATCGACGGCCTTCCGGGCGATGATATCGTGGTGGCCCTCAATCCGGCCGCTTGCGACACCTTTGGACAAGAGAAGCCCCTGAACACCGTGGACCTTTGGAAGAACCCCGGTCCTGGTTTGGCCCAGACGCCCGCCAATTGGGGCGTGGATAACGGGATAGGCTTGAGCGGCGGCGTGCCGGTGACGATCATGGCCGACGCGCCTCAGGTGAAGGACGTCGCGATTTATGACATCGACGGAGACGACGATCTTGACATCGTGGCCACGTATACCAACTCACTCAGCCTGAATGTCCGATGGGCCCGCAACCCGCTCGCCGAACTGGGATCCGTCGCGGTGGTCAGCGGCGGCAACGACGGTGTTGGAGACATTTGCGTGGGCGGGTTCAACGACGGGCTGAGCTGCACCGACAATCCCGACATCTGCCTCGGCCTGCCCGGGACCGAAGACGACGGTTGTTGTACCCCGACCGCTTGGCGGTTCTTTGCGAACTCATGGCAATTGCGACCGGTCGGCCAGGTCGATACCGCCGCGGACATCCTCGACGTCGGCGACGTCGATTCCGATGGCTTTCGGGACGTCGTGGTGCGATCGACGGATGGCGGGATTATTCAATGGTTCCGTCATCCCAACGACGTGCTGCCTTACTCTCCGGAGTTTCCCCCCGGCGGTCCGTTGCCCGATCGCACCGACTTCCCATGGCAGGTGTACACGCTCACCGAGTTCATCGACGAGGAACCGCAGGCGATCGCCCTTGGGGATGTAACCGGCGATGGCCAGGTCGAGCTTTTGGCGGCCGTCGGCGGGGGCGTCTTTTGGTTCGACTCCACGCAGGGTACGTCGCTCTATAATCCTTGGGCTTACAACACGATCATTCCGGTCAGCACGCAGCCCGATTCCGGGGCAGACGAGCCCACCACGCCGGGCGGTACGGGAGTCGGCGTCACCCAGGTCGACGAATCGACTTACGTCAACAGCCTCCTGGTCGTGGACGTGGACGCCGACGGCAAGAACGATGTGCTCGGCACGCTCGACCGCCGTTCCGGCTCGGGCCTCAGCGACGACCGCCTCGTCTGGTACCGAAACACCAGGGGCGAATAGCCGTAATGTAGCGCCGCCCCTCGTGGGCGGCGCACCCCAGCCGGGGTACCATTGCCTTGTCAGCAGTGGTCCTTTGTATCGCCGGGTGCCACTGGCAGCTTGCTGCCAGTGCGAGTAGGTACCCCATGCCTGCGAAGCAGGAGGCGATGATCGTGGGCCGAGTTGGTGCCCCATGCCTGCGAAGCAAGGATGGGAGATCATGCCCCTAAGCGGCTTTGATGCGGTGGCCGAAAGCGAGCTTCGCCCCGATCATTATCAACAGCGACAGAATCGCCAGACCCCAACTGCTCACCGTCGGGATCGCGGTGTGCGGGCAATCCAAATCAGAACAGGAACCCAGTTTCTCCCACTCGCAGGTCGGGCAGTCGCACGCCGCTTGGGTGAGACCGTCCGTACAAGCCCCGAAGGGATCGTGGTCACAGCACGCCCCGGTGACGGCATCGCACACCACGTCCGCGCACGCCCTACCCTCGGTCCACAATTGCTGTGTACCTGAGCACTCGCCCAAAGTAAGGTCGTTCCCGCAAGTCCCCGATAGAAAGTTGCAGCACGCCCCGACCGCCTCCTGGCAATTTAGGTCCGCACAGGTAACACCCTTGGTCCAAGTCTGATAGACGCTTGTCGCGCATTCCTCGGCCAGCGTTATGGTGCAAGCGCCGCCCGCCGCGGGCGCCCGGTTGCAGCATGCGCCGCCGGAGCAGTCCACGTCGGCGCAGTCGGCCCCCGCGGTCCATAGTCGATTGGCACCCAAACAACTCGTGCTCTGTACGCCTTCCGCGCACGTTCCGGACAGGAGTTCGCAACAGGCGCCGTCCTGTCGGATACCCAGACTGTGGAGACGGCCCGCGGCAACGGCGACGAAACCGCTGTTTGGCGCGGGCACATCAGTTTGACCGTAACCGTTGTAACCCCACGCCACGATGGACCCGTCGG
>Ga0137429_1000586_pt1 | contig 14022 bp, 10 predicted proteins | sample EasRivERMZT736_2_FD_102304 | JGI IMG/M metagenome (GOLD analysis project Ga0137429, IMG submission 102304) | Soil microbial communities from meander-bound floodplain in the East River, Colorado, USA - East River MetaG ERMZT736_2 | ecosystem: Environmental > Terrestrial > Soil > Floodplain ...
ACCAGTGCTCCATTGGCGAGGTCAAACCGCTGCAATGCCCGAAGGGCGCCTTCCAGCGCGTTGCCCGGGAACCGGATGGCGATGCTGATTCCGGTGAGCAGGAAAACCCAGCGGGCCGGCTCAGACACTTCGCCGGGGATGCCAAGGGGACCGGCAAACCACCAGCCGACCCCGGCGGTTATACCCATGGCCAGGATGCCCAGCCCGGCGTAGACGGCCATCGCCGTGCTTACGACACGGTTTATTTCGTCTTGGTCGTGCAGCGCCGCGGCTCGGCCGACGAACCGCGAGACCGCGTGAGCCAAGCCGAGGTCCAGGAGCCGCAACAATCCGGTCGTTGATCCGGTCAGGGCAATGACGCCATAGCCCACCTCGCCCAGGCGGTGGAACATGAACGGATTGATGACGAGCGAGATGAGGGCCAGCAGCACCTCGCGTGCATAGTTCGTTGCAATGTTCCAGAGTAACCGCGGTCCCTGTTTCATGGGTTGACACTTGGCGTCGGCAAGCGAACTCCGCGCTAGCGAGAGTGACCAGCCCGCCTCCTGATGGTCGCGGTACTGATCGCAAGCAGATTCGAGTCGTACCGCAGCTCAATGTTAGTGAATCGGTATTAGACGGGTATTAGCTTTGCAATCGCTGTTTGTCCGGGTGCCGGTGCACCTTTTACGGCGGCAACAGGCGCCGATTCGATCGCCGTTTCCGTGGTTGTGGCGTCGCCGCTGGGCATCAACTCTCGCCGTCCGCGCAGCCACTCGCGCAATCGGGCGACCTCGATGGGGTAATTGCCGGGGGTCGTGGCCTCCATCGCCGCCGCGGCGTTGCCCAGATACGCCGCTTTGATCAATTCCGCGCCGGCGGCGAGCGACAACGTTGAGGCGGCCAGAAGGGCATCGCCGCAGCCCAATGAGTCCACGCCAAAATCGGCGAACGCGGGGAGTTGTTCGCTGTTGAGTCGGGCCAACCATTCGGGCGACTCCCGTCGCTGACTGCGCCGATCGAAGACCACCAAGCCGCGCTTTTCGAGGGTGATGAAGATGTGCCGGGCCTGGGTCTGATTCAGCACGTTCCAAGCAACCGCCGACAAGCCGCAATCGAAGTCGTTCAGCGCCGCCCGGGCCTCCCGCTCGGTGGGACAGAGGAGGTCGACGTTGTGGAATTCGAGCAAACTCGCTCGGCCTCCGCTCACGTCCGCGGTGATGATCCGCACGTTGTGCCGCAGGCTGGGCAGAACGCGAGCGAGCAACGAGCCGGTGATCGTACCGTAGCCAAAGTCGCAGAAGATGACCGCGTCCGCGGGCTTGGATTGTTGTTCGAGAATCAGGGCCGCGCGGCGTTCGGCGATCGAGTCCAGCGGCAGCCGATCCCCCTTGTCCACTTTGAAAAGCTTGGCATCCTCGGCCAAAAAGCGCGTCTTTTCCACGAACGAGGGGCGGCAATGAATCAGGTGCGACTCGACACCCTCGCTCCGCAAAACGTCGGTAACAGGGCGAGACGCCTCTTCATCAGGACCGGTGCTTAGAAGGAACGCGTGAGCGCCTAAAGCGGCCAGGTGCCGAGCGACAATGGCCGCCCCGCCGACGTAGCTCCGCTCGTCGCGCTGGATGAGGCTGAGCATGGGCGATTCGCGGGCCACGCCGATCGCATCGCAGAGCACGTAGCGATCAAGGACGACATCCCCAACGACCACAACGTGGAGATCACGAAAGCGGTCGATCACCCGATCAAGCTCGTCGAGCGACAGATTGTGCCGGCGGCAGACCATCCTGAGCCGGTGCGATTCGGAATCGCGCCCGCGCGGCATCTGTTCAATCAGCGCCGACGAGCTGAACACCACCTCCCCGCTGGAGAAGATGATCCGACCGCCGTACCGTTCGACAACGCCCTTCTCCGCGAGAAAGCCGGGGTCGGTCGAGTGCTCGTATTCGCGGCCTTTGACATACACATCCGGCGTCACCCGCGACAGCAATTCCGCCGCCGTCGCCGCCGGGTTGATGAACACGTAATCCACGAACATCAAGGCGGCCAGGTTCTCGGCGCGAAGCTCCTGCGGAATATACGGTCGAGACTCGCCCTTATCGACGTCCGAATCGCCCGTCAGAGAAACGATGAGCACGTCACCCTGGCGCCGGGCGAACTCCAGATAGCGAATGTGCCCAGGGTGGACGATGTCGAAGCAACCGTGGCATTGCACCACGGTCTGACCGCGTTGCCGCGCGACTGTGACGACCGCCAGCAATGCGTCGAGATCGACGATCTTCTCTTGAAAACTCGTTGTCACCCTTGGTTCCACACCGTGAGCGCTCGGACGGCGCGCAGTTTCACCACATACGGCAATATCGGCCGACTTCGATCCGCGCCCGTAACCATTCCCTCGGCGGATCAGTATCCGTGCTGACTGCCTGGAGGTTGGCTGAAATGCGTGCCGCCCGTAGCATACCAAATCCGATGGGTTGAGGCTCGATGTGGCCACCCGATCCCAGCAACGAAGCGGCGGACGTTTCCTCTCATGATCATTCCCTGGACCCTTCAACGCTACATCTTCCGCGAAATGGGGAAGACCTTTTTGCTCACCGCCGCGGGACTCACCGTCACCCTCAGTCTCGGCGGCGGGCTCTTGCGCATGATCGAATTCGGCGAAGTCACGCCCGGCCAGTTGTTACGCATCATGGCCCTGGTCATCCCCGTTGCCGCGGCCCTCACTCTTCCGATCGCCGCCCTGTTCAGCGCCGCGGCAACCTATGGCCGACTGGCCGCGGACAATGAGTTCGTCGCTTGCCGCAGCGGTGGGATCAACCTTCATGTCCTGTTTCTGCCGACGGTCGTGTTGAGCCTGGTTTCCGCAGGCGTGACGTTCGGCTTTACCAACTTCCTCATTCCAGGGATCGTCCAAAACCTCGATGAGTTCATCGCCTCCGACGTCGGTTCCCTGATCCGTCAAAGACTGGCTAGGCCGCAGGGTCTAACCCTGGGGGGCGGCTACCGGATTCATGCTGACGGTTGCGTGGCCGACCCGGCGCAGCCCGACCACGTCACCCTTCAGCGGGTCATGTTCGTGGAGGTGAAGGACGAGGAGTGGGTCCGCTACGGCTCGGCACGGGAGGTTCACGTCAATCTCGATCGCAGCGCGTCCCCCATTCGCCTGTCCGCAAGGATGAGCGGTGTCAGCTTCTATGACCGAAAGGACAGCCAATTCGTTGACGTGGAGGAGCAGATCATCGCTCCGTCCGAGATTCAGGCCATGGTCCCGCTGGTGGTCAGATATCTCGATCTGCCCGGCTTGCTGTATTACCGCGACCATATCGACGAGTGGCACCAGGTGGCCCGGACGCTTCGGGATCTGCGGCTGCAAATCGGACGCCGCGCCGTGCTCGACGACATCGAAGCCGACCTCAAGGACGACAAAGTGTTGACCCTCAGGGATGATCGCTTCGAATGTACGATCCTCGCTGACGGGCCGCCGGCCCGCATCGCTCGCGACGGTGGGATCGAACTTGGTTTCACCACGATCGAGGAAAAACGCGACAACCGGGTCCGCACCGCCCGCGCCGAACGGGTCATCATCGAAGTGAGCCGTGGTGATGATCTGGACGCGAGCACGATCGCCGTTCAGGCATACAACGCCAAGCTCACGCTCGAAAACCGCACACTCGATCGGGCCAAGGAATCATTTGGGCCGCTGGCGATTCCCAAAGATCTACGCGAGCGCCTCGCGGCAATGTCCATCGACGATCTCGTTTCCGTCGCGACGACGGCTTCCGAACGCGACCCCATCGCTGAGAAGCGCGATCTCGCCGTTCGAGTGCGGGGTGAGTGTCTTCGACGCATCGCCGCGACGCTGAATGAACGGACTGCGTTCAGCGCCAGCGTCTTTGTGCTCGTGATTCTCGCCGCCGCCCTGGGCATCGTGTTCCGCGGCTCGCAAACGGTCGTGGCCTTCGGCATCGCTTTCATCCCCTCACTCTTTGTCATCATTTCGATCGTCATGGGCAAGCAGATGGCCAACAACGCGACCACCCACGTCGCCGGCTTGGGCGTGATGTGGCTCGGCATCCTCGCCGCCGCCGGGCTTGATCTGTGGACTCTTACGCGCGTGTTGCGGCGCTGACCGGGGACCGTGGCCATGTTCAGCACGCTTGATCGCTACATCCTTCGATCCCTCCTGGTGAACTACCTGATATCGCTGGCGATCATGCTCAGCCTTTACGTCGCCCTGGATATGTTCGTGAACATGGACGAATTCACGGAGCATGGGTATCGCATGAGCACCGTGCTTCTCAATATCGCAGATTACTACTGGCCAAACCTGCTTCTTTTCTTCGCCCAGCTCTCGGGCGTCATCACGCTCTTTGCCTGTCTCTCAGTCATCGCCCGGATGCGTAAGTTGAATGAAATGACGGCCATGCTGGCGTCCGGCGTGAGCTTGTTCCGGCTCGCCCGTCCCGTGCTTTTGTTCGGACTGGCCATGACCGGCCTTTTGGTGATCGACACCGAGTTGCTCATCCCCACGATCGCCCATCGCCTTGCACGCGAGCACGACGACGTGGACGGCAAGCGGGCCTATGAAGTTCTGTTCCTTCACGACCGCGACAACAACCTGCTCTCCGCCGGTCAGTTCCTTCCCACGACCAGTGATCTCAGGCGGGTTCTCATCTTGACCCGCGACGACACCGGGCAGATCACCCGCACCATTGAGGCGGACCAGGCCGTTTGGGAGCCTCCCACATCCGAGCGTCCCGTCGGGCGGTGGCGGCTGGAACGCGGCCGGATGATCGCCCGGGTTGTTAACCCACAAGGCGGATTCGGGCCGCGCGAGGACAAGCAGATTACCTACCCGGCTTATTACGAAAGCGATTTGAGTCCCGAGGCGATCCAATTGCGCCAGGCGGAAGGGTGGGTTCGGTTTCTGAGCTTGGCGCGGCTCCGCGAACTCGCACAGGCCGAGGCGCAAGATCGCGACGCCATCCTGCGCACCCGCCATGCCCGCGTGGCGGCCCCGATCGTCAGCATCGTGCTGTTGCTGCTTGGGTTGCCCTTCTTCCTAGACCGTTCACCGGCCAGCGTGCTAAGCGACGCGGGCAAGTGTCTCGTGGTTTGCGGCCTATGCTACGTGAGCACGTTTGTTTCGCAGAGCATCCGCACCGAGGCCCAGTCCGCCTTGATCGCCTGGCTGCCGATCTTCATCTTCGGCACCCTGTCGATGGTCTTGCTCGATCGGGTGAAGACGTGATGCGCCGTCTCGACAGCGCGATCAACGTGTGCCCGCTACGGTGCGGTCGCGCGACGCTCATTTTCGCGTTGAACCCGGTTCAGCTCCGATGACCATTCCGGCCCGCCCAGATCTGGATACAGATATCGCTGTTGCTCAATCACCTTGATGATGTCCGAGGCCGGCTCGTTCATTTTCGTGCGGCACTCCAGGTCACGAAGCAGTCCGTGCCATCGCATGGCATTTGAAGGCGGCAATTCCGCGGCCAGCCGGTTGAACAACGGAAGGGCAGCCGCACAATCATTCAGTTGAAACATGGCTTCAGCCAGGCCAAGCTGAATTCGGGGTTCGAGCGGGTCACGGCGGGACACGCCCGTTGAAGACAAGGCCTCAAAGAGTCGCCGGGCATCCTCGAACCGCCCCGCATGGAGGTTCGCTTCGGCCCATTGAACCGCGGCCAGTCGGCGCTCAGGCGGCGAGACCGTCGATTCCTCGCGGCTTTTCCATTCGTTCAATTGTTGAGCGAGGACCCAAGCGGCCTCGGACTTCCGGCGAGCCGTCTCCGGGTCGTTCACGAAACGAGCGGTCCGGGCTTCCGCCGAGAACCGCTCGTAGAGCTCTTGCAGGATCGTGGCGGCATCGGCGGGATCCGCCTGCACGAACGCCGTCGCCGCTTTGGCCATCTCCTCGTGCCGGCCAAGCCGTTCCAAGGCCAATAAGCGAACTCGCCAAGCTGCATCCAGAAGCGAAGCCGTCGGAGACACCTCGCGTTCAATGCCCTCCAGGCCCGCCAGTGCTTCGGTCGGCCGATCGACGCCCGAAAGGACTAAAACTTCCGACGTCAGCACGCGCACCTGAGCGAGCGTGTCGCGCAGCGTGGCCGTCCGCTCCGCGTCCGCCTCGGTGCGCAACTCTTCCTTGGCGAGCGCCTCCAAATCCCGTTGCAAGCCAACGATTTCGTTGGCCCGCTGCCGGGCGGCGAACGGATCGATGGCACCCTCCGCTGCCTGCTGTTTGAGAGCCATGACCAACACGCGAAAGCGCAGCAACTGAGCATCGAGATAAAGAGGGTGCGACGGATCAACCAGCGCGAATTGCGCCGCCGCCGATTCGGATTCACCCGCCTCATCCAACAGTTGCGCGTAGAAAAAACGCCAGTATCCCTCCTCCGGCGTGCCGGGATACCGCTTCACCAGAATCTCAAGCGATTCTCGATACAGCGGGCGGACTGCCTTCACGCCCTCATCCGAGGCCGACCCGTATTCACTCGCCGCCAACTGAACGGCCAGTGTCACCGAGCGCAGCGCTTGCGCGAATCCCGGATAATCGCGGGCCACGCGAAGGAGCAGCCGAGCGGCGTCCAGCCGGTTTCCCAAGCGATAGTGGGCCAAGCCGGCGTTGAACAAGGCCTCGGCCGCCAACGTGCCCTCGTCGTTGTCGGGAACTGACTCAGTGGCCAGAAGCGGTTCGGCCCACGCAATGGCCCGCTGCTGGCGCTCCTCCACTCGATCGGGCTGCCGCTCGGCATCGGCAAGGCAGCCGGCGATCATGGCGGATCGCTCCAAAGGATCCACCGCTGTCGGCAGGGTGTCAGGGCCGATTAATTCGTAGATGGCATAATAGACCGCATCGCGCCCAGCCGGGTCGGTCCGTATGAGTTCGAACACACTCTTCCAAGCGGCGGTGCGCGCGGCCGCGGCTTCAGACGTGCGACCGAGCTTGTCCTCCATCTGCGCACGGGCTTTATGGATGGACCGCTCGGTCAACGCGGCCACCAGTCGTTCGGAAAACGAATCGCCGTTCGTCCCGTTCAACTCCTTACGGAACCGTTGAACGGTGGCCATCGCGTCATCCAACCGGCCTTGGTCGCGTTCGTCGCGGGCGCGTTCGATCCAGCCCAGCGAAACAGCCCAGGCGATTCGCCCGCGCTCGGCGTCCTCCCCGATGGCATCGGCCACCGTCACCGCCCGATCCAAGTGTTCCCGCGTGGCCGCCCGATCGTTCAAGCGGCGAGCGGTCATCCCGGCGAGCAACGAAGCTTGGACTTGAATCCGACTCCGTTCATGCGGCGTGTTCAGCCATGCGGGGTTCTCCCGAAACGCCTCGGCGATCGCGGTGAGCCGTTGAGCCTTGGTCGGATCGGCGTCGTCACGCCAAAACGAGTCGTAGAAGAGGGCCCAAAGACGAATGTATTCAGCCTGTGGTTCGAGCCGGTCGAGCTCATCGACATAGCCCTTGCGTTCCAGGGCCTCGAACTCCGCCGCGCTCAGTTGGTCGATGCGCTGATATTCTACCTGTATGCGCCGGCGGAGTTCATCCGCGGCGGCCAGCGCTCGACCCGTTAGCGCCGCCAACGCCTCGTGGTTGCGGATCGGCTCCTCCCGAAAAAGGGCCCGCGAAACCGACTCTTCGGCTTCCTCGTAGAGAAGCGAACGGACCAACGCGAATTGCCACTCGAGCACCCGTGGGTCGTCGCCGTGCTCGGCGATCACCCGTTCGAGAATCTGGTTGGCCTCGGAGATCGACTCGAGCCGCTGGGTGCGGGGCCGGGTCGGGTCGGCGAACTCCGCCCGCTTGATATCCCGCGTCATCAGCAGCCGGGCCACTTCGCTCGATGGGGGGAAATCACGCAGGTGAAGGTCCAACACGTCAATCAGACCGAGGCGTTTCAGCCCCGCCCGGAAGACGGCGGTGTCGAGACGCGTCTCCTCGGCCGGAAGTTGAGGAGCCGGGGCCGAATCGGTTTCCCTTTTTGTTGGTGGGTCCGCGCCGTAGGTGCCAATGGATGACACCATGGCGGTTGCCGCGAATGAGGCGATGGCCCTTATGTACGTTGAGAGGTTACGGCTGGGCAAAGGCGATCCTCTGACAATCGGCCCGTAACGCGGCGTTCCAGCAGGCGACGACGTGATCCCAGCGGACGCGGTCGTCGGCCACGATCACCACCGGCGTTTCTCGATCGAACCCCGGCCGAGTGTGGATCTCTCGAATGAACGCCGGCAAATCGGCGAATGTCTGGGGCGCGCCTTCGAACTGATCCACGCTGATCGTCACGTCGACGTCGTCGGCGCCCGCCGCGCCCAATCGGACGACGATCGGGCTGATCGGCAAACCCACGAGCGGCCTGCCGCCGATCTGCGGAAGCGTGGAGCTGAGCAGACCTTCCGGCGGCGCGAATCGCGTAGTGGTCATGAAAAAAATCAGCAGCAGAAATGACATGTCGATCATCGGGGCGAAACGGCTCAAGGTCATCAGGGCGTTGGGCTGGGTGTAGCGGCGGCGCGGCGGACGAAAGTGAATCGTCTGCTCCGCCCCGTCGTCGTGCGAAACCTTGGGGATCCAACTGGGGGAAGTTGTCATCTTAGTCCGTTTCCGAAGCGATCGCCGCCACATTAAGCCGCTCGATGTGGTTCTCGCCGACCACCCGCATCAGTTCTCGCACCTCGGAATAATGAAGCCGCCGGTCCGCGCGAATGACCACTTTCACGTCGGGCGATTGCCGCTTGTACGCGGCAAGCCGTTCGGAAATCACCGAGAGCGGCTCCGGCTGATTCGGCCCGATGCTGTACTCGACCGTCTGCAGCCCGCCGTCCGATTCGACCAATCGGCAATTCACCACGATGCGATCTGGCATTCGCAGCGCCTGTGCCCGGCTGTTCTCGGGGTGCGGAAGCCGGATCACGGCGTGCTCGGCCGAGGTGAACTTCGCGACCAACATGAAGAAGATCGTCAGAAGAAACATCACGTCGATCAGCGGTGTGAAGTTGAACCCCAGCGGCGGCGGCGGACCCTGGAACCGGCGCTTACGGCGCATGGCGCACCCCCGCCGTCGCGGCCGTCGGCTCCGATCGTGGTGGCGCGGCGTGCGCCCCCGGCTTGAACACCGTGAGAATGCGGTCCGCGGCCACCGCGCATTCCGCGGTCATGACCTCAATGCGATTCCGGAAGACCGCATAAATGCTCAGGGACGGAATGGCCACCGCCAGCCCCCAGAACGTGGCCACCAGGGCAATCGCGACCCGATCGGCCACAACCTGCGCCCGCGGAAACGTATCTGAGGCATGAATCTCCGCGAAGAGGAGGATCATGCCCACGACCGTTCCGAACAAACCGATCATGGGCGACACGGCGCCGATGATGTTGAGATACTCGATCTTGCGGTAGAGCTTGGCCGATCGCTCCTCGATGGCCTCCTCTAGGGCCCGCTCCATCGCCGAAAATCCGTTGGCCGCCTCCAGCAGGGCCGCGTTCAACACCGCGCCCAACATGCTCGGATCGGACGAGGTATAACGAACCGCCTCCAAATAGTTCCCCTCGTCGATGAACGATTGAATCTGGCTCACCGCCGTGGGCGGGACAATGGTCACCCGGCGGATCGAGATGCAATACTCAACGGTCAACGCCCCGGCGACGATCGACAACAGAATGATGAGGTAGGCGATCCAGCCGCCCTTGACCACGAAAAAGTCGAAGTAGTTCAGCGCCGCTCCGGACGCGGCACCGTCGATTCCCTCGCCTTGGGCCCAGGCGGAAGGCGATTCAAAAAAGAGCGCGGCCACGATCGCCAAGCCGCTCCAGATCATCGCCCGGCGAAGCCCGTTACAGGTGTGTGTCATGCTGATCATCCCACCCCCAGTTCCATCATGGTCGCCCGCCCCCCGCGGGTTGAAGCCGAAGAATCGCCGCTTCGATCCGAACCCGCAACGATTGATCTGATTTCGCCCGTTCCAGGCCCGCGCGGAGCAGGCCGATCGCTTGCTCCGCTCGCCCGACACGTTCCATCATCAGCCCCGCGCCGTAATACCCCAGGGCCGCTCGCGGATCGTCCGGGAAATGAACAGCCGCTCGAAGATAAGGATACGCCGCCCGGATCGAGTCCTCGCGCGTGGAGGCCGTACGCGACAACACGTCCCCCTTCATTAACAAAAAGCTCGGCAGCGTGGCCGCAGGGCAGTCGCGGATCGCCCGATCCAATGCACTCAGCGACTCGGCCGTCACTGACTCGGCGAGAACTTGTTCGAGAGCGGAAAACACGATCGCGGACGCTCGTTCGCTCCGCGCCGCTTCCGGAATCGTTAGCTCGGCGACTCGCGCCGCGTCCTCCATCGCTCGTGCGTCCCCGGAGCTTCGGCGCAGATCGTACCGGAGCAGCAACAGCAGCGCGGCCACCGCCGGATCAGCGGCCCGCGCCGACTCCGCGTCCAACTGCTCAATGGCTCGCGCGGCCTTTCCGCTCGGCTTCGTCGGAATCCGCTGGGGGATTAGGCGCGCCGCGGCCGCCGGACCGCCCCAATCCCCTTGAAGGACGCGTATGAACTGACCGACGGCGGTGTCGATCGCCCCGGCCCGGTCCGCCGCGATCAACATCCGCGACGCGAACACGTCCGACCAGAACTCCTCGCCCAAGCGCAGGCATCGGCGATAACGGGTGAGGGCCTGCTCCGGACGGCCCTCGGCCAGGAATCGTTCGGCCTGATTGAAATCCGAAAAGGCCCCGGCGCGATCCACGTTGATGAGATCGATTTCGTCGATCCAAAGAGAGAGCGGTTTACCGTCGATGGTCCGCAGGGACAGTTGGCCCCCGCGGTAGCCGATGATTTTCGCGCCGGCGTGATTCGCGGACCGCGTGAGAACGTCATCCGCCCGCGCGGCCCCGGATGGCCCCATGAGTGGCGCAATCAGCCACCAGGCGATCATGCGCTGCGCGGACCTCAGCGCGTGGCACGACCCGTGGCCCGTCATTTTTCGTGATTCCTTAATCGCGGCCAAGCCCGGCCCTCCAGACACACTCCACCCCTATTGACCAGCCGACGGACACGGGAGCAACGTGGTATTGAGCCACGGTCCGAACGCCCCGCCGCCGTTGGCCATGTCGATCCACTCGATGATATCCGCGGGCGTGCATAAGCCGCTGTAGTCCAAGTCGCAGTGATGCAGCGGCGGCGTCGGGTCATCGATCAATCCGACCAATGTCTCAAGGTCGGAGGTATCATTCGACGAGTCGTCATCCACGTCGCCCGGGAAGTGGCCCCAGCAACGTTTGTTCTGTCCGGGTACGCCGCCAGTGAATGTAATACAGGTCCATCGTGGCACAGGGATACCCCCCGCGCCGCCGGCTGTTGGCGGGGGTCGGTCAAGGGTGAACGTGACTTCGGAGCCGACGTTCTGAATCGATTCAATGGTCGGTGACCCCACTGAGATCGGGGGCACGAAACTCAACAAGAATTGATCGTTCGTGCATGCCACCATGTTGCGATCAAAAGTCAACTGGAAGACCCTCTCGCCCAAGGGCGGGGTCTGGGATTCTGATTGGTGCGGGGCCCGGGCGTCAATCTCACAATTCGGCGGGTCCGTTGAGACGGTCTGTGGAGCACTTGGGCAGGGCACGGTGGTATTAATCGTCAGGTACTGAAACATTGGATAGACGAGAATGGTCCCGCCCGCCGGCGTCCAAAGCGCCAGGAACGTCGAAATGCCGTCCGGGTCATCGATGAAGGGCACCACGATACTCCCGCATGCGTTAGGAAGAATCTCAAGGCAAATCGTTCCCGCGTAATAGGGCTGCCCGGTGTCCGTGGGACCGGATGAGTTGATGGTCGTACCGCCCTGGGCGATGTCCGCGTAATTCCTGAACGACGTGGCGGCGATCGCCGGTTGAAAGTTCTTAAAAACAAAATCCGGATTTGAGTGATTGGTATCGACCATCGTAAACGCGTCCGGCATGTGGTCCGGACCGACGCACTCGCCGGTCGAGTCGCAACACGGCAATTCTGCGGGGCAGGGTTCGGTGTCGGGCAGAGTGTCGCACGCGTCCGGGGTAGCGCCATTGGGCGTACACGGAAAGTTGCAGACCCCAGGCTTAGGACAAGCTGGAGCGATGTCTTGCGGACAGTCGAGGTCGGTTTCGCAGAATACCTCGTTGGCGAGATCGAATCCGCAAGGCAGCACGTAAAATGCTTCCCCGAGCGGGCAGCCGAAATCGCGGGAAAAACCCCCCCTTATCGTGTATTGGTACGTCCGAAGCTGCGAACCGGCCAGGTCCGCGTTCCAGCCGGAAATGTACACCTCCGCAGTGATTCGATCGCCCGGGGCCGCGGCCACGGTGTTCGCCGGCGTGATGACCGTGTCGTTCCGCTTGACCGCCTTGAGCGAAACCGTCGCCCCGTGCGCGGCGGGACTGGCCACGACCAGGAATCCGACAACGCCGATCACCCTATTCAATTGTTTGCAAACCCCTGTCACGATTGATGCAAGCTCTTTCTAGTCTCCAGTTTCCAGTGTCTCTAGTCACGGCAGATCGTATTCGGAAACGAACTTGAACTCCCCGCCGTGCTCGCGGGCGATGCGTTCCAGGATCTCCCGCCCGGTGCGATCCAGGTATCCGATGACAAAGATCTTGACCTTCCGATCGCGATTCCATTCGTTCAGCTTGTTCAACAGGTCGGCGTCAAAGTCGACACCGTCGGAGAGAAGATAGATGAGGTCCGGTTCCAGATCGAACGCCCGTGCCATCGCGTTTTCCGGCTTGGTGGACCCCTTTGGCTCGACCTCATCAAGAAACGCAAACAGCTCTCGTTTGTTGGCCTCGATCGCGTTGACCAGCCGCTGCGGCGGGCTCTCCAGCAGCGCACCCGAGTTAAAAAGGATCACGTGAAACTTCTGACTCCGTCGCAGCGCCCCCACCGAGCGCTTCATCTCATCGCGCACGTATCCGAAGGTGTCGATCATCGAGCCGCTTCGATCCACCACGTACACAATGCTGCGCACGCCTCGGGCCGAGGGACCGATGCCGAAAAACTCCGGCCCTGCCCCCCCGCCCATCGAAAGCCCCAGTTCGCCAAAGTCTCCGCCGCCGGTCCCGATGCCGACCACGTTGGGGTCGCTGCTCAGGCCCGCGAAGGAACCCCCGCCCGCAACCCCCACGACTTTGAGATCGGCACCGCCCCCGGTAGCCGTGCCGGCAGGCTGGAGCGCCGACAGGTCGAGCATGTCCGCAGACGGTTGAAACCGAACCACCGCGTTGTCCATCGATCCGGCGACCAGGTTCTTCGGAATGTCCGCGGGCGGCCCGATCGGACCGATCGGCGCATCGATCGGACCCACGATTTGAGCGCCGACTTCGTACGGAATCGGATCATTTACATGGCCCGAATACGGAAACACCACGAGGAACATCGCGAACAGCGCGAGCACGTGCAGCCCGATCGACAGCAGCCACGCCGTGAGCACCGCTCCTCCCGTGGGCGTCGTCGACGCCGACCCGCGATGAGCCTCAAACCCATCGGGATCAATTGCGACTTCGATCGGATGACTGGGATTGGCGGGAATCATCAGGCCGGTTCAATATGGGGTTAGGCTCAACAACGCTCAAGTGTAGGACCACCCTGTCGCCCGGTCAATGAAATGACACCTCGGTTTCATCTTTCACGCCGGCGCTGTACACTCACATTGATGAAACTCTCGTGCCATAAGCGGCCCACGGCGTGGGAACGGCGCGGTAGATTCGCCGGCGCCGCGCATGGGATCGCTCTAGCCGCGACCATGTCCGTGTTCACGGCGCTACCCGCGAACGCCCAGCCACAGGACGCCGCGGCGCCACCCACGCCATCCACCGTCGAAACCCGCGACTCGGACTTCCCGCCTTTGCCCGATGTGACTCTTTCCATACGCGACGTCATCCAAACCGACGCCGAATACATCCGGGCCATGCACAGCCGTTCCGATGAACTGGCCGCTCAGCAATCCGCCGACCCGCTGGTTCGCGCTGAACTCCTGCTGGCGGCAGCCAATCTGACGCTCGCGTTCGAGATCGA
>Ga0137429_1000587_pt1 | contig 14015 bp, 9 predicted proteins | sample EasRivERMZT736_2_FD_102304 | JGI IMG/M metagenome (GOLD analysis project Ga0137429, IMG submission 102304) | Soil microbial communities from meander-bound floodplain in the East River, Colorado, USA - East River MetaG ERMZT736_2 | ecosystem: Environmental > Terrestrial > Soil > Floodplain ...
CTTGCTCTCGGTATGGTCGCTAATCGGCTTGATGCAGCCAGCACAGATGGAGCCTGCTCGTCCCTCGCCACGATACATATTGGTCCGTGTCACGACCCAACCCGGACAAATCCAGGAGCTCGTCGATGCGGGGCTGGATGTCTGGGACCCCGAACCAGATGGCCAGAGTGTCGAAATCCGCGTATCCCAAGCGGAGCTAAGTATGCTCCGCGACCGCGGTTTCGAGCCCGTCACGCTGGACCCCGATCTATACGCCACGATCGAGCGGACGCCCGTGCAGGTTGTCGAAGGCCAGTGGAGCCAGTATCACGACCTGACTTCGGCCAATGAGTTCATGGCTGACTTGGCGGACGCCCACCCCGACCGCGCTGCGCTCTTCACCATCGGGCACACGGTCGAAGGCCGACCGATCAACGGCATCCGCATAAGCGACGACGCAACCACCGTGGACCACGGCGAGCCCGCGTTTTTCATCGTCGGCTGTCATCACGCCCGCGAATGGATTTCGGTTGAGGTTCCCTTGTACATCGCCCAGCAATTGCTGGAAGGCTGCGAATCCGACCCCGCGCTCCGCTCGATTGTCGATCGCGGCGAAGTCTGGATCGTACCGATCCTGAACGTCGACGGCTATCTCTACACGCAAACCACGGACCGCCTTTGGCGATTGAACCGCAGCCTGAACGACGGCGAGAACCCGGGCGTCGATCTCAATCGCAACTACTCTTTTCAATGGGGTCGATCGGTCGGCTCCAGCGGCGTTGTCGGATCGGAAAACTATCGAGGCCCCTTTGCCTTCAGCGAACCCGAAACCCGGGCGGTGAATCATCTGTTCGCCTCGCGACGCTTCATGGGTGCCCTCTCCTACCATAGCTATGGTCAGCTTGTGCTTTCACCTTGGGGATACACAACCGCCAATCCGATCGACTCGCCGGCGATGGAGTCTCTCGGCGTTCAAATCACTGAGATCATCAATGAAAATCACGAGGACCCTAACCTTGATTATTACAGCGGCCGCTGGGGGCCGACGCTCTACATCGGCAGCGGTATCTTCGAAGATTGGGTCTACGGCATGCACAGGATCGTAGGTATCCTGGTGGAACTTCGCCCCCGGGGCAGCCCGTTTTTTCTATTGCCACCGGAACAGATCCTTCCCACCTGCGAGGAGAGCTTCCCCGCTGCCATCCACATGATCGAGACGGTGTTCGGCCCCGCCGGCGGTGCTTTCGGCGATTTCGATGGGAACCATTTCGTGATGCCGGACGACTTGGCCATATTGACGCGATGTCTGGCCGGGCCGGAGCGTCATACGCCCGGTTTCCCACTGGGTTGCCCAGCGACGGACATGTCAACCGATGGCCACGTCGATCTGCGCGACGCCGCCCTGTTCATGGGCGGGCCCATTCAAGCCGACGCTCGGTCGTCGAGATGATCGGAAGCCCCGGAGGAAGAGGTGCCAGCAGGGACTCTCGTCCCTAGGAGAAGACCACTGCTCAAGAGACTCTTGAGCAGTGGCACCCGGCACCCGGCGACGTTTGCCATCATTGATCGGCATCCGCCCATCTTGTACGGTGCCGGCCGGAATTCATGGGCACGGCTTTTTTTTATTCACTCGGCGGCGGGATGCTCGTCGTTCTTTGCACTGCGCGACTTGAACCCATCTCCTGGAAGTTTATTCGGCTCGTCGGTTTCTTAGTGTTCGCGTTAGGCTGTCTGGCGATCGGGTGGCGTCTTCGCGCCGCGGAGGCCGCCTCCGGCTCGGCCCTTTGGGCCTGGCGCTTCGGCGTGGTATTCGGCGTGACCGCCATGCTCATCGCCTTCTTGGCGCCGCTTTCCCAGCGCATGGGAGTTTGGCTCAGGACCCTTTGCATGATCGGTGGAACTGCGGGAGTTCTAGCCAGTTGTCTATCCACACCAGCGATGACGTCGTCGAATGAGTTGCCCCTGAGCGCCGCGGCGGTCGCAATGCTTTCGATCGGACAGATTCTCGGCGCTCTACTCCTGGGGAGTATCACTGTCGCATGGCTCCTCGGTCATGCGTATCTGACGGCCACCAAGATGACCATCGCGCCACTCCGCCATTTCAGCCGCGTGTTACTTGGGGCGATCGCGTTACGGATCGCGTTTATGTTCCTGGCGTTGGGCCTGCCGCTTCTATGGGGCGTGGGAACTGACACCGTGACAACCACAACCCTCGGTCGATCGTGGCTGCTTCTCGTCCTTCGCGTGGGGGTCGGCCTGGTCGCGGTCGGCGGGTTCGCGTATATGGTGGCCGATTGCGTGCGGCTACGAGCGACGCAGTCCGCGACCGGAATTCTGTACTTCGGTTCGGTCTTCGCCTACGTCGGCGAGCTGGCGGCTCTGCAACTGGCCGCCGACTTCGCCTGGCCAGTGTGAGACGAAGCCCGCGCGCAAGCGACAGCCATGACAGTTTCGGCGGCCCGTCAGCGTGATCTTAGTCTGGTAAAACGCGACGGTGTAAACCCGTGTACGCCGAAGGCGTTATGGCTTTTAGCCCAGGGTTGTCGCGCAGCGGCTACCCTGGGAATCGGTGCGACGAATGGGCACAACCCCGATGGGGTTGTGGCGCTGGATGCCGTTGACCCAGGGTAGCCCGCCCATGCGGGCAACCCTGGGCTTGAAGCCGAGGCCCCCTTGGGGCCTGCAATTGTTCCGCCGATTTCGTCACGACTCCGTAAGCGAACGGGCTCGACGCTGGCGTGTCCCGAAAGCCGTAGGTTCATTAGGATCGGCGGGCAACATACGTTTTGCAATGGTTAATGGTCGTCATGCAGATTCGCTATCACTGCCCGACCGACGGCTGCGTGGCCATCATCGAATACGAGCCGCTCGAACAATGCGGCCCGACGATGAAGTGCCCGCGGTGTCACGTCGATCATCCGATGCGCATCTCAGACGAGATGCGGCGCGACAACATGGTCGACGTCTGCGCCGTCTGCGGCGGCCGGGAGATGTTCATCCGCAAGGACTTTCCGCAGCGGCTCGGTTTCGCGATTGTCGTGGTCTTCGGCGCCCTGGCGATCTACTGCTTCACGTTCTCGGTGATCATCGCCTGGTCCGTCCTGGCCGCGGCCGTCATCCTCGACCTGATCATCTATGCCTTTCTGGGCCGCCTGGTCACCTGCTACGCCTGCCGGGCGGAATACCGCAAATGCAAGCTGAACCCCGCCCACGAAGGCTTCGATCTGGCCACCTCCGAGAAATACTGATTCGAACCGCTGGATGTTAGACTGACCTTTTACTGCCCCTGCATCAGCGCGAGAAGGTCCGCCAGATCGAGGTGATTCACCGTGCCGTTGCGGTCGAGGTCGAATACGCCGCAGAGACCGGCGGTCTCGCTCGATCCGAAACAGTTCTGAAAGTACGCAACGTCGGAGAGGTCGGTCGTGCCCGTGCCGTTGGCGTCGGCTGGGGCGAAAGAGTATTCCACGCGGTTGACCTCGTCGCTGAGCGTGAAGCGAGTCGTAGCGTTGAACGGCAGGGGCCGATCCAGGACGATCTCGACGATCCGCGGGTCGTCTTCCACGTCGAAGGGGTCGGGTGGTTCGCGGCGCCAGGTGTTGATGACGACCGGAACGAGATTGTTGGGCGCGGCCAAGCCGCTCAAGCTATCGGTGACTTCCACCGCAATTTCACCGACGTACACGTAGTTTGGCGCATCGAACGTCACCGTGAAGCGGTCGATGCCGAGGTCTCGTCGGGCGTCGAGGACGCCCACGATTGGGTTCGTACCCACGATCTCTTCACCGTCCGAAATCGTACCAAATCGAACGAAATCCCACTCATTTATGATCGGTAGCCCGCATTCAGCAATTCCGGCTAGCTGGATGAAACTCGAGGCGTTTTCGCCGCCGCCGCTGCCCAAAACAAAAACAAGGCCGTCGACAGACACGCGGTACCTCGTCGGAGTAATACTCTCGAATCGAAATGTGTGGAACTCGCTTTTGTTCAATCCAACCACGCCATCATCACCGCTGAATGAGGTGGCCCCGTCGCCATACAGAAAAACAACATCAAATAATCGCCGCAGTTGAACCTTTAGGTTTGCATCTCCCCAAAGACAGGAAGCGCTGAGTTGAGTGTTTGAACGAAATCGCCATTCAATCCATCTCAACGAAGGCGGGATCTGTGGCGGCCTCGTTAACCAATAATGGTAGTTTGCCAAATCGCCGGTTCCCGACCACTCGAGCACAAAGTGTCCATCTCTTATCGATTCGCTGCAGCCGCCTTCGCAAGGGTCGGCGACAACCCATCCCGTGATCTCATCCAGAAGATGAATATCACCCTCGTACCGAAACTCAAGATCGTCACTCCTGGCAGACCTAACCGCCATGGCGGCAATAAGATAGGTTACGAAGCGAATCGGGCCTATGCGCATCGGTTGCTCTGATTGGCACTGAGGAGAGACCCAGAACCGATCGTCCACCGGGGTAAGGACGCGTCACACCCCCGCTTGGACCGCTCGGCGAACCACCGCCCGCCGTTCCGGATCGCGCTGGCCGATGCCGCTTTGCAGGACCACCCGCGTGCTTTCATCGATGTTGCCGAGGTGACATTGGATGGCCAGACCGTCGATTTCTTCTTCCTCAGTCGGCAGGGAACGCTCATCGAACCCGCCGAACATGGTGAACGAAGCGACGGATTCTTCGATGCGGCCCAACTCGGCCAACGCCCGGTCCCAATCGGAAAGGGGCAGTACACCGCTATGGATCAGCTCGCGCAGGTCGATGAACTCGGCGGCCAGGGTCGGCGATTTGATCTCCGCCCCGCCGAAAAGAGTGAGAAAAAACGGTTTGCGACGGATCAGCTCGCCGGTTTGTTCCGATCGCCGTCGGCCGAGCAGTTGACGAGCGAGCGTGGGACGCCGAAGCTCGCACCCGCCGAACAACGTCAGATAAAACCACTTGTCCAATTGCAGGATGCCGTCGTGCCCGCCGAATATGGTTACCTGCATCATGGGAAACCCTCGCTCGTCCGTTCCAATGCCACCAATGCCTGGATATTCGTCCTCGCCGGTCGATTATTCGTCAGCCAAGGTGGCCCATGTGTTTCATGCGTGGATTTACCGTCGCGACCGCACCACCGGACGAGGGTCTGACCGGGCTAGATCCCGGCCCCGGGATTGCCTATCGGGTACGAGAATCTTGAACGTGTTCGGCGTTCCGAAATTGCCTTCCGGCCGCACGATCGGCCCCGGTTGAATGATGGCCGTCGTCGGCGGACGCCTTGGGTCGAATTCCGACTGTTGGAACACAAAATCGCTGCTCACCCGCCCCGCATCGGCCCGAAGCTCCCGGCCGCCGCCCGGAGCCAATACGCCGTAGCCGGTCGTGTTGGCCGCCGTGAACTCAGCGTCCGACTCGGTGATCGTGGCCGCTTCGTAAAACGTCACGTTTCGATCAAACACCGCCTGCAAGATCCAAAGGTTCGCGATGTTGTCTCGTGTGGCGTATTCGCCGGGGGCCACCGTCTTGGACCGCGACCGCTGGCCACGCACCTTTTCGATCGCCTCGACCAAGCCCGACTGGGCCAGCGAGACGCGGTATCGGCCGGTCATCGGCTCCACCCACATCTCCCACCCCTCGGTGCCGCGCTTGGCCAGCGTGGCCACGGTCGAATCGATGAGCACGTCACTTCGCACTTCGCCCTCGCTCGACGCCCCGCGAACCGTGCCATACGCAACGCCGACGCGGACCCGCTCGGTCGTGGCACTTCGATAGCATTGGTCGATGCTCGCGTGCGTCGCGCTGCGCAGCCCGACGACCGTCGTTTCGCCGAACCGCAAGTTCACGTGCGATCGCAGGCCGGTGCGAAGCTGCGAGCCCATGGCCAGGCGGTCACCGACTTTCACCGGCGTCCAACCCTCATCCTTCAACGGAGACACGCCGGGCGCTGCCCAATCGACTGACCCGGCGACTTCGATCACGATGGCTTCCATAGCCGCTTCGCCCGCGGCGCCGACGTCGCCACCCGCAACCGGACCCGTCGTAGCACCGGGTTTGGTCTCGACCTGAACCGTGCCATCGGCTGGCACTGAAGTATTTTTCGACGAATCCGTTCGTGGAACCTGATTCTCGGGAGATGAAGACGGCTGGCCGGTCCGTTCTTGAGCGCTCCCCGCGACTGTGTCCTTTTGTTCCGGCCCTCGATCAGCGGGTTCAACCTGCGCGGTCACCGCCGCCCCCATCAACCCAAACACCAGTGCCGACCCCCATCTTGCCCGTCGCGTTGCGACCATGACTTGTCCCCTGTCCGAACGACCTCACCCCTGACAACGCCGCGTGGATGCGTGGAATGCCCTGCCGCGACGCTCTTTTCCTCCATGTATTGTATCCGATCGTGGCCCGCGAGTCACCCCGTAACTCGCCAATCCCAATGACTCGCGTGGATGCTCCGGTCTGCCTTGACGCGGGGATTCCGGCCAGGTTCAATACTGCTTTCAAGAAGCACCGCTAGCTCAGTTGGTAGAGCAGCTGACTCTTAATCAGCGGGTCGTAGGTTCGAGCCCTACGCGGTGCAGTGGCTTCGGGAAGCCGATTGTTGACCGCGACATTCGTTTTCCAGCGGCTAATCCCGGGTTGACTCTTCCGTCTTGCACGCGAAACTTCCGAACGGCATGGACCCACGGCCCCAGGAGCCGTAGGTTGAGCATTTGGCGTCCTGTCAGGGTCTGGCACGGAGGTACAGGCATGATGATCCACTTCGCTTCGCGGCGTCCATTAGGAAACGTATCGCGGACCACGATCAACGGACCTTCGCGGCCATCCATCGCCGCCGTGGGACCTCGTCTCGCGACCATTCTGCTGTGTTCCGCCGCCGGATGCGCCGTCCTGCCCGACGTCAAACCATTCGCCGAGGCCTCCGCCCAACTCGCCGTTTCCATACGCTCCGTGGGCAAGACCGCCGTCTTGCAGATGCGCCAGGTCTCGGACGTCGCTCTGCCGCAGAATCGAAAACTCATCAGTGACGAAGCGGGTAAGCTGGAAGCCGCCTGGTCCGCCCACGTCGCGGCCATGAACGCCGCCGCCGACTACGCCCGCTCCGTCCAGGAAGTGGCCGAAGCCGGAAACGCCGGCGCGGAGAGCGCCCGTCGCGTGGCCGACGCCGCGCTCAAACTCGCGGAAACCGCGAACTTCGCCGTCGGCCAAACCGGAGCCATCGTGGGCGAGGCATTTGTCGCCATTTACAAGCAGGTCGCCCGGGCCCGGGCCCGCGCCCGGCTCATCGAATGCATGAATGATTTGCAGCCCGCCGTCGAAAGCATCATGAACCTCATGGCCCAAAGCCTTGAGGACCTCCGAGCCATTGTTCTGGCCGCCGCCCAAATCCATTTGAATGCCTTGACTCGCGGCGTGGGCGACGAACTTGGCTTCCGCCTGTCCCTCGTCGCGGCCCGCGACAGATTCTACGAGAAAGGCTGGGACAACCTCGACGACGCCCAAAAGGCCGAGTTGGCGACCGTCGAAAAAGCCATCGCCGAAACGGACAAGTGGCACGCGCCGTACGACGAACAGATGCGGGGGGTCATGGCCGAGCGCAACGCGACCGTCGAGGCGATTTCGGCCGCCGCTCAGGGCATGAGGGACTGGGGGGCGATGCACGTTGAATTGATCGACGCGATTGAACAAGGGTCGGGCATCGACACCGGAGAGCTTCTGATCCTGATCGAGGAGATCGGCGACCTCGTCGAGCGGATGCGCGAAAGCCGCGCACCGCTTCCGCCCGCCCCGACGCCAAACGGATAGGAGATCATCTCATGAGTTTCGATAACTTGAAAGGCGCCGATCAATGGGCCGACGCCCTCAAAGCACTCATTGAAGAATCCCAAACCGCCGAAACGCTGGAAGAGCGTCTCGACATTAGCAAGCGACTCACCGAGTTCATCACCAGGTCACGCCCGGCGGACGAAACCGAGCGGGCCGCGATCGATCAACTCGACAAAATGGCCGGTGCCGTCTCGGAAGCCGTTCTGATCGCGGAAATACAACAACGCGTCCAGGCGATCACCGCCCGGGCCAATGAGCTGGCCGCCCTCCAGAAGACATTCGCGTCCGCGGCATCGAAGAACCTCGCGGCGGCGAAATCGATTCGCCTGGAAAACCTCCGCGCGGCCATCACCGCCGCGACGGGGATCATCGAATCGCTGAACAAGGTGAAGGGCGACTTGGCGGCCGATCCGGCCGCGTCCGAGGAGCAAAAGGGAATCAGCACCAAAATCGATCGTGCCCTGAAGTCCGTCCAGGATGCCCGGAACGCCCTCGAACTCCTCGGCGTGCCGATCTCACTCTAAGGCTCATTGAAAACCGCACGATCAGGCCGCGCGATTTGAGGAGAGTTCTTTCGCGCACTCTGACGCCCCTCCAGGACCCCCCGGGGGCACGCACCGGACCCGAAACGGGCTCGCCGTTTGGCAATTGGTTGGGTATAATTCCAACATGCCGCTGTCCGGTTTTCATCCCACCATCCAGCGATGGTTCGCCCAGCGCTTCGGCGAACCGACCGAGCCGCAAAGCCAAGGCTGGCCGCCCATCGGCAAGGGTCGCCACACGCTGATCGCCGCCCCCACGGGAACGGGTAAAACGCTGGCCGCCTTTCTATCCGCGATCGACAGCCTGGCCCGTCAGGGGTTTCTGTTGCCCGACGAAATGAGCGTGCTTTATGTGTCGCCGCTGCGGGCCCTGAGTAACGACGTTCAAAAGAACCTGCACGGCCCGCTGTGCGAGTTGTGTGCATTGGATCCCGGTTTGCCTGAGATCCGGGTCCTGGTTCGTACCGGAGACACGCCCGCGCGCGATCGTGCCTCCATGCTGCGTAAACCGCCGCACATCCTCGTGACCACCCCGGAGTCGCTATACATCCTGCTGACCAGCGCGGGCGGACGGCGAATGCTGAAGACGGTCAAAACGACGATCGTCGATGAGATTCACGCTCTCGTCCGCGACAAGCGCGGCTCACACCTTGCTCTCTCACTCGAACGCCTCGAGGCCCTGGCCGGTCCGTTTCAGCGCATCGGGTTGTCCGCCACCCAGAAGCCGCTTGGCGACGTGGCCCGCTTTCTCGTCGGCGTCGGCCGGGACTGCGAGCTCGTCGACGTTGGCCATCGCCGCGAGATGGACGTGGCCATCGAAGTGCCGCCTTCGCCGCTCTCCACCGTCTGCTCCCACGAGCAGTGGGACGAGATCTACAACCGTATCGCCGAGCTGATCAACGCGCATCGCACGACGCTGATCTTCGTCAACACCCGCAAGCTGGCCGAGCGTATCGCCGCCCGCCTGACCGACGTTCTCGGAGAGGACGAAGTCACCTGCCATCACAGTAGCCTGTCGCGAGAGCGGCGGCTCAACGCCGAGCAGCGCCTCAAGGCGGGCACGCTGCGAGCCCTCGTGGCCACCGCCTCACTGGAATTGGGGATCGATATCGGCGATGTCGATCTGGTCATTCAAGTCGGCGCGACTCGTTCCATCGCCACGTTTCTCCAGCGCGTCGGCCGCAGCGGTCACGCGGTTCGGCGGATTCCGAAAGGCCGCCTTTTTCCGCTGACCATTGATGAATTAGTAGAGGCTGCCGCCCTTTTGCGGGCCGCCGCCCGCGGCGAGTTGGATCGCACGCCGCAACCGGCGGCTCCGCTGGATATCCTGGCCCAACAGATCGTGGCCGCGTGTCTTCAGGCCGGCCCCGAGGGCTGGGCAGAAGACGCCCTCTTTGAGATGGTCACCCGTTCGTGGCCATATCGCGATCTCAAGCGCCAGAACTTCGACGCGGTCGTGCTCATGCACAGCGAAGGTCGCCGCGCTTTGTTGCATCGCGACGGTGTGGGGCGGCGGCTCATGGCCCGCAAGCGAGCGCGGATTACCGCCTTGACCGGCGGTGGGGCCATACCCGATGTGGCGGATTATCAAGTGCTTCAAGACCCGGAAGGCACTTTTGTCGGCACGCTCAACGAGGATTTTGCGATTGAGGCCAGTGTCGGTGACATCTTCCAACTCGGTAATACCTCCTGGCGCATCCTGAAAGTGGAGCGCGGCGTGGTGCGCGTGGCCGACGCCCGAGGGCAGCCGCCCACCATCCCCTTCTGGTTGGGCGAAGGCCCGGCGCGGACCGCGGAGCTGTCATCCGAGATTGGGCGAATCCGCGAAGAGGCCATCGATCCACTCGTGCTTCGGTATGAAATCGGTCTGGCCCCAGAGGCCACGGTTCAGATCGCCGAATACATCGCCGACGGCCGTCGCGTGTTGGGGACCGTCCCCACGCAGAAGCGTATCGTGCTGGAGCGTTTTTTCGACGAGAGCGGCGGAATGCAAATGGTCCTGCACGCTCCTTTCGGCGGCCGAATTAATCGCGCGTGGGGTCTAGCCCTGCGCAAGCGATTCTGCCGCGGCTTTGGCTTCGAGCTTCAAGCGGCGGCGAACGAAGAGGCAATCGTCATTTCACTGGGCTTCCAGCACAGTTTCCCTTTGGAAGACGTATTCAATTATCTTCACCCCAATACGGTCCAGGCGGTTCTCACGCAAGCAGTCCTTGACCAACCCATGTTCGAGTCGCGTTGGCGCTGGAACGCGACCCGGGCTCTCGTTTTGGAACGGTTCCAGAACGGAAAGCCCGTACCCCCGCCCATTTTGCGCATGCGCGCCGGCGACCTGTTGGCGGCGACCTTCCCCGCCGCCGTCGCTTGCCCCGAGAATCTTCCTGCCGGCGATTTGCCGATTCCCATGGAACATCCATTGGTCCGCCAGACGATCGACGATTGTCTGACCGAGGCCACCGATGTCGCCGGGCTCATTAACGTGCTCGCCGCCCTGCGCGACGGTTCGATCGAACGCGTCGCCGTCGATACTCCCGAGCCCTCCGCTTTTGCTCGCGGGATTCTTTCCTCGCAGCCCTATTCCTTCCTCGATGATGCGCCGTTGGAGGAACGTCGCACGCAGGCGGTTCTTTCCCGACGATCGCTCGACCCGCACTCGATGGACGATATCGGAGCCCTCGACCCGGCCGCGGTTCAGCGCGTGCGCGACGAAGCTTGGCCACAGCCGGAAAACGTCGAGGAAGTTCACGAAGCCTTATTGTGGATGGGTTTCGTCGCGGATGAGGAAGCCGCGCCTTGGCTGGCCTGGCTGATGCAATTGGCTGGGCAGAACCGCGTCGTTCACCAGCATGGCCGGTGGTTCGCGGTCGATGGTCCCAAGGATTCGAAGCGGATTCTTCTCGGTCGGCTCGAGGCCCTCGGTCCGGTCGAAGAAAACGATCCCCGTATCGAATTGATGGAAGAGGATGGCGCCGGCGGCACGAATTCAGACCACTGCTCGAGAGCAGTGGCACACGTGCTGTTGGACCTGGAGCGCGAAGGGGCCGTTCTCCGCACGCGGCTCGACGGTCGCACCGCCTGGTGCGAGCGGCGGCTCCTCGCCCGCATCCATCGCTACACCCTCGACACCCTTCGCCGCGAGATTGAGCCGGTCAGCGCAAATGAATTCCTTCAATTCCTGGCCTGTTGGCAGCATGTGGACGAGGAATACCGCCTGGAAGGACCGCGCGGCCTCGCCGACGTCCTGCGTCAGCTTGCGGGCGTGGATGCGCCGGCACGAGCCTGGGAAGCGAATATCCTCGCGAGCCGCGTGCGCGATTACCGACGTGAATGGCTCGACGAATTGACGCTCTCAGGCGAATTCGTCTGGGGGCGGCTGTGGGGCGGCGGAGCCAGCCCGATCCGCGTGACGCCATTGAGTTTTGTGCCCCGCGAAGAGCTCGATGCCTGGCTTGGACTGGCGCAACCACCACCTCTGGATGGTTTGGGCGCTCCCGCTCGCGAAGTGCTCGACGCCTTGTCGCTCCGCGGGGCCATGTTCCCCCAGGAACTCGAAAAGGCGACGAAACTGCCGGCCGCCTTTGTCGAGATGGGACTGGCCGACTTGATCGCCCACGGCGGCGTCACTTGCGATTCGTTCGCGGGCCTTCGGCAGATGATCACCCCGCCCTCCCGTCGCCGCCGACCGGTTCGCCCCGTCGGCCGCTGGTCGCGTTTCCGGAGCGATCCGCCGCCCGCCTCGGAAGACGAGTTCTTCGCCCGCCAGCTCCTCCGCCGCACCGGCGTCGTGTTCCGCCGCACCTTGACGCGGGAAAAATTGCCGCTGAGTTGGTCGAAGCTGATCCGCGTCTATCGCCGCCTGGAGCTGCGCGGCGAAGTTCGCGGCGGGCGCTTTGTGGCCGGCTTCGCCGGTGAGCAGTTCGCCCTGCCCGAGGCCGTCGAATTGCTGCGGCGGCTGCGCCGGGAGGGTCCGCGCCCGCCGATCACCGTCGCCTCCGCCGATCCGCTCAACTTCCAGGGCATCCTCACGCCCCACGAGCGCGTCGCCCCCACCACCCGCCGACAGGTCTTGGTCGGCTGAGGATACCTGTATCGTTGCCTGCGATCAGAGCCGCGACCGTCAGGGAGCGGGCGTTGCCGCTCCACGAACGGCAAGACCGCTTGCTCACGCGCGCGGCTCTGATCAAACGCTACCACTACCCCGCTGAGGCTCGCGTTTGCCAAGCTCGCCGACCTTGCTTATTCTCCGCACTCCGCTTTTGGGAGAGAACGATGTACGAACCGATCCGGTCGAAACTCGAAAAACGCGAAGCCGTGATCCTCGATGGCCCGATGGGAAGCGAGCTGGTGCGGCGCGGCGTGCGTTGGCGCAAGCATGGCCTGCTGACCGACACCGACAAGGTGTCGCAGCTTCACGATGAATACCTGGCCGCCGGTGCCGATGTCCTTCGGACCAACACGTTCCAGCTTAACCCCCGCATCTATCTCAATGTGTTCCGTAATCGCCAGCACATGGGCCACATCGGCGCCCCGGGCCTCGACACGTTGACCCCCAAGCTGCTCCGTACGAGCGTTCAACTGGCGAAAAAGGCCCGCGCCAAGGCGAAAAAAGACAACAACGTGGCCATCGCCGGGGTGCTCTCTCCGCTTGAGCACTGCTTCCGCCCCGACCTGGCGCCCAAGCCGGATCAAGCCCGACGCGAGCACGAGGATCAGGCCAAAGTCTTCGCCGACGAAAAAGTCGATTTTCTTCTTCTTGAAAGCATGAACACCATCGGCGAAATGAAAGCGGCCCTGGCCGCCGCGAAAGCCGTCGGCTTGCCCGTCTGGGTAAGCTTTCTGCTCGGGCCAGAAGGCGAGCTTCTGAGCCGTGAACCGTTGAAACAAGCGGTGAAAGAAGCGGAAGCGGGCGGCGCGGAAGTGATCCTGGTGAATTGCGCCCCCGCGGCGGATATCACCCGCGCGGTGTCCGTGCTGGGCAAGAGTACGTCGCGGCCATTCGGCGCTTTCGCCCACGTGGGCCGCTTCTCACCGCCGAGCTGGAAGTTCGAGTTCTTCCCCCAGTTTGTGGACGCCGAGGAGTGTCCGCCCGATCGTTATGCCGGCGAGGCCCGACAATGGCGTGAGGCCGGCGCTTCGGTCATCGGGGCATGTTGCGGCGCCGGACCCGCGCACATCGCCGCGTTGCGGTCCGCACTCGCCAATGGAAGGAGCCCGCGCTGATGAGCTACCAACCCATCCAAGACATGCTGAAGAGCGGTAAGACCATCATCCTCGACGGGGCCATCGGCACGGAAATCCTGCGGCACAACGTCACCTGGGCCGATCATCAGCTCGTCAACAAGCCGGAATTCGTTCGGGGCATCCACGAGGACTACATCCGCGCCGGGGCCAACGTGCTGAGCACAAATAGTTTTCAGCTTTGCAAGCGGGCGCTGTGCAACCACTTCCGCGACGATGCCCACCGTCATCACATCGGAGCCAAGGACCTCGACACCCGCGCCGACAAGCTGCTGGCCGCCTCGGTCCATTTGGCCCGCGAGGCTCGCGATCGGGTCCGCTCCGAACAACCTGTGGCTGTCGCAGCCGCTGTGACGACTTTGGAATGGTGCTTCCGGCCCGATCTCGCCCCTTCCGCTGAACAGGCCAAACGCGAATATGAAGAAATCTTCTCGGTGGTCAAGAAGGCGGGCGC
>Ga0137429_1000590_pt1 | contig 13985 bp, 15 predicted proteins | sample EasRivERMZT736_2_FD_102304 | JGI IMG/M metagenome (GOLD analysis project Ga0137429, IMG submission 102304) | Soil microbial communities from meander-bound floodplain in the East River, Colorado, USA - East River MetaG ERMZT736_2 | ecosystem: Environmental > Terrestrial > Soil > Floodplain ...
GCCAAAGGATCGTCGCCGTCTGCTTCGAGATCGAAGTCCATGGGCTTGAAGCGCGGCCCTTCGGGAAGAAATTGCCGCCCGCAGATCCGATGCGCAATCGTCGGGTCGCGCCCCTGCAAGAACGCTATGGTGGGCGTGATCGTCGAGAGGTAGCGGTCGAACTGCTGATGAAACGCTTTGATGATCACCGAGCCCTTGCGCTTCGGGATAGCCTCAATGCTCTGACGAATCAATCTCAGTCCGTGGGTGGAAAACAACTTGAGGACCAACGCGAGAGCAAGGTCTTCTTGCACCGCATCGACGCCCCGCGACCGCAGGAAACCGGTGAGATACGCCGTCGAAGGATACGGCGTGTTGAGTTGCGTCATCGGCGGGATGAGCGACATGACGCGGATGGGATGAGCTAGCATGGCGTGTCTTTGTCGGACGACTCAGAACGAAAGTTACTGACGACCGTTCCGAAAAGGCGAAACGGGGAGCTAGAGTATTGGGCGAATGCGACCACCAACCCTCACTCGCACGCAAGCATCGACAGGACACCACGTGCCCAACGATTCCTGGCCGGCCGAGGGGTTAGCGCGATAAAGGCGCACCTACTTGGCTCGCTTCCAGACCAAATCCGTCGCACCGGACGCCCCCGCAGGATTGGTGAATTTCAGTTCGTCCGCCGTGAGGGAAGTGACAATTCGCTTCTGATCGGGCTCTCCGATCATGTTCGCGAACGTACTTCCCTCAACTAGGACGCTGATGACCTTATCCGCCTCGTTGACCGAATATGTGCCGAAGTAGGCGAGCGATCCTTGCACCACGGCCTTGAATTCCTCCGGAGTCCCCCGATCTCGACTGTTAGACGCCAACTTGGGAAGGTCGGAGCGCGTGTTAACAAAAACAAAGTGGCCGTCACTCGTGTAGATAAGGATGCCTTTCGGATTGGGACCAGTCCGATCGATCTTGCTGCCGTCGCTTCGGATGTTGTGCGACGAGACGAGCTTCCAGGTTCCGACGAGCTGCTCTTTGAGTGACTTCTGCTGGGCGATGGCGTCGCCCGCGGGCAGAACAACTCCAAGAAACAACAACGACATAGCGACCACTGCGAGCGTGCTCAGTCGTTTCATCATGTTCCTCCCCTTGATGGTTTCTACTGGCATTCGCTGGGCGGGACGCCAGGCCGTGATGATTCGGGAAAAGCGCTCGTTAGGCGCGCTTTGAAATCGCGAGTTTCTCTCTCAGCCAAGTGTTGACGAGTTTTTCCGCCGGGATTTTTTTTGATTTCGCCATTCTATTTAGCTTCGGTATGATCTCTTTATCGACCGCAATGAGATGCTTTTTTGTTTTGATGTTTATGTCAAAATCCGCTTCCGGTAATCGATCCCAATAGTCACCCAAATCGTGGGAATCGAAGAAGCGAACAAGCTCATTAAGAGATTCAAATTTCGGCAGCGATTTAAATTTACTTTTTCGCATATTGCCTTCTTTCCTTGGCGGCCATTTCTCGGGCGCTTAGAATCAACGCCTCGCGAGTTCTTTTGTAAATAAAAAGAATCGCTAAATATCTGCACGTGTCGGTTCGTCCCAACGCGAGATACACATTTTCACCTTTGCGTTCACCTCTTTCGACAAAACGAATGTTTGGGTTGCCATCGAGCACTTCTTCCACCTCGTGGGTTTCGACATGATGCTTAAAGGCAAGTTTGTCGACAATCTCCCGAAGCCAAATTATGCCTCTGAGCTTCATTTATCCCTTGCGCGTTTTCTCGCAGACAGTTCATTGTATCGAATTCGCGCGTGGGTCGCCATCGACCTGTAAGCGGGCGAATGAACGAAAACCTCCCGGCGTCACCTTGAAACATTCTCAGGGCTAATTACCGGAGCCCCAACTCCTTCTGCACTTCTCTTAGCAGCGTGAAGTCCGCGATTTCGCTGGCCGGCACATCACGGGTGACTTTTAAGTCGCGCTTGGCTTGATCGATCAAGAGTTTCAATCCGTCCTCGGGGATACTGCCGTCAGGGGTCACGATCTTTATAGTCGAATCGTAAGATGCAAAAGCGTGTTCGGCTTTGATTTTTCCCCACGCCATGAGAATTTTGACTGATTCCTCGCGGTTTTCGCGTACGAAACGACTGGCCCGGACGAAGGACCTGATCAATCCTTTGACCTGGGCGCGATTGGATTGCAGCGATTTTTGCGTGACCCCCAGACCGGCTAGCGGATAGTTCACATGTTCGTAGGCGCGGGTGAGGATGTTGTAGCCGAGCTTTTTGCCTTCGAAATCCCAGGGCGGTGAGGTGACGACCATATCGACGAAATTTTGTTGCAAGCCGGCGAAACGGCCCGAGTCGGAGCCGAGACCGATGAACTGCACTTCTTTGTCGGGATCGATGCCATGTTTCGCGAGTATGATTCGCGCCAACACGTGAGTCGCATCGCCGAAGCCGGCAAGCCCGATTTTCTTGCCGGCCAGCTCTTTTATCGCTTTGATTTCCGGCCGGGCGAGAAACACGTGACCCGAGCTGCTCATCAAACCGGCGACCAGCCGCAAGGGTAAACCGCGGATGGCGGCGCGGATAACTGAACCGGTGAGCAAGGTGTAGTCAAGTTCGCCGTTTGTTAGCGCGGCGATGGACGCCGGCGCGGTCATGACGACGATATCGGTGTCGAGCCCTTCATCCCGGAAAAAACCTTTGTGCTGTGCCACACCGGCAGCAATATAAGTGATGTTATAACTGCCGGAGACTGACATGCGAATCTTCTCGGCGCCATTAGACACCTGCGCGCCGCCGACGAAGACTAGTGTTACAAGCAGAAGCGTCCTGGCAACAGGGAACATAGTAATTGCCGTATTAACCGCCTTGTTATGAGACTGTCAACAGCGACAATCAGCTGTTTTGAATTAATGAAAACGGCCCACCGTCACGCCACGGGCTTGACCGCTGCGGTGTGAGCAGTGTAGAGGGGAGGCGGGGTCGACAACTTTGTGCCCTTTGCTTTCTTTGCGGTTAAATAGTTCCGAAACTTAAGGAGGTCGAACATGCGTTTACTCAAGATCAACGAACTCAAGGAAATGCCGATGGACACGGCGACGCCGATTGCTGGCTGGACCGGCGGAGCGGTGAGCCGGACGCGGCAGGCGGTGATCGGCGATGGGCAGTCGGATAACTTTCGCTGCAACGTGGTGAACTTCCGCGTCGGCGCGACCACCGGCTGGCATGTACATGACTGCGATCAGATCCTCGTCGTGACTGCGGGCAAAGGTTTCGCGGCGACGGAATCCGAGCAGCGCGAGATTACCGTCGGCGATATCGTGCATATTCGCGCCGGCGAGCGCCACTGGCACGGCGCGTCGGCGGACTCGCCGCTGTCGCATATCACGGTGACGACGCCGGGCAGTACGTTGAAGCGTTAGGAATCTCCTAGTCAGGGAATTCCTGTTTCTTAGCCTGGGCGGCACCGGCGTCAATCGCTCATGGAAGGAGAACGAAAGCGATGCCGTGGATTAAAGTTATTCCAGAGCATGAGGCTGACGGCGAATTAAAAGAGGTGTATGCGAAGATTCGTGGGCAGCGGCAAGGGGAAAAGATTAACCGGGACCGCGACGCGAGCCCAGGCGGCCCGCCGATCAACCCATCGATGCTGCACAGCCTCAATCCCAAGGCGATGTGGCATACCGCCGAGCTCATGTGGGAGATCATGCGCGGGGAGTCGCGCCTGACCACGGCGCAGCGTGAGATGATCGCCGCTGTGACATCGGCGACGCTGCGCTGCCGCTTCTGAACCGTCGCCCACGCAGAGTTTCTGCGCCAGGAAGGCGGCGACGATCTTTCGGTGGAGCAGGTCAAGGACGATTGGCGACATATGAATTTGAGCGAAGCGGAATACGCCATGTTGGAATTCGCCGAAAAACTCACGCTCACGCCGAGCAACATGGGCGAAGCGGACGCGCAGAAATTGCGCGAGGTCGGCTGGACCGACCGCGATATTCTCGATATCGTCCACGTCTGCGCCTATTTTAATTTTCGCGTGCGCGTGGTCGACGGGCTCGGCCTGGAAGTCGCCGATTGGCAGATCAAGCGCGCGAGAGCTGGCGCGCAGCGTGCGGTGAAGATCGCCGAAGAGCGGGGAGTGGCGATGCCCGCTGATCCGTGGAAAGTGCGCTAGTACACCTATGAGATCGATCACGACATGACGCAATCGAAGAAAAGTTTTGACAAGGCCAAGAAACTAATATGCGCGGCGTAACTCCAAGGCGTGAGCAAGGCATGGCCGATCCGGTGTTGGCCGCGATGGTTCATGCTATGGGGGCGACGGAGTCGCGCCACTACGCGGCGGTGAAGCCTGTCATTCAAGCGTATCGGGCGAGCTGGGTGAAGCTGGCGCCGTATCGTGACGGCGCCGTGAATTCTCAGCGGGTGACGGTGAGCGATCCGGCGGCGATGACGGCGCAGATCAAGGCGAAGGCGGCCGAGCTTGGCGCCGATATGGTCGGCGTTTGCCGTCTGCAACCGCATATGATCGATCTCGGCTCGGAAGTGCCGCACGAGTTCGTCATCGCTTGTTGCGTGGCGGAAGATTATGAAAAGGTTACTCAGGGCGCCGACGCCGTCGAAGAAGAGGCGATGCGCAGCTATGCGAAATGCACGGAGATTGCCACCTATCTCGCCGCTCATATCCGCGCCATGGGTTTTCCGGCTCGGGCGCATCACAACGGCGCCAGCGAGGTGCAAGCGATTCCGATTTTCTACCAAGTGGGTTTCGGCGAGTTGGGTCGGCATGGCAGCTTGATCAACGAAAAATACGGCGCAAGTTTTCGTCCGGGGTTCGTGACCACGGATTTGCCTTTAGTGGAGGATCAGCCGCATGAATTCGGCGTTCAGGACTTCTGCATGAACTGCAACGTCTGCCAGCGCAACTGCCCGGGCGATGCGATCCCGCAAAATCATGTGATGACCCTTGGCATCAAACGTTGGCTGATCGATCTGGAGAAATGCTATCCCTACTCGCGCCTGCGCGACGAGTATTGCCATCTCTGCGTCGATGTCTGTCCATACATCGTCAAGTCGCATCCGGAGACTTACAGAGCGTTCATGAAAGAGCGCAAGCAGGTCGGCTACAAGACGCCGAAGACTTATTAAACTCTGATGGAAAAGCTCTACGTCAACGCAATTCGTCCCGATGGTGAAGTGAGCACCGTCGGGTTATTTTACTCGCGCGCGGAGGCTGAGAAGATCGTTGCCATGCTGCGAGACATCCCGGAACAGGCAGAGTGCCGCTATGAAATCGTTGAAGCCGCGCGCCATCTGTTATCTGATCGACAAGCGGAATCTATTTTGCGCATGAGGACTGATTTATGAGGGTATTCGTGTCCAGCAAGCAAATTCTCCTTGGCTTGGTTGTGGTTTTTGCTCTTCCGACCGCCGCTTCGGCACAAAAATTGATGGCCGGCTATTCCGGGGTGACCGCGATACAGGCCCCCGTCTGGTTCATGAAAGACGCCGGCTTCTTCAAGCAGGAAGGGCTCGATGCCGATCTCATTTATATCGCCAGCTCCTCGACTATGGCACAAGCGATGCTGGCCGGCGACGTCGCCCTCTCCACCACTAACAGCCAGGCCATTGTAGACACCGGCCTTCAGGGTGGCGATCTGGTGGCGGTGGGCGCGTTCGTCAATTTCGTTGCCCTTTACGTTATCGCAGCGCCGGAGATCAAGAGCGTTGCGGACTTAAGGGGCAAGCCCGTAGGAGTGAGCCGCTTCGGCGCCACTACTGACTTTGCAATTCAAATGTTTCTTAAAAAATATGGTCTGGAGCCGATCCGGGACGTGCCTATCATCCAAATCGGTGGACTGCCGGAATTGGCTGCGGCGCTGTCAAAAAAATCAATCTACGCCGCGGCGATGTCCTATCCCATGGGGCTGGTGGCTCAACAAGCCGGGATGAAGATGCTGGCGAATCTCGCCAAGGAGGAGATTCCCTTTGTCCATCAGGGTCTGACGATAACTGGAAAATTCATGCGCGAGCGCAGGGCGCAGGCCAAGGCCTTCGTGCGTGCTTACGGAAGAGCGGTTCATTTCATGCATACCCGCAAAGAGGAGGCGAAGGCAATCGTTTCCCGCTACACCAAGGTTACGAATCCGGCCATGCTCGAAGGCACCATGCAGTACGCCTTCGACTTCGTCGAAAAAATTCCCCTGGTCAAGCGCGAGGCGTTTCAAGTGACTTTAGACGAGAGCGCGAAGAAAAATCCCAAAGCCAAACAGGCCAAGCCCGAGCAATTCTACGACAACAGTTTGGTGCAGGAGTTGGTGAAGGAAGGTTTTTTCGCCGCCTTGTGGGGCCGGTGACGACTCTGGCGCTTAACGGAACGACTTGAAGTAATCCATTGCACAGGAAGTGACTATGAAATTTTCCCTATTTATGATGCCGCTGCATTATCCGACGGAAAATCCGTCGCTGGCTTTCGACCGCGACATTTCTCTGATCCACCTCGCCGACGAGCTTGGCTATGACGAATGCTTCATCGGCGAGCATCACTCGGGCGGCTGGGAGACGATGCCCGCGCCTGAGATGGCTTTGGCCAAAGCCTCCGCGCAGGCGCACCGCATTCGCCTCGGCACGTCAGTGATCAGTGTGCCGTTTCATCATCCGTATTATGTCGCCGAGCGGATGGCGTTTCTCGATCACTTGACGCGCGGCCGGGCGATCCTCGGCGTCGGTCCTTGCGCCTTGGTGACGGACAAAATGCTTTTCAATTTGCCCAACGAGAAACTTTATCCAATGATGGCCGAGTCGGTGGACATCATCGTGCGTCTGCTGGAGTCGGCTGAGCCGATTGACTACGACGGCCAGTTTTGGCAGTTCAAACAAATGCGCTTGCAGCTGCGCTCCTACCAGCAACCGCGCATGCCGATGGCGATCGCTTCGTCGGGAAATCCGATCAGCCTCGAACTGGCCGGCAAGTACGGCATGCTCTTCTTGTCGCCGGCGGGGAAAAATATCAGAAACAACCAGACCAAAGCAGAGCAGTGGAAGAAGGTCGAAGCAATCGCCGCCAAACATGACACGGCGACTTCGCGCGACAACTGGCGCATCGCCACCTGCGTCTATCTCGCCGATAGCAAAGAAGAGGCGTGGCACGATGTCGAGGCGAGCATCGCGCGCGACATGGAATATTTCGCCGCCATCGGTTTGAAAGCGCCCTACGAGGCTTACCCCGGCCAACCGTTAAACGAAATCACGGCGCGCTCCGGCGCCGACCGGCGCGACTGGATCGTCGGCACGCCCGACGACGCCATCGCGCAGATCGAGCGCATGCAGGCCGAGACCGGCGGCTTCGGTGGTTTGTTGCTCAGCACCCATGAGTGGGCGGGCACGGAAAAGCTCCGGCGCTCTTATGAACTGTTCGCGCGCTACGTCATGCCGCACTTTCGCGGCCACACCTCCGGCTATCAGGAGGAATGGCGGCGCATTCAACTCGCCAACTCCAATGGCGGACTCAAGCTCGACGGCGACGAACGGCCGAGCAACTTGGCGACGAAATAGGGGTTGTCGACATGACGGATGATTGGGAAATGGCGATCGGCGCGCGCGTGCGCGCCACCATGGCGTCGCCGGAGCTGGAGCGCTATTTCGCGGTCAAGATGACGCCGGCCCGGGCGCGGATCGCGCTCCTGCAATTAAGCCTCTTTGTCAGTTGCCGGCGCGACTGCTGGGCCAATCTGATCGCCAACTGCGACGCCGCAACCATGCGCCAGCGCTTGATGGAGCATGAGTATGACGAAGTGGTCGAAGATGAGTTCAGCTCCAAGGGCCATTACGATCTGCTGATTCGTCAAGGCGCGTTGATCGGTTTGAGCGCCGACGATCTCGCTAAGGTGCAACCGCTGCGCACCAGCATGGCGACTTTTTACGGCTGGAAGTGGATCGCTAGAGAAAGCGCGTGGCAAGATGGGCTGATCGCGATGATGGCGACCGAGTGGGTCAACGACGACCGCCGGCTGATGGATCAAGGCGGCGGGCTGTCGCGCCGCGACGGGCTGCGTTGGATACGCGACTTCGGTTATCGGTGGGAAGAGATGCCGAACTTCGCTGCTCATGCCGTGGCGGATGAAAAGCACAGCGATCTGTTTGTCCCGCTGCTCGACAAATTCATTTCGAACCGTGAGAGCGCACTCAAAGCAGCCGACGACGCGCTGGAGTTGTTCAAGCTGTATCACTTGGGCGTAGCGGAAGAGATGGAGAAGTCGGAATAGGATTGATTGGCCGCAAAGAACGCAAAAGGCGCAAAAAAGAGTTGGGAATATACAAGGGGCGGGTTTAAAACCCGCCCGCTTTGCTCGCACCATTGAATAGAACATTCTTGCCCCGTGTTCCGCTTGCCGTTCCTTACTGGAATCGCGAAACCTATCAAAGCATTCTTCACTGCCTGATCTCGGGCCGGGTCATTGACGGGCCGCAGATCGGAATACTTAGATCGCAAATCGTCGAGACAGTCGGCGTCGCCGCCACGTTGCTCTGCGGTTCCGGCAGTTTGGCTCTGGAGATCGCACTCGGCGCTTGCGGCGTGCGTGGCGGCGATGAAGTCGTCCTGCCGACGTTTTGCTGCACGGCCGTGGTGCCGCCAATTCTGGCGCTTGGTGCGACGCCAGTGCTCGCCGATGTCGGCGAAGAACTCAATCTCACCGTCGAAACCGTTCAAGCTGCGCTGACGCAAAAAACCAAAGCGGTCATCGTGCCGCATCTCTTTGGCAATCCCGCTGAGATTGACCGCGTCATCGAGTTGGTTCGTGGCAGGAACATTCGCGTCATCGACGATGCGGCGCAGGCACTGGGCGCGGCGATTGGTGGCCAAGCGGTTGGCAGCTTCGGCGACGCCGGCATCGTAAGCTTCGGCGCCGAAAAGGTTTGTTTCGGACTTGGCGGCGGCGCGCTGATTTCCCGGCGCGAAGAATTCATGCAAAAAACTTCTCAGGTGAATTTATCCGTGCCCGCGCTTAGGCCAGCTGTCGGGAATTTCTTGTCGACGTTTGCCTGGCGGCGTTTGCGCCGCTGGACTTCGCCACTAACGTCAGCGTTAGCGCCGATATCAGCGGCACCGGATGCAGCACCCACTACCTATCGTCGAGAGTCGATAAGCAATCTCGCCGCCGCGGTGGCTTCGAGCCTGATACAAACTCTCGGGCAGAACCTTTTGGCCCGGCGTGCGCTGGTGCACGCCTATCGCGAGTTGTTGGGCAATGAGCCAGGGCTCGAGTTGATTTCACATCGAACCGGCTCAGCTTGTTTGACCCAGGTGGTTCGAGTATTCCCTCGTCATCGCGATGACGATGCGGCATCGCGCGTTATCGACTCGCTTCGCGCCGCTGGCTACGAAGTCCAAGGCAGCTATGTGCCAATTCATTTGTTGTCGTCCTTCAGTCATTGTGTATGGGATCGTTTACCGTACGCGGAGCGTGTGTGGGCTGATTTGATCGAGTTGCCGTGTGAGCCAAGCGTCAGTTTGAGCGATATCGATCGGATCGCCGAGCTGGTCAAAAGCGCTATACACCAATGATTTGCGGTTTGCAGCGCCTATTCTATTTCTGAGTGTCGACGTAAATGATGAAATTGTGCTAACCATGAACCCATCGGCGTTCATCGTCCGAACAAGTTGCCCCGAAAAGTTGCACGAATAATGGTTGGCACGACATTGTCTCAGTCGATCTTTATTAAACGAATCCACTTCGTGTTCTGTCTCGGCATGATCGCCGGCTGTGGATTTGGTTCGCTTGAGAAACCGATTGAGCTTCGGCCTCACCGGTCATTCCCATCCGATGGTTTTACCAACTTCGAGACCGAACCGGTGCGCCCTTTGGCGCTTTCAGTTGACGGCCGCTATCTTTACGCGCTCAACAGCGCCGACGATCGCTTGGAAATTTTTGACACCCGCGGCGAAACATTGCGTTCGGTCGGTGAGACAACGGTTGGTTTGCGTCCGGTGGCGATCGCCTTGCGCAACGGCGAAGCCTGGGTGGCGAATCATCTTTCCGACTCGGTGAGTGTCGTCGACATCCGCGATCCGACGCGGCCCCGGGTCATACGCACTTTGCAAGTCGGAGATGAGCCGAGGGGAATTGCCGTTGGCGGCCCGAAGCGTGAGCGGATTTTCGTCGCGACGGCGCGGCGCGATGAAACCTTAACGCCGGGCGTCGGGCGCGCGCAAGTTTGGGTCTTTAACGCCGCGGATCCAAGTGCGCCGCCAAAAATTATCACGCTCTTCGGTTCCAAGCCGCGGGCGCTGGCGGCGTCCGCCGACGGGCGATTTGTTTATGCGGCGAGTTTTTTGTCCGGCAACGGCACGACCACGGTTTCAGGTGAAGATGCGCTGCGCCTCGGCAAGGCGAAGCACTTGCGGTTCGAAAAGTTTCTTTATGCCGGCGTGCCCAAGCAGGGCGCCATCGTGCGCCGCGGCGAAGGCGGTTGGCACGATTTTGACGGTCGCGACTGGTCGGCCGCGGTGCCTTTCGAATTGCCGGACTATGATGTGTTTGTACTCGATGCCGCGACGGATGAGCCAACGGTGGTCGATGCCGTCAGCGGCGTTGGCACGGTACTTTTCAACTTGGCGGTACAGCCGGGGAGCGGCGAGATTTGGCTGACCAACACCGAGGCGAAAAATTTCCTGCCCCTTGAACCGCGCTTGCAGGGCAAGTTCGCCGACAATCGCGTGAGCCGCATTGTCCTAAGTGGATCCATGGCTAATCGCGTTCTTACCGTTGACTTGAATCACCATGTCCGCCCAATCGATGGGTCTGTTCTGGCCGTGACTGAGACGGATCGCGAGCTTAGCTTGGCGCAACCATTGGATATCGTCTTTGCTCCCGACGGCAAACAAGCCTACGTTGCGGCGTTCGGGTCAGGCAAGGTCGGCGTGCTCGACAGCGCGGGCAACGTCGTCGACCGGATCAAAGTCGGATTCGGCCCCGGCGGCTTGGCGCTCGATGCCAAACGGCAGCGGCTTTACGTGCTAAATCATCTCGAAGCGACGATCTCCGTGGTCGATATCGGCCGGCGTGCATCGGTAGCGACGGTTCCTTTGCGCCACGATCCCACCCCGCCGCTGGTGCGCGCCGGTCGGCGGTTTTTTTACGATGCCGCGTTGACCTCTCGTTACGGCGATCTTTCCTGCGCCACCTGTCATGTTTTTGGCAATACGGACGGCTTGGCGTGGGACTTGGGCGACCCAGCCGCAACGCAGTTCGATTATCCGGTCGCGCTCAAGAGCGTCGGGCTTGGCGAACCGCGCCAGGCTCTCCATCCACTCAAGGGGCCGATGATGACGCAGAGTTTGCGCGGCTTGGCCAACACGGCGCCATTTCATTGGCGTGGCGATCGCTTCGGCGTGCCCTATGAACCGGGCGGAGACATGGCCAGTTTCAAAGACTTCAATCCGGCGTTCGTCGGTCTGATGGGCCGTACAAATGAAATCCCTGACGACGCCATGGAAGCGTTCGCGAGGTACGTCTTCACGATCCGCTATCCACCCAATCCAATCCAACGGCTCGATCGCGGCATGGACGCTGAACAAAAAGCCGGTTTCGATTTTTTCACCGGCCCGTTCTTTTCCGACGCCGGCGAGCAGAATTGCGCTGGTTGCCACAAGCTACCGCTCGGCACGAATCGGTTAGTGAACTTCGAAGGTTTCCAAATCGGCCGCGACATGAAAACCCCGCAGCTGCGAAATCTGTATGACAAGGTCGGCCGTTTCAACGCCGGCGGGCGGCAGGTTTCGGGATTCGGCTTCCTCCATGACGGCACGGTCGAGAGCGTTGCGAGCTTTCTCCGCTTCGAGGTGTTTTTCTTCCCCGGTAACAGCGAAGCGGAAAAGGATGTGATTCGGCGTCAGCTGCATCACTACATCATGGCTTTCGATACGGGCATGGCACCGCTCGTCGGCAGGCAGCTCACGGTGAGGAGCGAATTATCCGGCGACGATCGGCCACTGCTCGACTTGATGACCACGCGCGCCGCGGCCGGCGATTGCGATCTAACCGCGCGAGCATGGGAAGAAAAAGCGCAGCGGGGCTGGTTGTTGCGCAACCGAATATTTTACGGCGACCGAGGCGCGGATATGCCGCTGGTGCTCGGCGATTTACTCGACCGCTATCGTCGCGCCGCGGAGCCGGTGATGTTTACTTGCGTAGCGCCGGGCGATGGCCGGCGCAGCGCCATCGATCGTGATCTGGACGGTTACCTAGACGGCGACGAAATTCTCGCCGGCAGCGATCCGGCGGATTCGAAAAGCGTGCCGCGACAAAGTTCACAGACGAAGTGAGCAGGAGGTATTTCAATTTAATGTCTCTCTTGAGGATGGTTAAAATTCCTCGCCCGTTCGCCCGCGCTCAGGGCATGCTTCAGGCAAAGAAAAGATCCGTCTTGCCCGCGCAAGCGGGCATCCAGGGTGGCGATGGAGCGGTGATCACGAAGAGCCTGGATTCCCGCTTTCGCGGGAAAGACGGAAGGGGCAGTCGACTTCCAGTCGACATCCGTCGGCTTCGATCCGAGGGATGTCTAATCTGCTGGCTCTTGGCGCTGCTGTTACCGGCATGCGCCGGTCTGCCGGTGCGTGGCCGGATCGGTGGGCAGACCATCGATACGCGGGTCGACGCAGAAGTGGCGCGCTACTATCTTGCCAGCTATCTTTCCGGTCAACGGAACAATCCTTTGGTCGACGGAAGAATTGCCGACGCTTATAAGAATACCCGGAGCGACTTGCCGGATCGCGCTGAGTTGAAGCGTTTGAGCGAAGAATTTTCAGTCGACTTTGCCGCTGCCTATTTAGCCGACCGGATTGCCGGCGTAGCGGAAAATCGGCGCTTCCGAGATTTGTTTGAAGAGAACCGCTGGGCATTCCATCAAAGACGTCTGACGCTGCCCGCGGACGCGGCGGCGTTCGAAGTCATGTTCATTCCGACTTATCTCTACAAACGCTTGCCGATCACCGGCGGGGATTTCGCCGTGCCCAAGCGGGCGCTGCAACGAATCGGCCTGCCGTTTCATTTCGTCGAGACCGTCGAGGATGGCGCCGTCGAGACCAACGCGGATCTCGTCGCCGCAGCGATCGGCGCACGAGCGCAGGGCGGCCGGCGTTTGATTCTTGTCAGCGCCAGCAAGTCTGGACCGGAAGTCGCTCTGGCTCTGACAAAATTGGGCAGTGCGGCGACGCGCCACGTTGCCGCCTGGATCAACACCGTCGGCGCTCTCCAAGGCACGCCGCTCACCGACGAGCGGCTCCTGCCGGAAGTGGAAGATTTGGTCGGTGCGGTCAATGCCGCCGGCATGCAAAGTCTAATGACTGAACGGAGCCGGCGGCGCTTTCAGAGCTTTCGCTTGCCGGATCACATTCTGGTGGTGAACTATTTTGGCATTCCGCTCTCGGGTAGCGTGTCGTCTTGGGCGCGGCCAGGTTTCACCCCGCTAAGCAAGCATGGGCCCAACGACGGCATTTTACTTTTGTCCGATATGATTTTTCCCGGCGGCATTACGGTCGCCGAATTAGGACTCGATCATTTTCTACTGGACCAAAACCTCGATGCCGCCACCGTGGGAATGGTGATCACCGTCATGCGCTGGACGGGGAATTCGACGACAAGGGTGCTGCGGGTTTCCGACAAGTGAGCGTGCAGCGGTTGAGACGCGATTTGACCACGAAGGGCCTCGCGTGGCATTGCCGCAACTAAATGAGAATGAGTTTTCACCACGAAGGACACGAAGAGCACGAAGTTCGGAGTTTTGGTTATCCGAACCCTTCGTGTCCGGAGTCTGGCCTGAGCGATGTCGAAGGGTGATCTTCGCGGTGAACGCAATCGAGGTGATAGTGCTAGGTTACGGACGTAGAAGCCTGAAGAGCCAAATAATTAAATAGCTGATACCGGCCTGACACAGTTTACGGAGAAGGAAAAAATGAACAGAAGAACCGCCATCCGGCGACTGGCAACTTTTTTTCTGACTAC
>Ga0137429_1000592_pt1 | contig 13962 bp, 11 predicted proteins | sample EasRivERMZT736_2_FD_102304 | JGI IMG/M metagenome (GOLD analysis project Ga0137429, IMG submission 102304) | Soil microbial communities from meander-bound floodplain in the East River, Colorado, USA - East River MetaG ERMZT736_2 | ecosystem: Environmental > Terrestrial > Soil > Floodplain ...
ACCGCGGGCGTAAGCCCGCGGATGAAACGCAAGCCCGGAGCGAACGAAATGAGCGGAGGTGATAACATAAATCCAAAATTTCGCTGTTCGAAATTTTGAAGGGTACTTACTTTCGTAAGTACCTCGGGCGTAAGCCCAGGGATTTTTATAATTTATTATTGACGATTGAACGATTATTATATGCATACAATGGAGTAATTTCGCATCAACAAACAATTTATTGGAAAAATAGTTGCTTTGTCGAGCACTAAAATAATTTTAGTGCTCTGACTTTCTAAGAAAATTAAAATATTTAAAAAGTGGAACTAACAATTACAAAAAGAGACGGGACAAAAGAATTATTTAATGCAGACAGAATCAACAGATCAATTGAAACTGCCAGTTTTGGTTTAATAGATCCAATTGCAAAAGTTACTCAAGTGGCAACCGACACGAAAGTTACATTGTATAACGGAATAACCACAGAAGAACTGGATTTAGCTACTATAAATGCAGCAGTAGAAAATATTAAAGAAGACACTGACTACGATAAAATTGCAACAAGGCTACTTTTGAAAACTGTATATAAAAGAGTTTTGGGGGATTATGACGCAGACAAGGAATTATTAAAAAAACTGCACAGAGAAAAATTTCCAGACTATGTGAAACGAATGGTTTCTGAAAAGATTTTTGATGAAAGGATGGAAAAGAATTTTGACTTGCAGAAGTTGGCAAGCGCTTTAGATATCACAAGAGACGACATTTTTATTTATGCCGGACTTTCAAGTTTGCTTCACAGATACTCAGTAAAAGATAAAAATCAAAAGCCAGCTGAAACCCCGCAGTATTTTTTTATGAGAGTGGCCATGGGTCTTTCCTATAACGAAAAAGACCCAACTGAATTTGCAATTAAGTTTTATGATAAAATGTCTAACCACGAATATATCGCTGGAGGATCCACCAATATTAATGCGGGGGCAATAAATCCCGCTCTTTCCAATTGTTTCTTATTGGAAATCCATGATGATATGGCGCATATATCAAAGTCAGTGGCTGATGTAATGATGCTTAGCAAGGCCTCCGGAGGCATTGGGGCCTCAATAACAAAGTTGAGAGCCGCTGGATCTCCTCTTTCTTCAAATAATACAACGTCATCTGGGCCAACGCCTTTTGCAAAGATTATTGATACGGCTATTCGCGCCATTCAACGAGGAGGAAAGAAGAAAGGAGCCTTGTGTTTTTACATGGAAAACTGGCACATTGATTTTCCTGATTTTATTGAATGGAGGCATAATGCGGGAGATGACTACTTAAGAATGAGGACGGCCGACACCGCTGTTTTTATATCCGATGAATTTATGAAAAGGGTTGAACAAAAAGCCGATTGGTACATGTTTGATCCAAAAGAAACACCAGACTTAAATGAATTATATGGAAAAGCATTTTCAGAGAAATACAACGAGTATATTAAGATGGCTGAAGAAGGAAAACTAAAAATGTTCAAAAAAGTTCCTGCAACAGAGCAGTATAGAAATATTCTCGTTGCTCTGCAGACAACCTCTCATCCATGGCTTACATTTAAAGATGCAATAAATTTAAGGGCGCTAAATAACAATACTGGCACAATTCACATGTCTAACTTGTGTACGGAGATTTGCTTGCCACAGGATAAAAATAATATTGCTGTTTGTAATTTAGCATCGCTTAACTTGGTGGCTCATTTAAAAAAGAAACAGATGGACTGGCAGAAGCTTGAAGAATCAACAAGGCTGGCAATCAGGCAGTTAGATAATTTAATTGATATAAATAAGTTGCCTGTACCGGAAGCAGAAAGATCAGACCGTGAAAACAGGGCAATTGGATTAGGAATTATGGGATTTTCAGATTCTATTGAGCAGTTGGGTATTCCCTACGACAGCCCCCATGCTTATGACTTTGCTGATAAGGTATTTGAGTTTATCAGTTATATGGCAATTGATGAGTCGGCTAACTTAGCTCAAGAGAGGGGAAGTTACAAGCATTTTGCAGGATCTGAATGGGCAAAAGGCAAGGTTCCAATAGATACTTTAGAAAGGTTGGAGAACGACAGAAGCGTAGCTGTTGATGTTGATAAAAAGTCAAAACAAAACTGGCTTGATTGGAATGCTGTGAGAGAGAAAGTTAAGTTGGGAATGAGAAATGCAACTTTGATGGCGGTAGCCCCAAATGCAAACATAGGATTGGTGGCCGGAACCACTCCTGGTATTGATCCAAGGTTTGCTCAAGTATTTTCAAGAAATAAAATTTCAGGAAAGTATCTGGATATTAACCACAATTTGGTTACAGAGCTCAAAAATATGAACTTGTGGGATAAGGTAAAAGGGAAGATTATTGAGTTGCAGGGAGATATTTCTACGATTGAAGAAATTCCCCCACATATTAGGGAGATTTATAAAACTTCTTTTTCTGTTTCGCCTTATGCGTTTGTGGAAGTTGCCGCAAGAGCTCAAAAATGGGTTGACCAAGCATTAAGCAGAAATATGTACTTGGATGATCGCGATATGGATAAAACCATGGATATCTATACTACTGCCTGGAGAAAAGGGTTAAAGAGCACTTATTACTTGCACATGAAGCCTCGTCATACGGCCGAGCAGAGCACGGTGCATGTTAACAAATCAGCCCAAATGGGAAAAACAGGGTTTGCAGCAGTGTTTAGGAAAGCAGAATCCTTCGTCGTCGAAACTCCTCAGGCCTTCGGCTCTGAAGAGCCTCAGGCTCGAAGAGACCTCGTTTCTGTTGAAACTCGGGAAACTATTATTGAAAAGATTCCAGACGTTCTTGATAAAAAAGTTGAATCAGTTTCTATCCCCATAGACCAATCTTCAAAGCAAATCTTCAGTAATGTGCAGACGCAAATGCCATTAAAGAATGAACCAGTCAGCGATATACAGCCAACGCCTCAGCAGGATGCAGTATTTATTCCAAGCGTAGAGCCGGTAAAAAAAGTAGAAGCTGAGCATGTTCACTACCAAACAAAAGTAATTGATGGTAAGATGTATAAGATCCACATGCCATCTGACCCGCAGGAAAACTTCACCTGCGATGGATGCCAGTAGTCAACTTTTGCCTAAAGGGCAAAAGTTGGAATTTCTAAATCCAAATTTCTAATTTATAAATAATTTTTAAATATGGTACACACACCAGAATCAATGTCATCACAAGAACAAGATTTTGAAAATAATCAAAATGATCTTTTGGAAAAGTTAAAAGATCCAGAACATGGTGATGAAGTATTACCAAGAGCGTATAGGAATTACTTTTTGGAGACACCCAGAAGCCCACAAGAAACCTAGTAAGAAGTATTTGGGTATGACTGGTAGGCAATTTCCCGGTTCTCCCAGATAATAGGTTTATATTTTTAATAATAAGTTTTTAAGATTAACGGAAAAATAAGGTAATCCCTCACTCCATAGAGTTCGGGATGATTTATTCGCTTCGTTCATAAATCATATGATCTTAGGAAAAGCTTCACCAGAAGATAGAAAGAATTGACAGGTTTTTTTAAGTTGGTAAAGTTAATGCACTTAAACATGAAAAAGAAAAATATTACAATTGATGACTTGGCAATAATGGTGCAGAAAGGATTTGAAGAAACTGCTAAGCAAGATGCAGTAGATGCGCGTTTTGATAAGGTTGAGGGACGACTGGATAAGGTTGAGGGACGACTGGATAAGGTTGAGGTAAGGTTAATGAAAATAGAAATTAGAATGGATCGCGTAGAAGAAGAAATAGAAACTATCAGGAAACATCAAATTGCCCATACTATTTATCGCGATGAATTTGATAAATTATCCAATAGGGTCAAGGCCCTAGAAAAACTTTTAATTAAAGGGTAATAGGAATAATTATTTTAAATTTTCAATTATCATTTTGCTCGCCTGCTTCGTTATGCGAAGCATTTGGGCAGGCATTTTGAGATTTTCATTTTGAATTAATATATTATGATCTTAGGAAAGGCTTCGCCAGAAGATGTAAATCTTCACCCAATTCGCTACCAATGGGCCTACGACTTGTATAATCAAGCCGTAAGAAATACTTGGTTTCCACACGAGATAGCATTAAAAGAGGATTTGGAAGACTGGGCAAAAATGACTGAAGACGAAAGGCACGCTGTAAAGTTTACTATGGCGTTTTTTAATCCAGCAGAACTGATTGTAAACCGTTCAATTGCTTTGGGAATTTATCCTTACTTAAAGAGTCCAGAATGCCATCTTTACTTAGCAAAGCAAATGTGGGAGGAGGCAAACCACTGTGTTGCTTTTGAATATGTTTTAGAAACATTTCCTTTTGACAGAGAAAAAATATTTAATGTGCACTTAGAAACCCCTTCAATGATTGAAAAAGAAAAGTTTGTAATGACTTATATGAAGAGAATGACAGAAGATAAGTTAGACATTGAAACTCCAGAAGGCAAGAAAGACTTTGTTAGGAATTTGGTGGCAACAAATATTGTAATGGAGGGAATTTGGTTTTATTCAGGATTCATGGTTTCATTGTCATTTCGCCAGAGAAATCAATTAAGGAATTTTGGGTCAATGATTGACTGGGTTTTGAGAGACGAATCTTTGCATTTAAAATTCGGTATTAACTTAATACAAGCGGTTTTGGAAGAAAATATTGAGCTTTTAACAGAAGAGTTTGCCAATGAAATAAGACAGCTTGTTATTGAAGGAGTAAGAATAGAAAACGCGTATAATAAAGATTTATTTCCAAATGGAATTTTGGGACTAAACGCAGATTATGTAAACCAATACGTGCAGTATGTAGCCGACAGAAGACTACAGGAATTAGGGTTACCAAAACAATATGGAGTTACAAATCCAGCAAAATGGATGAGTACAGCCACAGATGTTTTGGAATTAGTTAACTTTTTTGAACAGCAGAACACCAAGTACGAAGTGGACTCAGGCCACACACAATCCCCCTACACCAAGGCTGCAGAAGACGAGAAGAAAACAGAAAACGTTCAATAAATATCTTAAAGCAGCCCCATTTGGGGCTGCTTTTCTTTGCAGTCCGAGTTTTACAAGAGCGCCTTGGTCGTGATATAATTGCAATAAATAAGGCTCGTTGTCTTATTTTTCTCATATGTGGCTCTTTCCCAATTGAGATACCAATACCGCGAGGAGTATTCGCAAATGATCGCACTTGAAACCAGACCCCTTACGAATGGATGCCGGGTCTACGCGCCTCCACCGTCTGAATTGGCTCCAGGGACGGAGGCTGTGGAAGTAATCCTGATTAAGCCATCGTGCTTCGATGAAGATGGCTACATGCTGTCCGGCGTAAAGCAGGGCATTGCATCGAACAGTAACAACGTGATGCACAAACTTACCGAAGTCGCACTGAACAACATCTTGCCAGAGCACATACCCTTCAGGCTCCATGTGTTTGACGAAGGTGTTGCGGGACACTTCAGAGAGCTCAAAAAGCTCATGGGGCGGTTTCCGCGAAAAGGTACCAAACTCATCGTCGGTTTGGTCGGCGTTCAAAGCATGCAGTTTGAACGTGCACGTCAGATTGCTTTCCGTTGGCAGCGGCGAGGCGCCACAGTAGTGATTGGTGGTTTCCACGTTACGACCACCATCTCAACCATGTTTGATGGTATTGAAGACAAGCGACACATGCCTTGTCCCCATGTTATGCCCCCCGAAGTTCAAGATCTACTTGATCGGGGCATCATCGTCTTCCATGGTGCTGCCGAAGAGACGTGGCAGGAGGCCTTGTCCGATATCCTCAGGGGCAGGCCTAAGCGGCTATACCGGGGAAAAATTCCAGATCTCTGGCAGGCTCCATTGCCTCACATCTCAGATGCTTTGAGGCAGCGGGACTACTTGGGATCCACTATCACCATTAACACCAGTGATGGTTGTGTTTTCCTCTGCAGTTTCTGCAGTATCATCAACCAGCCTGGTGGACGGACGATGCGTAGCCGCGATCCTAAGAAAGTGGCTGAGTTCGTCGAGCAAGCATGTGCACTCAACAGCAAAGTCAACGTCTTTTTCACGGATGATAACTTTGCCAGAAATCCCCATTGGGAAGAACTCCTTAATGGGTTGATTGCGCTACGCACTCGAGGACTAAAGATCAGCATCATGGTGGAGGCTGATCTGGCTTGTGGAACCATTCCTAACTTCTTGGAGAAGTTGGCAGCGGCTGGTTGCTATCAGATTTTCATGGGGGTGGAAAGCATGAACCCCAAAAATCTGAAGGAGGCCCATAAGTGGCAAAACAATGTCCAAGGATACAGTACCCTTTGGGAACGGTGCCATAAGCTTGGCATGTCGGTCCATGCGGGGTACATCATTGGTTTCAAGTTTGATACGCCAGAGTCCGTTAAAGCCGACATCCAGGCTCTGAAAGGTTTTGGCGTCGACATTGTTTCGTTGTTTATCCTGAGCCCGGTTCCTGGGTCCGAGGATCACGTGCGTGCAGTGGTGGAAGGGGTGAGGATGGACAAAAAGCTAAGCCGCTTTAGTTCATTTGTCCCTGTTACCGACCACCCCAATCCCCTAGTCACTCAGGAGGTTTGGCAGAAGATGTACGACGACTCGTGGCGGCAGTTTTACACTGCTGATCACATGCGGTCATGTCTCCAGCACTGCAAAAACAAGTCCCAGCACAGAGCCCTCCAGCGGGTGTATCTGTGGTACTGTTGGGCGCTGTTCGCTGAGAACGTTCACCCCATGAACTCACCGTTCTTAAAGGTGCGGTTCTATAGCGAACACGATCCCGATTTGCCTCAGGCTCCCTATTGGAAGTTCTGTCTCGAGGAAACCTGGCGATACTCCAAGTACTTTGTGAGTCTGCTGCGGGAGTTTTACCGCTTCCAGCAGGTAAACCTGCCCATCCGCGAGCGGCTCAACGGCTTTTGGAGCAAGTACGCCTCAGAGAAGTGGAAGCTTCTCTGGAAATGGAATTGGCACATCAGCGCCATTCCCCGAGTTTTCGGCGAAGCTGCATGCTGGCTGTACTCCTTCGTGAGTGCGGCTGACGCCGTCATGGCAAATTAGCTGCCTAAGCTAATTAGCCCCCGTCGCGAGTTTCTCGTGACGGGTTTTTGTTTTAAGATAATTTTGCTAACATATATTTATTACTTAACATGATTTCACTGCAGACTCCTATTGAGGAGATTCCTAAAATTGGGTTGGCATATCAAAAGAAATTAAAAAGGCTTGGTATTGAAACAATCCAGGATTTGCTTTTTTATTTCCCTTTTAGATACGAGGATTTTTCGAATATAGTTCCAATTAAAAAAGTAAGAGTTGGGCATTCTTTTTGCGTTAAAGGAAGAGTTTTGGAAGTCAAACACACGAAAACCTATAGGAAATGGATGGATATTACAGAGATAATTATTGAAGATGAAACGGGATCTATCAAAGCTTTATGGTTCAATCAGTCGTATTTGGCAAAAACTTTCAAGGAAGATGATTTTGTGTGCTTGGCGGGAAAGGTGAGTTTGGGCAAAGAAGGAGTTTACTTTAACAACCCTATTCATGAAAAGTTTAATGAGATGGAAGAAATTCATAATTTTACTCACACTGGTCGGATAGTACCCATTTACCCTGAAACAAGAGGATTAACTAGCCGTTGGTTAAGATATGTTATAAAGCCATTGCTGGGAATGTTTTACAATAAAATTCCAGAAATTCTCCCTGAAGATGTTTCAAAAAAATACAAACTATTACCCATAAGAAAGGCCATTTGGCAGGTGCATTTTCCCTCAACATTTTTCGCGGCTGACGCCGCCAAAGCCAAGTTTTCATTTGAAGAGCTTTTTTTATTGCAGCTAACGGTTTTAAAAGAAAGATTTAAGTTAATGCAAAAACAAGCGTTTGCCTGCCCGATGGATGCAGAATTAATGAAAGAGTTTACAAAGTCTTTACCATTTAATTTGACAGACTCACAAAAACAATGCAGCTACCAAATTTTAAAGGACCTGGAAAAACCTTTTCCAATGTCCAGACTTCTTGAAGGGGATGTTGGGTCTGGCAAAACGGTGGTGGCAACTATGGCAGCTTTGAGTGCAGTTAAAAACGGATATCAAGTTGCCTTCATGGCTCCAACAGAAATTTTAGCAAAGCAGCATTTTAAAAGCATAATAAATTTACTTGGCAATTTTAAAGTTTCAGTGGCTCTTCTTACAAGCAAAGACAATAGGATATTTAAAGAGGACGAACCTTATGAGACCAAGAAAAAAAACTTATTGGAGGATTTAAAAAATCAACAAATTGATATTCTTATTGGAACGCATTCCTTAATCAAAAAAGGAGTTGAATTTAAAAACTTAGCTTTTGTGATCGTTGATGAGCAGCATCGCTTTGGAGTTGAGCAAAGATCACTGCTTGTTAAAAATAAAAATATAGTCCCCCATTTGCTTTCAATGACTGCTACCCCAATACCCAGAACGCTCGCCTTAACTATTTATGGAGATTTAGACTTATCTTTAATTAAAGAAATGCCCCAAGACAGAAAGCCGATTAAAACCATCATAGTTGAACAAAATCAGCGCAGGGATGCTTATGGGTTCATTGCAAAGGAAGTCAGAGACGGCAAGGGAGTTTTTGTTATTTGCCCACGCATTGAAGCAAAAAAACATGAGTCAGAATCTGGTATAATTTGGAATGATGTAAAAGCAGTTAAGGAAGAATATGAAAAGCTTTCAAAGGAAGTTTTTCCAGACTTGAGAATCACAATGCTATATGGAAAAATGAAACCAAGTGAAAAAGAGAAAATTATGACGGATTTTAAAAACGGCGAAATAGATATTTTAATTTCTACGTCTGTTGTTGAGGTTGGGGTTGATGTGCCAAGAGCGACTGTTATGATGATTGAGGGAGCGGAGCGTTTCGGGTTGGCACAGCTCCACCAATTTCGGGGAAGAGTCGGGAGGTCAGATATGCAATCTTATTGCTTTTTGTTTACAACTGAACCTAACCAATTAAACAGGAAAAGATTGAAGGCTTTGGTATCTTCAAATAACGGGTTTGAACTGGCGCAAAAGGATTTGGAAATTAGGGGGCCAGGAAGCCTTTACGGGACCCAGCAATGGGGATTGCCCGATATGGCAATGCAGGGTTTATCCAATATTTTTTTGGTAGAAAAAACCCGCCAAGCAGCCCATGAAATATTAGAAGCTGATCCCGAATTGAAAAACCACCCGCTTTTAAAGGAACGGGTGGAGCAATTGAGGTCTAAAATACACTTTGAATAGCTTTAGGCAATGTTTTGCCGCAACTTCACTATTTTATAAATGCTAAAGAGAAGCACTATGGCGGCTATCCATTGAGAAATACTAAGAATGGTATGGAAAATTACCATATCAATGACAATGGCGAAGAAAGGAAAGAGTAGTTCTAAAATAGTGGAAACATGAACAGAAGTTTTTGAAAGGCCTTTATAATATATTAACAAAGCCACCATTCCGGTGGAAATAGCAATTAACACAAAAAGTCCAAACTGGGTGATTGTTGGAGCAACTAAACTTGGCGCTTTGCCAAATAAAAGTATTAAAGGCAAAGCGATGATTATTGTAAATAAAAATCGGTAGAAAGTGCTTACCTCTGCCTGAACTTTGCCTAAAAGCATTTTGGAAAATGTAGTTGATGATCCCCATGCAGCAGCCGCTCCAAGCGCGTACAACGCAGCTATGACAGTCCCCTCTCCAGTGGCAAAGTTAATGTACCCATTTTTAAATGTTACAAAATAAGCTCCTGCAACTGCAAACAGCGCCCATATAATATATCTTTTATCAAACTTTTCTTTGAGAAAAATAACGGCGGTACTAATGGCAAATATGGGTTGGGTTTTTTGCAAAAGAAATACAACTGAAAAGGAAATAAAATTTATCTTCAAAAGAGCAGTTGTAAACCATAATGTTCCCAAAAGGCCGCTTAATACTGATATAAAAAAAACAAGAAACCATCCCCTATTATCAAGTTTTGTCTTAAAGATATGTTTTGCGACAAAGGGAAATAAAATAATTAAGCCAAATAGATGCTCAAAAAATATAATAGTAATTGGTGGCAGGCTGTATAAATTTCTCCTAATAAGTCCATCTAAAGCCCAAAGCAGCGCAGCAGTCATTATTAATATTGGTCCAGAAGCTAAACTTATTGATGGATTTGTGTTTTCTGTTTGCATAATTTTTTAATTTTGCTGGATGTTACTGTTTTGAAACAAACAGCATATCTTTTTTAATTTGCGATATCAATTTTTCCTGATTTTTGTACTTTTTGAACTTTCTGATGAATTTCTTAATTTCAAATACTGCCTGCTCTCCATAGACATCTCTATTTAGTCCCATTAAATGAGCTTCTATTTTAGGTAGCCCCTTATTATCTAAGGGGCCTATCACAATGCCGGCTTTATAATCTTTTCTAGAAAGAGTTACTGTGCCGTAATATACGCCAAATTTTATTTTTTCCCCCAATCTCAAAAAACTTTTTCTATCAATGTTAAGCGTCGGAAAGCCAATTTCTTTTCCGTATCCACTGCCTTTGATAATCTTTCCGTGAATAAAAAATGAATCTGCCATTATCATATAAAAAAGTTACTTGCGGATCTTTTCAGTGTTCCAGAATCCCATATACTTTGCAAACATTAATCTTATTTGAGCATCTAGAGCGGGAAAAGCTCCAAAAATGATTAATGTTATCGGCAAAAAAACCCACTGCAAGAATACGGTGACTCTCTTGAATTTATTTACTCCCTTTGGAACTGGCGGCAAAAGCATGGTGCTTAAAATTGCCGAAACAAACATTCCAAGTAGTGAAATTCTCATGATTCTACCGGTTAAGATAGGTAAGTTGAAAGATAAAACGGTAAAGTTAAATCTATCGCCCCCCAAAAGGATTGGCAACCAACCTAAAATAAAGAGCAAAATAGCTGAAGTTGACCACGACCAGTACCCATCAATTAATGTGAAAAGATGCATGATTTTCTTATATAAAGAAATATTTTTATTCTTTAAAAAACCAAACATAGCATATGGTATTTCAGCTGCTCCCCAGGCCCAGCGTCTCTGTTGCCTGTATTGGTTTATTACAGTTTTTAGAAAGTTTGGGGAATCAACTGCGTCCATGGAAACTAAATAGTAAATAGGTACGACACGATAGTCACCATCATAATAAAAGTATGCTTTCCAAAAAACTCTACTATCATCACATACAATGTTTTTTGGATAACCTATTTCAAAAAAAACTTTTGCCGGAATGGCATGAGAAGAATAAGTGGTTAGCTTTTCTGGTCTTTCTTGTTGTATCATTTGCCAAAAAGTATTGGATGTTGAAACAACCCTGCTAAAGAAAGGCACTCGCCAAATATTATTGTTATATATGGGTACTGGCTGATAACTTGCTCTTTCCGGATCCTTTTGAGTTAAATAGTAGTAAGTGAGGCAGGAAAAATAATTAGCGTAAACCTTGGTATCAACATCAAAGCTTGAAACTAAAATATTTTCGTAAGGAATTTTAAGCTTATCAACCAATTTTTGAGCCTCTTTCCCTGCATGGGCAACATTTGACCCTTTTCCCGCTATTTCTCCCCTTATGTTTGACGGATGCTCAATGGTAAGAAACTTAAAAAAGTATCCCGAAAATTCCTTCTCTACTTCTCTCGCATAATCTTTAAATCTTTTGCCAGCCCTTTCTTCTGTAGCCAAGATTATAATAATTCTTTCTTTTGGGTAGTTTGATAATATCAAAGAACTTAAACTCTCTCTAATAATCTTTGGATCTTCTTTGTAAGTTGGCAAGATTACTATATGGTAAATCTTTTTCCAATCTTTTCCCCCACCTGCAACTACTGTAGCGCTACGAGCAGATTTAACTTTTTTCAACTCCTTTAACCAGTCTTTATGCATATGACTCTTGGTTTTCAAGTAGCCTATTATCTGATGAAGGGAAAAATAAACAATCTTTAGAAGGTAGAAAAAACAAAAGCAGATAATAAATATGGCTACAAAAGATGGAACTAACCATGAAAAAATAAAGACTCCCATAAGAGTCCCTAAGCTTAAAATTCCAGGCAGGGTTTCAAACAATCTGTATAAAAGGCGATCTTTTGAGTCCTTAATATCGCTGGCTTTGGAAATATCCAAATAGTCCTTTTGTTCCATGGCGCCGCTACGGGGAGTCGAACCCCGATTCCAGCCTTGAAAGGGCCGTATCCTGGCCATTAGATGATAGCGGCAAATTTATATGAACTTTACCTTGAAAATTGAAAAAAATCAAGTTTTTAGGTAAAATAATTCCATGCGAATTTTAGCCATTGAAACATCATGTGATGATACGGGAATAGCAATACTAGAGACAAGCAACAAGCGACAAGCGACAAGACTTAAAGTTTTAGCGAACATTGTTTCTTCCCAGCAAATCCACCAAAACTATGGGGGAGTTTTTCCTATGATGGCCTATCGTGAGCACCAAAAAAACTTGGTTCCAGTAACTATAAACGCCCTAAAAGAGGCAAAATTACTTATAGAGAGAGAAAACATAGCCATTCTTGATAATAATGATAATCTCAAAAAAATTTTTAAAAAGGAGCAAGAATTATATAAATTAGCTAAAAAGTTTTTAGAAACTTATGAAAAGCCAGAAGTTGATGCCATTGCGGTCACTTATGGCCCGGGGTTGGAACCCTGCCTTTGGACCGGAGTAAACTTTGCCAGATCTTTATCGTATATCTGGAAGCTTCCCATTGTTCCGGTCAATCATATTGAAGCTCATATTCTTGTAAATTTTCTAGACAAACAATTATCCCCTTTTTCTGACGGCCGTCAGAAAAAGGGGATAATGTTTCCAGCGATGTCTTTAGTGGTGAGTGGGGGACATACGCAGTTAATTTTGATTAAAGGCATTGGAAAATATAAAATAATTGGTGAAACAAGAGATGATGCAGCTGGGGAATGTTTTGATAAGTGTGCTAAAATTTTAGGATTGGGATATCCTGGGGGTCCAATAATTTCAAAAATGGCCGCTAAGGTTAAAAAAGACACATACTTTCAAAACAGACGGCCGTCTAAACTACAAGTACATATGCCAAGACCAATGATGCATACCAAAGATTATGACTTCAGTTTTTCGGGATTAAAAACTGCAGTACTTTATAAAACAAGAGATAGAAAGGAAAACCCTTCGTCGCCTGGCTCCTCAGGGTCAGCCCACTTTGTGGCTGAGATGTGTTTTGAAGTGCAGCAATCAATAATAGATGTTTTACTAAAGAAAACTCTGAAAGCCGCCAAAGATTTTAAAGCAAAAACAATAATTTTGGGTGGCGGAGTTTCAGCTAACAGCGAACTGCGTTCGCAGTTCAAGTTAAAAGTTGAAAGTGAAAAGTTGAAAGTAAATGTTGTTTTCCCCGAACCAAAATTATCGACCGATAACGCTTTAATGATTGCAGTAACGGGATATTTTAATAAAGCAAAAAAAATCGCATGGAACAGGTTGTCTGTCCATGCGAACTTACGAATTGGGAAAACAAAGTGACACTTCCTTGTTTTATTTTTTCTTCGGCCGCCTAAATAGATTTTGTAGCTTGCGCATCGCTCTAGCCTCGATTCGGCTAATATGGCCACTACTTTTATGAAAGATGTGAGCGATTTCCTCAATTGTGTGTTCGACTCCGCTACCTAAACCATAGCGAAGTTTTATGATTTCACACTCACGAGGACTTATAAATGTGCATTCTGGGGCTCCCTTAAGAATTTTCAACAAACTTTTTTTGATTTGTTGTAATTCTTTTTTGGTACGTCCTCGAATACTGAGAATTTGCGGTGGGCCAATTACTGGCCTCAAAATCGCATCCATTAATTTTTCTTCGGGCGTCAGTTCGCGCTTCTTCGTAGCCATAACTTTTCTCCGCTATTTTAGGCATAGCTGCCACGAGTGGTGAAAAAACCGGGTTCTATCAACAAGTTATCATACTAAACACATATCGTCA
>Ga0137429_1000597_pt1 | contig 13849 bp, 23 predicted proteins | sample EasRivERMZT736_2_FD_102304 | JGI IMG/M metagenome (GOLD analysis project Ga0137429, IMG submission 102304) | Soil microbial communities from meander-bound floodplain in the East River, Colorado, USA - East River MetaG ERMZT736_2 | ecosystem: Environmental > Terrestrial > Soil > Floodplain ...
GTGGCATCAAAACAAAAGCCTTACAATTTTTTCTAAGGTTCATGGTCCAGGGTCTATTTCTGATGGCGTGATAACTTTTAGCTACAGCCAAGATTTTAGGCTGGCTTCAAATCAAGAGCAAATCCTAGTCAGCTCTTACATACCGCCCTGTGATCAGGATTTTAATTACTGTCTATACTATTTTAAAGACACATATAAAGACACAAACTTTGAGAGTGCCGGTTTAAGGATTAAAAAAAGAGATAATTTTACAAATGAATTAGATTGCTTGAATAATTTGTCGAATGGTTATGTTAATATGGAATCGGTTTTAATTGATAATGGAGATTATTTAATAAGCCGTTTTGGGCCACTAGGAAGCGCGGCGGCAGGGCATTATACTAACGGAGAAATTTACAGGTTGTGGCATCAAGATATATGTTATGAGTTTGAAGTAAAAATTGGAGAGTCTCAGTTTGCTAATTATCCTGATGGGGCTATAAAATTATTTACGAATCAAGATAGAAACTGGATGAAAAATCAACTTATGAATATGTTGGCTGGGGCTACTTTAAATAATACGGGCAAAAAGTTGCAGCTGCCTTAACTAACGTATAAAAGTCTATAGCCCTAAATCAATGAACAAGTTATCAAAAAATATTTTATTGGGAGTTTTATGTTTAGCTTTATTGGCTGTTTTATACCCAATTTATTTAGAAACTCACAAGGAAGAAATTTTAAAGGAACATCTTTTAATTGCGCTTCTAGAGGGGGAAGAAGGATTAGCGTATCTTAGGGACAGAACACAAGAGTCAGATTGCCAGACACAAGACCCATTGCCAGATAAGGATTGTACTCCGGGAGATGTTTTTGAAGATGCTACTAAAGAAGAGATATGTGTAAAAGGGTATAGCGCTACGGTAAGAAATGTTCCAGAAAGCTTGAGGGAAAAAGTTTTTGCCGAATACGGTATTGAACACCCAGTGTCATTTGGAAGCTACGAACTTGATCATTTAATACCACTCGCTCTGGGCGGGAGTAATGACATTTCTAATTTGTGGCCCAAATCATCTCAATATCCTGGATTTTACGAGAAAAACATCACGGGAAATTATTTACACGAAGAAGTTTGCAAAGGAAATATTGCATTAAGTGTTGCTCAAGAAAGGATTGCTGACAATTGGACTTTGATCTATAATAACTTAAGCGAAGCGAAAATAAGAGAGCTAAAAGCTAAATATAAAAATTGGGCAGATAGGAAGGGCGAGTAAATAGTAACCAGTAACCAGTAACCAGTAACCAGTAACCAGTAACCAGTAACCAGTAACCAGTAACCAGTAACCAGTAACCAGTAACCAGTAACCAGTAAATAGTATTAATGAATATGAAAAAGTATTCTTCAAAGGAAATAAAAAAATCCACAAGGACGTTTGATGATGTAAGATCTAAGGAAATATTCAGGAGTCAGAACTTGGCAGCAAGGATGGATTTGGGACACACTAAGGGTGAAAAAAAGAAAAAAGGAAAATAATAATTTAATGGTTCACCCAGTCAATTAAAATCGTAAAGATTTTAATTTTCGGCTTTGCCGAAAGTTATTTGACCGGGCAAAGGTCGAATTTTAGTTCTATTGAGTTTTTAATAATAAAACATGAAAAATATTTGTAACTGCGGTCATCATGTAGTTATACCATTCATAATGGTAGTTTTTGGAGTGACATTTCTAATGGGTTTTTACGAGGCAATATCTTGGGATATGGTTAACTTTATTTGGCCAATTTTGGTTATAATTGCTGGTGTTACGAAGATAATTGAGAAGAGGGATTTATGCAAGTGTTGCGATGGCAGAGATTGTAATTGTACGTGCTAGTTTATAGGCAAAAAAGCCCTTCCGGGCTTTTTTGTTGCAATGGCTAATATTTTTTAGTATATTTATTATATTAAAGTTAAAAATTTCTTTAGTTTTAAACCATGATCTTATCAGACAAAGACATTAAGAAAGCATTGGAAGACGGCAAAATAAAAATTGATCCGTTATTCCCCGAATCCATTCAGCCGGCTTCTGTTGATGTGCACTTGGGGGCTGACTTCTTGGTGTTTAAAAATACCAATAACGTTTGCATTGACCCTAAGGAACCCATTGATAATATGATGGAGCCGCTCACCATTGATGAGGATAGACAATTTATTTTACACCCAGGAGAGTTTGCCTTAGGTATGACATATGAAACTGTAGGAGTGCCAAATGATATGGTAGTTCAGCTCAATGGCAAATCTTCATTGGGGAGGATTGGCTTGATTGTTCATGCAACCGCTGGATATGTAGACCCAGGAAACACCTTAAAAATTACCTTGGAGTTGCATAACTTAGCAAACTTGCCGATTAAGCTCTATTACAAGATGCCAATTGCTCAAGTTGCATTTGTAAAGCTTTCTAGCCCAGCAGAAGTTGTCTACGGCAAAGATGGGTTAAACAGCAAGTACTTTGGCAGTGTAAAACCTATCGCCAGCCAATATTACAAAAACTTTTTGAAAAATAATAGCTGGATAAACTTTAAGTAAAGAATCAACGAATAACGAATTTATTACGAATTTACGAATATGAAAGGGGAAAAGTTAATAAGACAGGATTTAATTTATCCGGAATTAAGCTATCAGATTATAGGCATTCTTTTCGAAGTTCACAATGAGATTGGTTCTGGATATCATGAAAAATATTACCAAAAAGCAATTGCAGTTGGATTTAAAAATAGTAATATAAACTTTAGAGAACAAGTTCACACACCGTTGACTTTTCAAAGTTCTAAAATCGGCAGCTATTTTTTGGATTTTTTGATAGATAATAAAATTATTTTAGAAATAAAAAAAGGTGACAGATTTTCAAAAAATAATGTGGAACAACTCATGAGTTACTTAAAAGCTAACAAATTAAAACTAGGTATAATGGCTAACTTTGGACAAAATCAGTTAAAATTTAAAAGAATAGTAAACTTTGATTAGTAAATTCGAGTTTAATTCGTAAATTCGTTGATTATGCAAAAAAGAAGATCAAATTTATACGATTCAAATTCAAAAACGCCTTTTAAAATCAGCAGGTCAAAAATAGACTTTTATTTAGAATGTCCTCACTGTTTTTATATAGATAGAAAGTTAGGAATTAGTAGGCCCGATATGCCTGGCTGGTCTTTAAATAGTGCAGTTGATATATTGCTTAAAAACGAATTTGATTTGTTTCGCGAGCAACAAAAACCCCATCACTTAATGGTGGCGAATAATATTACCGCTATTCCTTTTTCTCATCCCAATTTACATATTTGGAGAGACGATGTAAACCAGAAGATAGGAGCTTCCATGCTTCATCAAAAAACTAATTTAATTATTCATGGAATGATTGACGACGTTTGGCAGAATACCAAAACAAAAGAGCTTCATATTGTTGACTATAAATCAACGAGCACCTATGGAGAAGTTTCCTTAGATGGGGAATATAAAGAGGGATATAAAAAACAAATGGCAATTTATCAGTGGATTTTTAGGCAGTTGGGATTTAAAGTCTCAAAAACAGGTTACTTTGTATATGCAAATGGCATTAAAGATTTTGGCAAAACCTTTAATAATAAATTAGAGTTTAAAACAACCATACTGCCGTATGACGCAGATGATTCATGGGTTGAACCAACTATTCTTGAATTAAAAAAATGCCTTGATTCAGACAAGGTGCCTCTGCCTAACGACGATTGCAAGTACTGTGGATATAGGGATTTAATTCAAAGAGAAGCGTTAAAGGGGCAAACGAGCTTAATATAATTATTTGTATGAATATTGCAGATACAGTCCGAAAAATGCCAAATTATATAAACAAAAAAAGTGCTATCGCAGTATTAATAATTATAGTTGCTTTAGCATTGCTGAGTTTTTGGGTATGGCAAAACACAAAACCTGGCCAACTCGATGACTTTGCCAAGTGCCTCAAGGATAAAGGAGCTAAATTTTACGGGGCTTTTTGGTGCCCACATTGCCAGAGCCAAAAAAAAATGTTTTCAAGTTCCCAAAAATACCTTCCTTATATTGAATGCTCGACGCCAGATGGCAAGGGTCAGCTACAAGCTTGTAAAGACGCGAATATAAATGGGTACCCAACATGGGAGTTTTCTGATGGATCAAGGGAGCAGGGAGAAGTTTCTTTACAAAAGTTGTCTGAAAAATCCGGATGCCAACTTCCAAACCAATAGAATATTGAATTTAGTATCTAGTATCTCGAATAGAATTTTGAATATTGAATACAGAATTCTTAATTCTATATTCTATTCTGACTCCAAAATACATAATTCTAAATTCATAGAAACAAAGTGAACTTAATAGAATTTGTAAATTTAAAGTTAGCCGTTTTAACAGTATTGGCTCAGGTATTTATCATTTCTGCTGTTTTTTACCTGATTTTTTTTCGTAAAAAGTATTTCTTTGTCACGGAATTTTTATCAAAATACGGATTATTTCTTTCTTTCGTAACAGCTTTGGTTGCTACATTAGGAAGCTTGTTTTATTCTGAAATTGCTATGTACACTCCATGCACACTTTGCTGGTATCAAAGAATCTTTATGTACCCACAAGTGATTATTTTAGGCATGGCACTATGGAAGAAAGATAGGGGAATTATCAACTACACTATTTTATTATCTGTTGTCGGGGTACTGATAGCAGGATATCATTATTTAATGCAAGTAGGGGCAATCAGCAGCCTTCCATGCCCAGTTATTGGTTACTCTATTTCTTGCGTTCAATTGTTCGTAATGCAGTTTAGCTATATTACTTTGCCTTTAATGTCTCTTACAGCATTCTTGCAAATAGTCATTCTGTTATATTTCGTTAAAATTAGAACAAAAAACTAATATTTATGGATGAAATAATTAATAAATCTGGTGGTGTTGTTGCAATTATTGAATCAGATGGAGTCGTTTATAGTTCTTCAAGAAACCGTTTGGGCATGGTAAAAAACGGAGAAGTTCACAACCGCGGAGGCAGCGCCGTGGGGAGATATGATGATAAGGGGAATATTTACCGTGGAACAAGTCGCGTAGGGTACATTAAGGGTGACAAGGTTTTTGATTCTAGCGATCATTCTATGGGCAAAGTAAGAGGAAGCCGACTTACAGAGGGAGCCGCCGTCTTGCTTTTACTTACCACTGATGAGTAAGCATGATTCTATTGGCAAAGTGATAGTTTTCTCTTTTCTGCCATAAAAAGTGAGATGGCTGGTGGTTTTAAAAAATAGATACAAAGAAAAATAATTATGGAAAGCGTTTTTACAACAACCTTAATATTTTTATTTGCCATAGCGTCTTTTACTTTTATTGTTGCAGTATCTTTCTTTGCCATATTCTTAAATATAATTCCAATTATGCTTGGCGGAGCATTTTTTGCGGCGAGCGACAAAAAAGAAGTAAAAAGAATGATCCTAATTTCTGGCGTTAAGCCAGGAGACAAAGCTGTGGATCTAGGCTCTGGAGACGGTAGATTAGTAATAGCTTTGGCAAAAGCCAGGGTCCAAGCCCATGGATACGAAGTTAACCCTATTTTGGTCTGGTGGTCAAGGCGTAAAATTAAAAAAGCTGGATTGTCTTCAAAAGCCTTCATTCATCGCCAAAACTTTTGGAATTCTGACCTGTCAGGTTTTAATGTAGTTTCAGTTTTTGGAATAAAATATATGATGTCAAAACTTGAAGCAAAGCTAAAAAAAGAATTAAAGCCCGGCGCAAGGGTCGTATCAAATTATTTTGTTTTTCCAAATTGGAAACATTCAAAAAAAGAAGGCAACGCTTATTTGTACTTGAAAAAATAGTCAAAAGCCTGTTTTTATGGTAAAATATAGTTAATAACAAACTATCGTTTTTATGGCATAATTAAAATGATAAAAGTACGCATTTTGGCGAACATCTGACGATTGACGGGTACGGCGGCAACTTTGAAAAGCTAGATGATAATGTTAAAATTATAAAAAATGGAATTAGCGGAAATACAAAAAAAAATGGCGCCGATTATGTCTAAATATGGAATTAAAAAAGCCGCGGTTTTCGGTTCGGTTGCCAGGGGGGAACAAAAGAAAAATAGCGACATCGATATTTTAATAGAGTACGATGACGAAAATAATAGTTTATTAGATTTTATTAAATTGAAATTTGAATTGGAAAAAAAAATAGGGAGAAGGGTGGATTTAGTGGAATATTGCGCTTTGCGTTCAAGAATTAAAGATAAAATATTAAGAGAACAGATTTCAATATTATGAAAAAAGGCAAAAGAGATTATCTGATATTTTTGGAAGACATACTGGAAAGTGCCAAAAGAATAGAAGAATATACCCAAAGTTTTACTAAAGAAAAACTTTTAGAAGATCAAAAAGTTCAAGATGCTGTCATAAGGAGATTTGAGATAATTGGGGAGGCGGTTAAAAAGTTGCCTCCAGGACTAAAGAAAAATAACAAAGAAATTAAATGGAAAGAAATAGCAGGAATAAGAGATATTTTAATCCACGAATATTTTGGGGTTAATATGAACAGGGTTTGGAAAACCATTGAAAAAGATATTCCAGATTTAAAGAGTAAAATATCCAAAATATTGGAAGAATTGAATAAACAAAATATTTTAATGTAAATATGACTAATCATTTTGGCGAACACTTAACAATTGACGGTATGGCGTAAAAAAAAGAAGGCAACGCTTATTTATATAAAGTTGATTAAAAAATAATTTGATTGTTAACTTTTTTCTAGGATAAAACTTTTTATGCAAAACGAATTGTTAATTGCCATATTAGCAGGGCTTGGCGGAATGCTTGGTTGGGGCTTCGCTGATTTTTTTGTAAAGAAAACAGTTGATAAAATAGGAGCAGTATCAAGTCTTGTGTGGGCGCATTTATTTGGGACAGTTGTCCTTGTTTTTTTTGCAATTTTCCAATTCTTAATATTTGGAAGTTTTATTGCAATACCAAATACTTTATCTGCCTGGGCGGGGTTAATTCTTTTTGGCATACTTCAAATGATTGTGTATTGGCTGGTTTACGAAGGATTTGGCAAGGGCCAGGTCTCTGTTTTAAGTCCGGTATTTGCTTCGTTTGCTGGCTTGGTGGCTCTAATATCAATAGCATTTTTGGGAGAGCGAGCTGGCGATTTGCGTATACTTTCACTTTTTATTATTTTTGCTGGAATAGTATTAATCAGCACTGATTTTAAGGGATGGAACATAAAAAGTATAAAACTAGTTAATGTGCCTGGATTTAAGGAAGTTGCAATTGCCACATTATTAGCTGCGCTTTGGACATTAGGCTGGGGCAAATTTGTTGGGGGCGAAGATTGGTTATCTTATGCGTTATTTATGTACCTTTTTATGACTGTTGCAGCATTTTTCTTATCGCGATTCATGAAAGTAAAGCTTTCTGGTGTCAGCACAAATCTTTGGAAGTTTCTTTTTATTATTGGATTAGGAGAAGCGATTGCTTATACGGCAATAAGTCTTGGATACAGTTTAACTTCCACGGTAAGCGTTGTAGCTCTTCTTAGTGGGGCATTCTCTTTGCCAGTTATAATATTGGCCAGGATCTTTTTAAAAGAAAAAATCAACCACATTCAGACTATTGGAAGCATAGTGATTATTACTGGTATTATGGCTTTATCTTTGCTATAATTTTACAAATGACCTCGAAAAGTCATAAAGATCACTTTAGTAGCGAAATTTTAGATGCTCTGCCCTACGAGACGCCATTTTTTGTTTTTTCAAAGAAAAGAATTACACATAACATAAAAGAATTTAAAGAATTTTTTCCTGGCGCAAAAATATATTATGCTATGAAGGCGAATTCAGACGAAGAAACCCTCAAAACTGCCTTAAAGAGCGGGGTTGGTTTTGAGGTAGCTTCTGTATATGAGCTTAATATGCTTAAAGCAATAAAAGTCCCACCAGAAAAAATAATTTATGGTACATCGGTGAAGCCAGCTTCTCATATCAAGAAATTTTTTAATTATGGGGTCAATAAGTTTGCTTTTGACTCTTTGGGTGAGCTTGAAAAAATAGCTGACTTAGCTCCCAAATCAAAAGTTTATGTAAGAATTGCTGTAAGCGACAAGGGCAGCGTCTTTAAATTTTCTGAAAAGTTTGGCACAGAAAAAGAAAATATTATATCATTTTTAGAAAGGGCTAAAGAGCTTGGATTGGATCCATGTGGCATCAGCTTTCATGTTGGATCTCAAGCAAGCAATGTTGTTGCTTGGGCAAATGCACTAGATGGATTGGTAGATATTATGAATAAGCTTTCTGTAATAGGTATTAAGCTTGATTTTATTAATATGGGGGGTGGGTTTCCTTGCAACAAATACCTATCCAGTGAAAATACTCTTGAATTAGAAGAAATTGCTTACCACATATTTTTAAAGTACAAAAAACTTCCATACAAACCAAAAATTATTCTTGAGCCTGGCAGGGGGATTGTGTCTGATGCGGCAGTTCTTGTTGCATCTGTTATAGCTAGAGTTGAAAGAAGGGAACATACTTGGTTATTTTTAGATGCAGGAGTTTACACTGGAGCATTTGAGGCAATGGCTTATCAGGGTTCAACTCGATACAAGATAACTGCTATGCGTCAGACCAATGGAGTAGACGAAATGATATTTGCTTTAGCAGGACCAACCGGTGACAGCCCAGATATTATTACAAGAGAAGTTATGCTGCCAAGAGATATTCAGGTGGGGGACAAGATTGTTATCCATGATATAGGGGCTTACAGCATTCCTACTATCAGCCGGTTTAATGGTTTCCCAAAACCTGATATATATTTTATTTGACACTCAAATTTGAGGGGATTATAATTAATTAACAGATTATAACACATGAGTCTAAATGTATTTCAAAAAGCTCTTGTAGGATTTTTTATCTTATTGATGGGTTTTTGGGTAATGATTTTTATCCAAGGCACTAAAGACGGTTTTAATAATTATTTGTATTCGTTTCTTTTTGGCTTGATGCCGCTTATTGCTGGCGCTATTTCCATGTGGCGATCAGAGGTATGGGGCGGCTTTAAAAGCGCTATAGGAAAAGCATTATTTTTTATTGGTCTTGGAATCTTCCTCTGGGGACTTGGTGAAACAATTTGGTCTTATTACAATTTCTTTCTTGGAATTCCAGCTCCATATCCTTCTCTGGCTGAAATAGGTTTCGCTCCAAGTATTTTCTTCTATAGTTTAGGAACGATATTTCTTGCAAAAGCAACGGGGGCTAAGTTTGGTTTGAGGAGTAAAGCTGCAAAAATATTTTTAATTTTGTCTCCAATTGTTATTTTAGTAGCTTCATATTACTTGCTGGTAAGCGTTGCCAGGGGAGGAATTTTAGTGCCTTCCGGAGAAACTCCATTAAAGTTAATCTTAGATATTGTATATCCTCTTGGTGGATTTGTTGGTATTACCGTTGCTATTATTGTTTCTGGACTGTCATTTAAATACTTAGGAGGGGTTTATAAGTTTGATATTTACTCACTCTTGTTCGGACTAGTTGGAATGTTTATTTCAGATGTTATTTTTTCATACACAACAACAGTCGGGACATACTATAATGCTAATTTGGGAGACCTAGTATTTGGAATAAGTTGGTTCCTAATTTCTTTTGGTGTACTTGGTTTTTACAGCTTAAAAAGCAGGGGAGAATTAAACAAATCATAAGCGATTATACTTATGACTAAATTTGACCAAATTCCAATAAGGATTATTAAGGAACAGGAACTTATTATAGGGCCATTGGCTTGGGATGAGGCGGGGAAGGTGGTTGGACTTAACATTAATCCTGCGCATAATTTTGTTTCTTTTGTCGGAGACGAAAAAGACGTTATTAATCGTTTGGTCGCTCAATATGAGCGACTTTTTGGAAAGGCATCGCACGAGGTTTGCAAAGAAGCGGTGCAGGACTTAATCGCTGAAATGCCTCCCGAAGAAGTTCCGTCAAGTTTGAAGTAAGTCGAGATTTGTAATTATCCACTTGACATTAGGATACAAAAGAATATAATGAAGACAATATGAACACTACCCCTGCTTTTGCAAGGGTAGTTTTTGTTTACTTTTTGTCATATAATTGCCTTAGACCTACTGATTAAAGGTTTCCGTGATGAAGTGTTAATATTTCAGAGCGAAAATTTGGAAGAGAGAGGAGGTTTATACTATGTATAAGCCAACGAACTATTACAAATTTGCAGCTGAAATATTTACACTGGAATAGGAAAATCTTTAATCAGTGGGTCTATAATATGAATATATTTAGCAAGGATACTAAAAGGGAGCGGGTAGCTGTTTATATAGACGGCAGTAATTTTTATGGTTATTTAAAAAATGAGGAGATAGGATTTCCAAAAGGAGTAAAGTTTGATTTTAAGGCTTTTGTAAATTTTTTAATTGGAGACGAACGTGAATGTATTTCAAAAAGATATTATACTGGTGTTTTTAGAAATCTTGATGGCAGTCAAAAGAGTGAAAGTCTTGTTAAAGGACAACAAAAATTCTTTTCAAAACTTGAAAATGACGGTTTCAAAATCAAGCGGGGTAGGATTATGCCAATCGGTAAAACTTATAAAGAAAAAGGGACTGATGTAAAAATTGCCATTGATATGATTATCGGTGCCGTTGATGGTATTTATGATACCGCTATTTTGGTAAGTTCCGATACCGATTTAATACCCGCTATCCAATACGTAAAATATAAACATAAAAAAATTGAGTATGTCGGCTTTGCCCACGCTCCATCTTTGGGCATACAGAAATATGTTAATTTTTCTATCCTATTATTACCAAGAGACATAGAAAAATTTAAGGAAAACACATTATTATAGTTTTGAGACGGCATTATGCTTTTTTCTGGAGATGAAAAAGATATTATAGAAATCCCCGCGCCTTCGGCACTCTCTAGTGATGTTGCGAAATTTTATATTTACTTCGTAAATTTTCACAAAATCACTGGATTTATATATTTTCCTCCGCTTTGCTCTGGGCAGGCATTCGCCTGAAAGTATAAACCGCCTTGTTGCCCAGTATGAACGGATTTTTGGAAGAGCTTCTCACGAAGTCTGTAAGGAGGCTGTCCAGGATTTAATTGCCGAAATGCCACCAGAAGAAATCCCATCTAGTTTAAAGTAGATTTTAATTATTTACATTATAAATATTACTGAGGCCCGGCATTTTTAATGCCGAGCCTCAGTGTATTAATTTTTCAAAATTAGTTACACAAAAGTTTGACAATACCAAGTCTTTCTTTATAATAAAGATATGATCAATATTACAGAGCAAAAATTAAAAAAGATTGTCAGAGAAAGCGTTAGAGAGGCGCTAAAAACAGAACTTATGAAGTTAAGGGCATTTGGGTTACCAGAAGTTTCTAAATCAGAACAGAGAGATATTGAGAAAAGATACAAAAAGCCATTGCGCCGTTCAGTTGAAGTGTTATTATGCAGGTAATATGGAAATAATAGAAATACAAAAAAAAATAACGCCGATTCTTAAAAAGTACGGCATTAAAACTGCCTCGGTTTTTGGTTCGGTTGCCAGGGGAGAGGATAGGATGGATAGCGACATTGATGTGCTTGTTGAGCTTGGCGACCAGACAATGGGGTTTTTTAAATACTCTCGTTTTATTGATGAACTAGAAGAATCTCTTGGCAGAAGGGTGGATGTTGTAACTAAGAATAGCATTAATAAATTTATAAAACCGTATATATTACCAGATTTGAGAGAAATATATGAAAGACGTTAAAGTTTATTTTAATCAGATACTGGATTCCGTAAGGAAAATTGAGTTATTTGTTGGAGAGATGGGCAAAGAGCGTTTTAAGGAAGATGAAAAGACCCAAAGCGCCGTTATAATACAGCTTATGTTGATTGGGGAAGTTTCAAAGAAAATTAATCTGCAAATTAGGGATACCATTAACTTGCCATGGAAAGATATTATTGGCTTTAGGGATAAAGCCATTCATCACTATTTTAATATGGATTTGGATTTAATTTGGAACACTATTGAAAATGATATTCCCGATTTGAAGAAAAAAATTGAAGAATACCTAAAATAAATATGAGCGACTTTTTGGAAAAGCGTCGCATGAGGTTTGCAAGGAAGCCGTCCAAGACCTAATCGCCGAAATGACGCCAGAAGAAATCCCTTCTAGTTTGAAGTAAATTTTTAAAATTTGCTTATAAATTTAATAAGTAAAAATTATTTTTTGACTTTTCTTTACATTGATTTAAATATATGTTACTGTAGAGTTGCTCTTTGACAACTTTACAATGAACTCTCTTTTTCCTCAACTAAAGGAAGGTGATACTATGGCTCACATCAACGAACTCATCGATTTTACAATTGCTGTGTACATCGTACATGATGATAAGGTTCTCCTTATCCATCACAAACAGCTTCTGAAATGGTTGCCTATTGGTGGCCATATTGAATTAAACGAAGATCCAGAAGAAGCACTGTTCCGTGAAATTCAAGAAGAATGCGGACTTGAAGTAGAGGTTGCTGGAACAAAGCCAACTCTCAATGAGGTTGGAACAAAGTCTCTTCTGCCTCCCGTGTACTTGAATATTCATGATATCAAATTGCCTCACCGGCATGTTGGGTTTATCTACTTTGCTAGGGCAAAATCGGATAAATTTGCCCACAACAAAGAAGAACACAACGACATTCGTTGGTTTATGGCAGACGAACTTTCGGATCCGCAGTATGTAATCGGCGAATACGTTCGCTATTATGCCAAACATGCTCTGGAACACTTCCATGATAAAGGAGAAAAAAATGCTTAAGATCGCTGTCATCGGCTTGGGGCGCCAAGCTCTTGATAACCATATTCCCGCAATCCTTGAGAGCGAAAAGTTTGATTTAGTCGCAGTGTGCGATATTAATCCAGCTTCCGCTAAGGCAGTTTCGGAAAAATTCAAGATTAAGGGCTTTACTAGCGTTGATGAATTGATTGGCTCAACGAAATGTGATGCCGCTATTGTAGTGGTGCCTCACAATCAGTGTGTGCCAATTATTACTAAGCTTGCCAATGCAAGCATAAACATCATTAAGGAAACCATTCGCAACAACCATCGAAGAAACCTGTGCTATTCACAAAGCTGTAAATGGCAAAGTCTTTCTTGGTGTGACATTACAACGTCGCTTCAATCCGATTTACCAGACTTTTTTGCAGATGCAACAACGCATCGGAAAAATCTACTCTATTGAGGGAAAGTATACTCTCAATATTGCGGAACTGGATGAAGGTTGGCGTGCCTCAAAGGCTCAAGCCGGAGGAGGTGCCTTAGTTGATATGGGATATCATCTTATCGATCTCCTTGTTTGGTACTTTGGTACACCTCAAACAGTTACTGGCAGAATTACTCGTGGTAATCGTGAAGGTCAGCAGTACGATGTTGAAGATACGGTCAACATGTTGTTTGATTTCTATCTTCCAAAATCGTACGATGAGAAAACCATTGGTAATTTTCTGATTTCAAGGGTATATCCCAAGAAACAGGAAATATTGACGGTGTATGGAACGAAGGGAATACTGGAGTTGCAAAGAGGACAGATTTGCCGTTATGATATTGGTGGCAAGGAAACAGAAAAGCTTGTCCACCAAGACGAGTGGCCATCTGCTCTTATTGAACAGCTTGATCACTTCGGAGAGGCGATTAGTGCAGGCAAGCACTGGAATTTAGATATTTTCAAACAGCATCTACCGCAGGTTGCTGTTATTGAGTCGGCGTATGAATCGGACAGACAATCAACTTCCTGTCGTCCAGAAGTATATGTCAAAAAGGCATTGGAAGCAGTGGGTCATAAGATCGACACAGAGTAATCGCAAAGATAA
>Ga0137429_1000599_pt1 | contig 13801 bp, 1 predicted proteins | sample EasRivERMZT736_2_FD_102304 | JGI IMG/M metagenome (GOLD analysis project Ga0137429, IMG submission 102304) | Soil microbial communities from meander-bound floodplain in the East River, Colorado, USA - East River MetaG ERMZT736_2 | ecosystem: Environmental > Terrestrial > Soil > Floodplain ...
CCCCCCTCGAGGTTGTCGCTGTCGGCGTCACCGTAGAGGGTGTCGGGCTCCCCCTGCCCGCGGATGAAGTCGTTGCCGCCGCCGCCGTGGATCACATCGGGGCCGGAGCCGCCGTAGATCTCGTCCGGATCCGCGTCACCGAAGATCGAGTCGCCGCCGCCGCCGCCATAGATGATGTCCTCGCCCCCGCCGCCGTGGATCTCGTCGGGATCGCCGCCCTCGAACGGAGCCGGCCCGTCGACGCCGATCCGACCGCCGTCGCCGAACAGGATGTCGATGTCGTCGCCGCCGAAGATCGTGTCCGATCCGGTCATCCCGAAGATGGTGTCCTCGCCCGCGTCGCCGTGGAACGTGTCCGGTCCGGCCGTGCCGTAGAAGATGTCAGCGCCCCCGCCGCCCGTCAGGTCGTCGCCCGCCCCCGGGTCGAACAGCAGGTTCTCCACATCCTCGACGGTCCCGTCGACGATCGCACGGCGGTTGTCGAACTCCTTGAAGGCCGCCGCGCTGGTGAAGAAGACGACGCCGCCGCCGCCCACGAGGAGATCGTCGTCCGCGGACGAGCCGCCCTGCAGCGCATCGCGACCGCCGCCGCCGATGAGAATGTCCTCGCCGGCGCCGCCGTCGAGATCGTCGTCGCCGTCGGTCGGGTGGATGAAGCCGCGCGCCGCCGCGCCGATGATCTCCTCGTCGTCGCCGAAGATGAGGTCGTTCCCGTCGCCGCCGGTGATCGTGTCGTCACCGCCGCCGCCGATGATCAGGGTGCTGCCGCCGCCGCCATCGATCATGTCATCGCCGGCACCGCCGCGAAGGACGTTGAACTTGCCGGCTCCCGGGTCCGCCGCCCCGGCGGCGAACTGGATCGTGTCGTTCCCCGCGCCGCCGTCGATCTCGAACTGGACCCCGTCGTGGACGAAGCCCGTGAGATCAAAGGTGTCGTCGCCCGCGCCGCCGTCGATGATGAGCTTGCGTCCCTTCTTCACCTTGAACGGCAGGAACGTCTGCGAATCGGGGCCCAGGGCGGAGTCGGCACTCTTGATCTCGACCGTGACGTAGGTCCCGTCGTCCGCCGTGCTCTTGATCTCCAGGTTCTCGCCGATGTCCGTGGCATTGCCCAGCAGCCGCTGGTCGGCGAATTTCCCGGTGTGCACGACCAGATCGCCATTCTGCTGCTCGCTCGCGAAGATCGGCGGGCGGAAGAAGTCGATCTCGAAGTCGAGGAGCGTCACCGGCCCGAAGATCGGGAACTCCTTCTCGAAGGTGAAGAACCCGAAGTCGATGATCAGGAACGCCGACATGAGGGCGAACACCTCGCCGCGCACGTCGAAGATCGCGAGGGGCGCCAGCGCCGGCTCGTCGGAGGCAAGCTGGTTGCGGAAGTTGCCGATCATCTCGGTGATGCGGACCTTGCCGTCCCGGTTCGGGTCGAACAGGTCGAACTCAATCTTGAAGCCCAGCTCCGCCTTGATCCCCGCGCGCGCGATCCCGAGGTTCAGCTCGGCCGTCGCGAACAGCGCGGCGCCGAAGACCAGCTCCGGATCGTCGACACCGTTCAGCATCGGGCTGTCGTCGATGAAGAAGCCGTTGACCAGGAGCAGCGGGTTCAGGAAGCCGCTTTCCACGAACTGCCGGATCCCCGCCGTGTCGTAGCCGACCGCGGAGTCGAACGAGATGTTGACGCTGAAGCCGATGGAAACGCCCAGCGGCCCGAAGATCGAAAAGAACTGGGAGAACTCGAACTCGACCTTCAGCGGGGCGATGTCGTACTGGACGAGCGTCGCTTCCTTGCCGAGGAGGAGGCCGAAGATCTGGCTCGGGTCGTCAAGGAACGGGAAGGAGAAGGCACTCTCGCCGTCGCCGGCGATCCCCGACAGGGTTCCCTTCGCGCTGGTGTCCTGGGGCGACCCCGTGGCGGTGCCGGCGAGCGCGTTCGCGAAACCACCCGCGATCGTGATGGCGTCGGAGACCAGGTTGTCGGGGATGTCGAGGTCCTGCGGGATCGTCCCGGGGTTGCCGAGGTCCGGCGTAAAGGTGGTGACGGACTCCAGCAGGCCGCCGGCGTCGTAGATGGTGATCTCGCCGATCGGGATCATCAGGGTCGACCCCGACGCCGCGGCGATGTCATTGATCAGCGTGATGATGTCGGCGATCTGCTCGATGAGGCCGGTGTCGATGTCCCCGAGCGCGCCGGCCAGGTCGAGCCAGGTCACGTCGAGGAATGCGCCGATGACCGGGATGGGCGAGGTCAGGAAGTCGATGATCGGCTGCAGCGGCTCGGTGAAGTCGGAGACCTGATCCACGATCGGCTTGAGCACGTCGCTGATGAACGAACCGAGGTTCAGCTCGATGTTCTGGAACCGGACGAGCTGCAGCCCGTCGGTGATGGAGCCGAAGGTGAAGCCGTCGAAGCTCATGAACTCGGTGTCCATGGCGCGTTCGGTCAGGGTCGAACCGTCGGTGTCCCGCTCGCCCAGCTCCCACACGAACACGAACTCCCCCTCGATGCTCGGGAAGCCGGCGGCGATCCCGGAGCCCACCAGCTCGCCGCTCAGGCCCAAGGTCAGGGCGAGCATGGCGTCGGCATTCGCCGCGAAGCCCGCATCGAAGGAGATGTCCCCAAAATCCGCCAGCCCCAGCTTCCGGGCGAGCGGATTCGAGCCGTTCTGGATGTCCAGCCCGAAGATCGCGCCGAGGTTCGTGTTACGGTTCTCGCCCAGCACATTGATCGTCGTGTCGGTCGCGGTGAGCCCCAGGAACCCGAGGGTGCCGCTGATGCTGGCGGGCGCCGCGACGGCGACCTCGAACAGGACTTCAGGCACGTCGTTCAACACGTCGTTGTCGCCGTCGCCGATGATGAGGTAGAAGCCGTCCTCGAAGCTCAGCCCGAATCCGAGGTGCACCTGCCATTCGAGATCGACGGTGATGTCGCCGTCCGTGTGCAGCCCGAGCCCGGGGACGCCGAGGTCGAAGCCGATCCCGAAGTCCTGGTTCAGCAGCACCGACCCGAGGTCCAACTCCCACTCGATGTAGACGTCGGCGAGCTGCAGCGTCGTGTCCGGATCGAACAGGAACTCGTCGAGGTTCGTGTCCAGCGTGATGAAGTCGCCGGGAGAATCGCCGGCGCCGCTCTGCTGCCGGAGCAGCCCGAGACCTCCGAGGACCTCGGGGCCGAGGAGATCGAAGATCGCCTCCGAGATGATGTTCTTGTCGGGTACGGAGAAATCGACCGCGACATCCTTGACCGCTTCGAGGCTCTGCCGCAGCGGCCCGATGAAGTCCTCGCGGAAGTCCTCGATGAACCCTGCCCCCTTGGTGAGCTCGTCCCCGACCAGCGGGATGGTGAAGTCGCCGAGGCTGCCGTCGAGCGCGTCCTGCACCGTCTTCAGGATGATGTCGAGGCCGTCGATCGCCAGGAAGACGTTGCTGAACAGGTCCAGGTTCGCGAAATCGAAGTCGGAGATAGCGTCCACGACCTCGTGGACGTCGATGACCACCGAGTCGGCCGGGATCGGCGGAGCCGGGACGGCCTCCGTCTGGATGAAAAGGCCGGAGCCGTCGACCAGGTCCGCGAAGGTGCCCGGCAGGTTCGGGTTATTCCCCTTGCCGATCTTGATGGTGCCGACGAGCTGCGCGTCGCTGGGGAAGAAGACCGGGAGCTCACCCTCGATGGTGCCGCCGAGCGTCGCGTCGAACGCGGTGCTGAAGCCAGCGAGCACCGTCGACAGCGCCACGTGGTCGGAGCCGTTGAACACGCTCGGCTTGATCACCAGGGAGCCGTCGGCGCCGACGCTGACCATCGAGGTCGTCGGGTCGTTGCCGATCTTCGAGATCGAGAGCGCGAAGGGTCCAAGCCCGGCCCGGAACGCCAGATCGTCCGCCCCGACGTCGAGTTTGGCCTCAACGCCGGTGTTGTCGAAGAGGAAGAGATCGGTCGGATTGAACAGGTCGACGCCGAATCCCAGCGTGAGGAGCACCGCCCCGTCGGCCGACAGCCCGGCGGATCCGGTGATCTCCAGGATGTCCCCGAGTCCCAGATCCGCGAAGGTGCCTGCGAGGAACTCGACACCGGGGATGCTGACGTCGAGCCCGCGGCTGACGCTCGCGCCCAGCCGCAGGTCGAGCCTCAAGATGTCGCCGTCGAGCGACAGATCGAGGATATCGGCCCCCGGGGCCTCCCCAACCGTCGTCAGGATGCCGTCGATCCGCGTCTGCCCGATGGCGAGCGCGTCCTTGAGCTTGTCCTCGAGGGTCTGCAGCGATCCGGCCCGATCGTTCTCCGCATCGTCCAGGGCGCGGCTGAAATCGTCGGCGTACGACAGCAGGTCGCTGATGCTCTTGTCGACGAGCGGCAGCGGCTCGTCCAGGAACCCGAAGGCCTCGAAGTCGCTCAGGAAGCCGACGAACCCGCGGAGCGCGGCCAGGATATCGTCGAACGAGATGTCCTCGAAGTCCAGCAGGTCGTCGAGGCCCGAGGTCATGACCTCGACCTTGGGGAGCAGGGAGACGTCGAGGCCGGTCAGGGAGACGGGCAAGGCAAATCCGCCGGACACCGTCACCGTCGTCTTGCCGGCCGCGAAGACCGCGCCGTCCACCGTCAGGTCATGGTCGGACCCATCGTTGAACCGGATCTGGACGCCGTCGGGCAGCTTGCCGGTGAAGTCGCCGTCCACCTCGAACTGGGTGTCGCTCAGCCGGGCGTAGCCGGCCTGCCCGAACCGCGTCCCGAGGAACGGATCTCCCACCGCGATGACCTTGAGCATGACCGTCGGGTTCACGCCGAGCAGGCCCGAGAAGTTCGAGAGGAAATCGGACGAGGCCCCGTCCAGGATCAGGCTGGCATCGAGCTCGATCATGCCGAAGTCGACGCCGGGCGCCGTGATGTCCGGCGGCGCCACCAGCTCCGTGATATCGGCGAACGCGTCCACCAGCTCCCCGAGAGTCAAGCGGTTGTCGGCGAGCGCCGCGGCGCCGCTGTTGAACCCCAGCGAAAGGTCCGCGCCGACCGCGGCGGTGCCGAACAGCCCGACGCCCACGAAGCCGAAGTTTGCCGACGCCTGGACCCCATTCAGCAGGATCCCGGCGCCGCCCATCTGACCGTTCGTGCCCAGGTCGCCGATCACCCTGACCGTCGTCTGGTCCAGCACGGTATCCACGACGTAGGTCCCGTCGTTGAAGCCGGCGACATCCTTGATCTCGATGGAAACGCCCACATCCGGCGTCCCGTCGAGGTCGAGATCGAGTCTCCGGAAGTCGAATCCGGCGGCGGTGAAGGTCGTCTTGCCGAGGGCGATTGTGCTGATCACGATGTCCGACAGGACGGCGCCGGCGCTCACCGACAGGCTGGCGTTCAGGACGTCGCCGAGCGACGGGTTCCCCTCGATGAAGAAGCGGTCGAGCACCGACCCGCCGCTCAGGGTGGCCCCCGCGATCACGCCATCGGGCACGTCGGCCGGGTCGAGCGGGTTCGCGTCGACGCCGACGATCCCGAGATCGACGCCGGCGACCGAGCCGTTCACCATGTCGACCCGGAAGCTGCCCGACTTCGTCAGGCCGCCCGTCGTGTCCGTCAGCCTCAGCCCGGTGTTCGCCTCGTCAAGCGGGGTGGAAGGGTCGTCGGTGCGGAAGCCGACGCTGACCTCCCCGGAGGTCTGCGTCTGGATGGCGTCGATCACCGCGAGCAACGTCGTCGCGCCGTCGAGCGTCACGCGGTGCACGGTACCGTCGTCCACGGTGATCAGCAGGTCGGCCTCATCGGCGCTGAGAACGCCGGTGATCCCCAACTGATCGGCCCGGGTCCCGGGCGTGATCGTGAATGTCCCGGTCGTCTCGTCCTTCAGCGTGAAGAGGAGGTTCTTCCCCTCCGAGGAGACCTCGATCTCCATCGTCTCCCCGCCCGCCGTGAGGGCCACATCGATCGCCCGCTGGACGTCGTTCACCAGGTCGAGAATGTTGCGGTTCTGGGTGGTGTCCCCCAGCGCCACCGTGACGGCGCGTGCCGAGCCGCCGTTGATCTGGATCGAGAAGCTCGCATCCCCCCCGCTCAGACGCCCGACCAGCGTCGGGGCGGGCTTTCCCGCCTTGACGACCAAGTCGCCGTCGACCATCGTCGCGGTCGTCGACTCCTGGATCCCCAACTCGCCGAACGCCGGGTTCCCGGTGTTCGCGGTGACGGTGAACGCCGTCGTCGCGCCGATGCCGACGAACTTCAGCGTGTTGCCGTCCGCCTCGGCCTGGATCTTTCCGCTCAACGCGGTCAGGGCGATGGCGTCGTTGATGTCGCCGACGAGGTGCGCGATCTCGGTGTTGTTGGCCGTGCTGAGCGCGGTCACCGTCACCGGCGCCACGGTGGCGCCGTTGTTCACGTCGACCGTGAACGTGGCGTCCTGCGGCGCCGCCGGGTTCTGGGTCAGCACGCCGACGACGGTCCGCGGCGCCGCCTGGGCCACGGCGGCCGGGGCGTCCTTGATGTCGACCTTCAGGTCGTCCAGCAGTCCGGTGCCGATGGTGGTCGCGCCGGAGAGCGAGCCACCGGCCCCGGCTCCGAGGCTGAATCCGATCTTGAACGCCATGCCGCCTTCGGCGTCGATGATGAGGTGGGTGCTGCTGACGACCTCCGCCAGCGGCGCCAGATCCAGCTCGAAGTCGAGCGGCACCTCGACGCTGAACAACGGCACGCTGGAGAAGTCGATGACGTAGGTCAGCTCGTCCAGCGTGGCGTCGTAAACGACGTCGCCGGGGAGGAACCCCGTGAGGATCTCCTTCAACCGCTGCGCCATCTCCTGCGAGGTCGCGAAGGTCGGCGCATTCTGCTCGTCGAGGAGCTTGGGGGTATCGTCGCCGATCCCGGCGTTGTCGCTGGTGTCCGCCGCGGCGAGCTTGACGTCGACGATCTTGTTCGGCAGACCGCTGCGCATGATCGTGAAGCGGATGAAGGCGTCGTCCGCGATCTGGCCGTTCAGCGGTGACCCGCCCGCCTTCACCAGGAATCCGTCCACGGTGACCGCCGCCCCGGCAGCGAGCCCCAGGTCCGTGAACCCGCCCGTGTCCTCGTAGACCGTTACCCCCTGCGAGTCGATCTCGTCGGGGGCGATGGCGATGCTGAACCCAGTGACCGCCGCGCTGTTCTGGATGAACTTGATCGTGTCGCCGTTCCCCTGCGCCCGGATCAGGTCGGAGATGCCGGCCTCGCGCAACCCCGCGTTGAGGTCCGTCGCCAGCCGGTCGCCGCCGTCGGTCGCGTCGTCGCCGCCGTCGTCGAAGAGGAGCGCGTCGTTCAGGAGCTCGGCCAGGTTCAGCACCCGGTCCAGCCCGCCGTCCAGGAACGGCAGATTCAGCGAGCTCAGGACCTCGCTCTCCCGCAGGCCGTCGAACCAGTCCGCGAGCTGTCCGAGGATCGACACCACGCCGGCCGCGCTGAGGTTGTTGAAGTTGAAGAACTCGTCGAAGCTGGTCGTCGAGATCGAAACGTTGGCGCCGTCGGTGAACGGATTGCCCGTGGTCTCGATCTTCACGCCGGGAGCGCTGAAGCCGCCGAGGGTCGAGAGATCCGTGTCCACCGCAACGTCCAGATCGACGGTGAACGAAGGCCCACTGTCGCCGTCCGATGGATCAAAGTCGGTCAGTGTGACGCCGGACACCAGGGAACCGATGTCCCCGAGGAGTTGCGCCGGCGTGATGGCGTTCGTGGTCACCAGGTCGACCGTGGCGCCCGCCTCCAGCTCCACCGTGCCGCTCACCTTGGCGCCGAGGAAGCCGATGTTGAGGCCGAGGTCGGCGACCGCGGACGAGGTGATCTCGACCCCGACCCGGAGCTCGTTCACGTCCAGCAGGAAATCGGCGCCGCTGTCGGTCAGGTCGAGGCCAAGGGTCAGGTCCGCGACCAGCATCGCGTCAACGTCGAGCTTCGCATCAATGTCGAAGGCGAGCCCGAGCCCCTGCGCCTCGTTCCCGAAGTTGTAGTTGAACGCGCTCGAGCGCGTCGCCTCGTATTCGACGTTCAGGCGGAGCTGCGGCGTGCCGCCGTCGAAGGTGACGGCGAGGCTGACACCGGGTGCGACCGACACGTTCAGGGAGCCCAACTCGCGCAGGATGTCCTGGACGTCGGAGAGCAGCGTCTCGGTGGCCGAGAACCCCATCTTGGCCACGCTGGCGAACGACCCGGTCAGGCCGAAGGTGTCGATGTCCGGGCTGAGGACGCGGAAGGCGATCCGGTCGCTGGCCACGCCTCCGTCGCTCACCTGGACGACCAGGAGCTTGTCGAGGAGACCGTTGGTGGCGAGATCGGCGTTGAGGGCGTCCACGAGATCCCCCACCGAGGTCACCCCGGATGCCGAGATCGTCTCCGAGATCGGCGTCGTATCGGGATCGGCGAACGTCAGGTTGACGTCGAACTCGTACGTGTCGCCGGCGATCACGTTCACGTCGGCGGTGGTCGAGTAGATCGCGGGGCCGAGGCTGTCCACCGCGTTGGTGAAGCCGCTCAGGGCGGCGATGAGGTCATCGGTGCTCGCCATCGGGTTGTCGGCGAAGAACTTCTCGACCTTTACGCGCAGCTGGTCGAGCGCCTCCGCGATGTTCAGCGCGGACTCGACCGCGACGCTCGCGACGCCAGGATCGGGATCGCCGACGTTGCCGCCCAGGAGCGGCAGCCCGGTCGCGAGGTCCCCGAAGGAGGCGAGCTGGCGCGCGAACGCCACCAGGTCGTTGAGCCCGCTGACCAGCGTGTCCTGTACGCTGCCGGTCAGGCTGATGTCGGCGTCGACCAGGTTTTCGAGGTTCGCCGCGGTCGTGGCGGATAGGGTGATGTTGTCGTTGCCGCCGTCACCGGAAATGTCGACGGCGCCGCTGAGCTGCGGGGAAACCGAGATCGTGGAGACGTAAGGCTGGAAACTCAGCGTGTCCGTCCCCCCGAGCGCCGCCTCGACGATGGTGACGTCGCCGAAGTCGTCGTCGAACCGGAAGGTGTCGTCGCCCAGCCCGCCGATGACGATCAGCTTCCCGTCGACGGTCTCGCCGTCGAGGTTCTTGATCGTGATCGTGTCGTTCCCGGCCCCGAGGTCGATGGTGACCGTGCTGACCCCTCCGAGCACGGTGACGGTGGTGTCCTCGAACGTCAGGTTCAGGCTGTCGACGATGAAGTCGTTGCCGACCGTATGACGGAACTCGACCTCGTCGTTGGTGGCGGGGAGGATGAACTCCATGGCCGGCGCCGTGCCGGTATCGACGATGATCGGCTCGAGTCCAGCGTAGGTGAGCACCATGTCGTCGAGGCCGATCGTCCCGGAGTCGGGGCCGGTGGGCGTGAAGATCAGGCGCATGTAGCCGCCGTCCCGGATCTCGAGGGTATCGAACCCGCCATCGCCGCCTTCGACCAGCCCGCTCAACGAGCCGCCGGCCGCGAGGATGAACACGTCTTCATTGTCGGCAGCGCCGCGCAGGTTCTCGATCGCCGCGAACGACACTCCGGCGACGTTCCCGGCATCGGCTCCCGTGATGTTCCAGGTCGTGTCGGCGGCCGGACCGACGAGCGTATCCTGCGCCCCGCCTCCCACCACCCTCTGGATCCCGCTGAACCCGCCGGTGCCGGTGGCATGGCCTCCACCCAGGTCGGCGACGACGCTCGAGCCGTAGCCCGAATAGTCGAGCGTGTTCTGCCCCGCGCCGCCGGCAATGACGCCCCGGACGCTCGCGCCACCGGCGAAGCGGAACTGATCGGCGCCGCCGCCGCCGTGCAGGTTCTCGAATCCCTCGAACTCGGCCCCGTTGACGGACCCCCCGTCGGTCCCGATCAGGTCCCAGACGCTGTCGAGGTCGAAGCCGAGGATCGTGTCGTCGCCGGATCCGCCGCTGAAGCTCGACAGGTTCCGGAATCCGCCGGTGCCGGTGGCGGTCCCGGCGGCGAGACCGACCGCCACCGCGCCCGCGTATGCGGCATAGTCCAGCTCGTTGGACCCCTCTCCCCCGTCGAGGAGGCCGGAGATCCCCGCACCGTCGCCGAGAGCGAACCTGTCGGCGCCTTCGCCGCCGACGAGGTTCTCGATGGTGTTGAACAGGACACCCTCGACATCTCCGGCATTGACCCCGGTCACGTGCCAGAGGGAATCCGCTGCGCGCCCGACGAGCGTGTCGCTCCCCATGCCGCCGTAGAACACATCGCCTGCGGTCCAGGTGAACAGGTCGTCCCCGGCCCCGCCGACGAACGTGTTCGCGCCACCGTCGCCAAGGAACCGGTCGCCCGCCACCCCGCCGATTGCCTGGCCGATCCCGCCGATCCCGCCGGTGCCGGTGGCGGCAGCGTTGAGCAGATCGACGACGACTCCGGAGGTGTAGGCCGAGTAGTCGAGCGTGTTGACGCCGGCGCCGCCGGTGATGGCGCCGCTGACGCGGGCCCCGTCGCCGAAGGCAAAGTCATCGCGGACGGCCCCGCCCGCCAGGTTCTCGATGCCGGCGAAGAGCCGGCCATTCAGCGCACCGGCGTCGTCGCCGGTCACCTGCCACAGGTTCGGTCCGTCGGCGCCCTGCAGCGTGTCGAGGCCAAGCCCGCCTTCGATCCGTCCGGCGACGCTGCCGCCGGGACCGAGGACGAACTGATCCGCGCCGGCCCCGCCGGTCAGGTTCTCGATCCCCTGGAAGGCGCGTCCGTTGAGCTCGCCCGCATCGGCGGCCGTCACGTTCCAGGTGTTTGCCAGATCCGACGCGGAGAGCGTGTCGTCTCCGGCACCGCCGTCGATCGTCCCTCGGAACTGCACCGTGGGGCTGAGGTGGAACGCATCGCGGCCGCTCCCGCCGACCACGGACTCGATCTCATGGAACGCGGTGTCGTTCAGCGTGTCGACCCGCCGCCCGGTGAAGGTCCAGATCGAGTCGGCGTTCGGCCCGACCAGGGTGTCGTCCCCGCCTCCGCCGGCGATGGTACCGAGCAGGCGCGCGCCGTCGCCGAACACGAACAGGTCCTCCTCCACGCCGCCGATCAGGTTCTCGACGCCGAGGAACCGGATGCCGTTGACGTCTCCCTCGCCGTCTCCGTCGAGGTTCCACCGGTTGGCGCCGCGCACCGCGGCCAGAGTGCCGCGTCCCACGCCAGCGTCGAAGATGACGCCCCCGGCGATCCCGCTCGCCTCGACCGACGCGTCCAGGGTGAGGTTCAGGTCGAAGCCGTTCCCCTCGATCCGGAGGGGAGCCAGGGAGTCCAGGTTCGCGACGAGCTCGGAGGCGAGGATCGTGCCGGGGTCGCTGGCGTCGACCAGCTGCAGCGTCTCGGCGCCGCCGACATCGTCGATCAGGAGCCGGAGATCGCCATCGCCGAGCGCGAGGAACCACGCGTCGCCGGAGAGCAGTACTCGCGGCTCGAGCGGCTCGAGCAGGACGGGGCGTCGCGCGGCGGCACCCACGCGCACGAGTCTGCGCCTACCGTCCTCTATCGGATGCTCCCTGCCCCGGGTGTGCTTGCCCTGATATGGCGGTCTCGCCTTACCCCACAGTCGCGACAGACTCGGGAGCAGCATGTCAGCCTCCCCCTCAGCAGAGGGACAGATCGAATGCAAGGTCTGCAGTGGCAGACCTCACGGGCTCGTACGGCGGGATTGCTCCTTATTACTACGCGATCTTCCCTCCCGACGCAACAAAAAACCTACGGCCGCGGCACGAATTCCTGGCCACGACGAGGCAGCCATGCGCACCCTGAAGTAACACCTCACGTTCATCGTCGCGTGACTGGGAGGGGGAAAGGGGATCGTGGGGAACCAAATAGCCAACATCGACGGGACGCTCGGGAAGTGGGTACCAGCTGAGGACTCCATCTCGGATGGGTGGAGCGGGAGGCGAGCCGATCGGCGGGTTCGATCTCCGAAGCGATAGTGATGCAGTCCGACGAACTGCCGGATTGCGCCGCCCCTTATCCTCCGACCACGGGATCACCACGCGTGCGGGGCTCCTGCGGAGTCCCGAGGGCCGATGCCTGCCCGAGTTCGCCCGTTAGTCGAAGTAAGCTGTTGAGCGTATTGGATTCGGGTCGGCGGTTGGCGCTACCTGAGGGACCCGCCCAGCAGGGCCAATGCCGTCGAGGCGACCGTGCGGCCGGCCGAGGCCACTCCTCCACGGAATATCCGGGCCGGGGGCGGCTTGGCCCAGACGACCCTCCCCGAAGGGTACGAGGCGCCGCCTTCAAGAACGCTCCCCGGTCCGCCAGCAGCGCGTCCACGTTCGTCATAGCCGGCGGCCTGTTGACCCCCAGGTGCGAGAACGCCGTGTGGTAGGCCCGCAGGCGTCGTGTCCGAGCTCGACGCCTATCCCCCGAGCGCTGCCGGGTCATTTGCTTCGGCCAGGCCGCGCGCGGAGCTGAAGAAGGTGCCGGTCCGCGGCGGCTCTCCCCTCACCCTGTGCGCGGTGGATCGCAGCCGCGGCGCGAGCTGGGGCCCCGACGGGAGCATCGTCTTCGCCCCCTCGCCGGAAGGCGGCCTCTTCCGGATGCCGGCGGCAGAAGGTGATCCCGAGCCGTTGACGGTCCTCGACGAGCAGAAGTGGGTCGACTCCAAAGGCAAGTCAACGCCGCTCTGGGATGCGGCGCAGGACTACCGCCAGCCGGTCCTCTCCCCCGACGGGAGGCGGCTGGCGGTGGTAGTCGAGAAGGAAGGGGACCCCGACATGACGTGGCGGCGGAGCTGGCGGGGCGACGGAGGGGGCGGTACGCCGCAGGTTGGGCGGGATCGTCAGCCTCGCCGGGTAGCGGAGACCTCTGCCGATAGCGAGGATCGGCGCGACGCCGAGGCACGCGCCGTCCGGGTCGTAGGCTTGGCATCGAGTCTCGTCGCATCGGCACGCTGGCGGAGCAGCGTCACCCTCAGCGCTGCCGCCACCGCCTTGGCGATATCGTCCTGCAGCGCGAATTCGAAATAGGGTTTGTGTCCCCGGGTTTCCACCCGGGTTTCCACGCTCGCGAAGTCGCAGGGCGATCGGTCACGAACGTCAACGTTTTCGTCCGGCGAGGATCGCTGCTCCCCCGGGACGGGCGCCATCGTCAACGTTTTCCTCCGACCCGATCCGGAGAGCATCCCCGACATCCCACGGTCTTACCTTCTCCGCCTTCCGGGTAGCTCCCCGCCGCTCCCGCTACCACGCCGCCTTCCTGGGGTCGAGCCAGTCGCGCAGGCCATCCCCCAGGAAGTTGAAGCCGACCACGACGGCTGCGACGGCCGCGCCCGGCGCGAGCGCCAGGTGCGGCGCGAAGGCGAGGTACTTCACCGAGTCGCGCAGCATGCTCCCCCAGGAGGGCGAAGGCGCCTGGATGCCAAGCCCGAGGAACGACAGGCTCGCCTCCGCGAGGATCACCCCCGCCATGCCGATCGAGGCCTGCACGATCAGCGGCCCGAGCGTCTGCGGCAGCACGTGGCGGAGCAGGATGCGCGCCGTGGGAGCGCCCGCCGCGCGCGCGGCCTGCACGAACTCCAGCTCGCGAATCCGCAACACCTCGCCGCGCACCAGGCGCGCATAACCGACCCAGCCGATCACGCACAGCGCCAGGATCGCGTGGCGGAGTCCTGGCCCCAGCGCCGCCACGATCGCAACCGCGAGCAGCACTCCCGGAAACGCCAGCAGGATGTCGGCAAGTCGCATCAGCAGCTCGTCCGCCAGCCGCCCGCTGAACCCGGCGAGCGCGCCGACCAGCCCCCCCAGACCGGCGGACACGGCGACCACGAGCACCGCCGCGAGAAGCGAGGCGCGCGCTCCGAACAGCAACCGCGTTAGCACGTCGCGCCCCAGGTCGTCGAGCCCCAGCAGATGCGCTCCCGAGGGGGGTTCGAGCCGG
>Ga0137429_1000602_pt1 | contig 13776 bp, 13 predicted proteins | sample EasRivERMZT736_2_FD_102304 | JGI IMG/M metagenome (GOLD analysis project Ga0137429, IMG submission 102304) | Soil microbial communities from meander-bound floodplain in the East River, Colorado, USA - East River MetaG ERMZT736_2 | ecosystem: Environmental > Terrestrial > Soil > Floodplain ...
CGCCGCGGACCTGCAGGGTGCGGATCGCGTCCGCGACCGCATCGGCGGTCTCGAGATCGCGCGTGATCTCGGACTCCGGAAGCGCGCGCTGATCAATGATCCGGACTGCACTGCTCGGAGACCACGATATCGCTTGGATAGGCACGGCGTGAACCTAATGCTGGGACATGCAAAGACTAGACGCACAGACGCGCAGCGGGGATCAGTCTTGAGTGAACAGGAACGTCCTGATGCCTACACACTGTTCACCGCTGTGCGTCTGCGCGTCTAGCTTTTGCCTGTCCTAGCTTTAGGATTCCACCGCATGAGCTACCAAACCCTACTGTTCGAAGTCAAAGACGGTATCGCATTCGTGACCATCAACCGTCCCGATAAGCTCAACGCGCTGAACGACCAGGTGATGCTCGACCTCGGCTCGGCGGTCGACCGCATCACCGCCGAGGGCGAGATCAAGGGCGCGATTCTCACGGGTGCGGGACCCAAATCGTTCGTCGCCGGCGCCGACATCGGTGACCTGTCGCGCCAAGGGCCGTTCGACGGTAAGGCACGCGCGCAGCGCGGTCAGGGCGTGCTGCGGCGCCTCGAGACCTGCGGGAAACCGGTGATCGCGGCCGTCAACGGCTTCGCACTCGGCGGCGGTTGTGAGCTCGCGATGGCATGTCACATCCGTCTCGCGAGCGAGCATGCAAAGTTCGGCCAGCCCGAAGTGAAGCTCGGAATCGCGCCCGGTTACGGCGGCACACAGCGGCTGCCGCGGCTCGTCGGCAAGGGCGTGGCCATGCAGCTGATTCTCACCGGTGAGATGATCGACGCCCAGGAGGCCTATCGCATCGGGCTGGTGAACAAGGTCGTGCCCGCCGCGGATCTCCTCGCAGAATCCGAGACGATGATGCGGGGTATCCTCACAATGGGACCGCTGGCCGTTCGCCTGGCAATGGAGGCGGTGGATCAAGGTCTCGAGATGAGTCTCGATGAAGGGCTGCTGCTCGAGGCGAATCACTTCGGCCTGTTGGCTGCCACGCAGGACATGAAGGAAGGACTGACCGCATTTCTCGAAAAGCGCTCCGCCAAGTTTCAGGGACGCTGAGTCTCCTGCTCTGGGCCGCGTGTCTGGGCGAACGCGAGCGCCCCGGGCCTCCGTCGCTGACGTTCACCATCACCGACCCGTTGGTCGTGTCGAGCCGGCAGGACACCGTCGCCGGCACCGTCCGGGTCGATGACCCGGATGGCATCGACTCCGTCTGGGTGACCCTGGAAACGGTCGTGAAGGGCGAAAACGGCGGGTTCGATCAAGTCTTCAGCTCCGGCTACCGGTTCGTGGTTCAGGGCTTCCAGCCCTCCGAGCACATTCCCCTCACGTTTCGGGCGCGCGATGTGGCCGGATTTGTGGTGCAGCGCGACACGTACGTAGTGGTCATACCGTAACTTCCGCGACTGCCTTAACTGTTGACAGGACAATGACTTCCGTGTATTTTAAGGGCTGTGACTGACCGTTCTTCCCGCCCCCCAAAAAGCCGTCCCGTCGCAGTCTCCGAGGCGCTCGAGGGCTACCTGAAACGGGCTGGTTTGGCGCGTCGGGTGGGGCAGGCGCAGATCATTCCCGATTGGCCGCGCCTCGTGGGTCCGCAGATCGCGGCAGTCGCCACTCCCGAGAGCATCACACCGGACGGCGTGTTGTTCGTGCGTGTCGCGACGAGCTCCTGGATGAATGAGCTGCAGTTGATGACGCCCGACATCATGGCGCGGGTGAACGCGGGACGCGGTGCCGGTCGGATCGCGACCATTCGTTGGCTTCTTTCACGTTAGGAACTTGATGCCTAAGAAGAAAGAAAAAGGCAACGGGAACTACCAAGCCGATTCGATTCAAGTTCTCAAGGGCCTCGAAGCTGTACGCCGTCGGCCCGCGATGTACATCGGATCGGTCTCCTCGCGCGGGCTGCACCACCTCGTCTACGAGGTGGTGGACAACTCCGTCGACGAGGCGCTCGCGGGCTACTGCACCAACATCTCCGTGGCGATTCACGCCGATAACGCGATCACCGTCGTCGACAACGGCCGCGGCATTCCGGTCGATCTTCACAAGACCGAGAAGAAGCCCGGCGTCGAAGTCGCGCTGACCGTGCTGCACGCCGGCGGCAAATTCGACAAGAACACCTACAAGGTGTCGGGCGGCCTCCACGGCGTCGGCGTTTCGGTCGTGAACGCGCTCTCGGAGCTGCTCGAGGTGGGGGTCGATCGCGACGGCAAGCGTCATCACATGGCGTTCGAGCGCGGCGATACCAAGAAGAAGCTCGAAGTCGTCGGCAAGGCGAAGGGCACCGGAACGACGGTGTCGTTCAAGCCCGATACGGAGATCTTCACCGAGACCCGCTTCGACTACGCCACGATCGCCAACCGGCTGCGGGAGCTCGCGTTCCTGAACAAGGGTCTCACGATCGTCCTCAAGGACGAGCGCAAGGGCAGCACGAAGGAAGAGACCTTCGTCTACAAGGGCGGCCTCGCCGAATTCGTGAAGTGGATCATCGGCAACCGCAAGACGCTCCATCCCAAGCCGATCAACTTCGAAGCGAGCCGCGACGACGTCGAGGTCGAGGGCGCGGTGCAGTACGACGATCAGTACAGTGAGAACACGTTCACGTTCGTGAACAACATCAACACGCACGAAGGCGGCACCCACCTCACCGGCTTCAAGTCGGCGCTGACGCGCACGATCAACGAGTGGGCGAAGCAGGATGGCGCCCTGAAGAAGGAAGATTTCACGCTGTCGGGCGACGATGTCCGCGAAGGCCTCAACTGCGTCCTCAGCGTCAAAGTCAAACAGCCGCAATTCGAGGGTCAGACCAAGACCAAGCTGGGCAACTCGGAAGTCGAAGGCATCGTGAAGACGGTGGTGAACGAGGCCCTCGGCGCGTTTTTCGACAAGAACCCGAGCGTCGCGCGATCGATCATCGCCAAAGCGGTGAGCGCGGCGCGCGCGCGCGAAGCCGCCCGCAAGGCGCGCGAGCTGGTGCGCAAGAAGAGCGGACTCGACGCCGGGCTGTTGCCCGGCAAGCTGGCCGACTGCTCGCTCACCGATCCCAAGCTGTGCGAGATCTACCTGGTCGAGGGTGACTCGGCGGGTGGCTCCGCCAAGATGGGACGCGACCGCAGCTATCAGGCGATCCTGCCGCTGCGCGGCAAGATCCTCAACGTCCAGAAAGCGCGCATCGACAAGATCCTATCGAACGAAGAAATCCGTACGATGATCACGGCGATCGGCACGGGAGTGGGCGAGGACTTCAAAGTCGAAGAAGCGCGCTATCACAAGATCATTATCATGACCGACGCCGACGTGGACGGCGCTCACATTCGGACGCTGCTGCTCACCTTCTTCTATAAGGAGATGAAACAGCTCATCGACGCGGGCTACATCTACATCGCCCAGCCACCGCTGTTCCGCGTCTCCAAAGGCAAAGAGGAGTTTTACGCGTACGACGAAAAAGAGCGCGATACCTACATCAAACGGCTCACCAACGGCGCGGAGTCGAAATCCAATGTCAACGTCAGTCGCTACAAAGGACTCGGGGAAATGAACCCCGATCAGCTGCGCGACACGACCATGGACCCCGCCAAACGCACGCTGCTCAAGGTGACCATGGAGGACGCCCTCGAAGCCTCGCAGCTGTTCGAGACCCTCATGGGCGACGAAGTGGAGCCGCGCCGGAAGTTCATCGAAGAAAACGCCAAGTTCGTCAAGAATCTCGACGTCTGATGGGAACCATCGTCGTGATCGCCGTCCTGCTCATCGCGCTGGCGTGGTTCTTCTGGCCGAGCACCTCGGTGCCTGGCGTGGTTCGGAAGGAGCGGACAGACGTGGATGAGATCGAGCTGGAGCGCGCCGAGCGCGAGGTACAGGAAGCGTCGAACGACGAAACCGTACGCGACTGGGGCCCGGGAACCGGGCAGAAACCGCCGCTGCTCTAGCCCAGGACCTCCACACCGGCCCGGGTCACCCGGTGCGACACCAGCTTCAGCGGTTTCTGCGTCAGCCTGTCTCCGATCACGATCGCCTGACCGAGGGCTTCAAAGCCGGTCTGGATGCCGTCCGCATCTTTCGCAAAGACTGAGGCGATCGGCTCTCCTTCCAAAACCTTGTCGCCGGGCTTGGCCGTGATCACGAATCCCACGGTCGGGTCGACCGTGTCGTCGACGGTGCGGCGGCCGCCGCCCAGCGCGACGATCGCGCGGCCAATCGTGCGTGGCTCGACGCGTTGGACCACGCCGGTCCGAGGCGCCAAGAACACCTCCACCGCCAGCGCCTGCGGGAGCACGGAGGGGTCTTCGATGCATTTGGGGTTGCCGCCCTGCGCCTCGATGATCTGCTCGAACTTTTCGGCGGCCAGACCAGACTCGATCGCCGTCTCCAGCTTCTTACGCGCCTTTTTCGTGTTTTTCTCGATCCCGCCCTGGAGCAGCATCTCCACGCCGAGCGCGTAGGTCACCTCGAGCAAGTCGGGCGGTCCTTCACCACGCAGCGCAAGAATCGCCTCCTCGGTCTCGAGCACGTTGCCGCACGCGCGGCCCAGCGGGCGGTCCATGGCGGTGATCAGCGCGATCGTAGGGCACCCGCGATCCTCGCCCAGGGCGATCATCGTCTTGGCCAGCTCGAGCCCGCGGTCGACCTCCGGCAGAAACGCGCCGCTCCCGTTTTTGACGTCGAGCACGAGGCCGTTCAGGCCCTCAGCCAGCTTTTTGGACATGATGCTCGCCGAGATGAGTGGAATCGACTCGATGGTGCCCGTCACGTCGCGCAGCGCGTACAGCTTCCGGTCGGCGGGTGCGATTTCTCCCGTCTGCCCGATCAGCACGCAGCCGAGCTTCTGCACCTGCGCCTTGGCTTCCGCGAGCGACAGATTGGTGCGAAAGCCGGGGATGGCCTCCAGCTTGTCGAGCGTTCCGCCGGTATGCCCCAGCCCGCGGCCCGACATCATCGGCACCGCGACCCCGCAGGCCGCGACCAGGGGCCCGAGCACGAGCGACACCTTGTCGCCGACCCCACCCGTCGAGTGCTTGTCGATGCGCGGGGTGTTGAAGCCCTCGAAGGACAGGCGATCCCCCGAGGCCAGCATCGCATCGGTGAGCGCGGCAAGCTCCTGGCGCTCGAGACCGCGCATGAAGACGGCCATCAACAACGCCGCAATCTGATAGTCGGGAATGCGGCCGGCGGTGTACTCGGCAACGAGCGCCGACCACTCTTCGGGACTGAGGCTTCCGCCGTCACGCTTGCGTTCGATTAAGGGCACAACGATCATACGCGCATGATCTCCATCGTTCTGGCTCTCCGCCTCGTTGTTCAGGGCCCCGCCGGCCATCTCGCGGCGGGCGACAGCGTCGGCCTGATGCATCCGGACGTGCAGCTGCGTCACTACCAGGCCGCACTCGCCGAAGACTCGACGCGCTACGACGCCAACTGGAAGGCGGCGCAAGCAATCGCCAACGTCGCCAAACAAATACAGGGCAATGCCGATTCTCTCAAGAACCGCCGGGATAGCCTATACGCGGTGGGCCGCGTTTACGCCGAGCGCGCGATTCGGGCGGATTCCACGGGCGCCGATGGCCACTACGTACTCGCCATGGTCCTGGGTCGCCTGTCGCGTACCAAGAGCAGTAAAGAACGGGTGCGCTACGCCAAGATCATTTACGACGAAGCCATGCGCGCCGTCGAGCTGAATCCCAACCACGACAACGCCCATCACGTGCTCGGCGCCTGGAACGCCGAAGTCAAACGCCTTTCGGGGATCCAGCGCTTCTTCGCCAAGACGTTGTACGGTGGCGGCTTCATGGGGAAAGCAAACTGGGACGATGCGGTGCAGCACCTGAAGCGCGCCGTGTCGATCGATCCCCAGCACGTCTATCATCGCCTGGAGCTTGCGGAGGTCTACGTCGACCTGGGACGTTACTCCGAGGCGCGGGAGCAGCTGCTGGTGATTCCGACGCTCCCCAACACGGACGTGCAGGACGCCGAGAACAAGGTAGAGGCGGCCGCGTTGCTCGAAGACATCAAGGGCGAAAAGGACGAGAAGTAGGGACGCGCCGTTGGCCGTCCCTACTCGCGTCCTCCCCGCATCAGGCGTTCGATGTCCGCCGTCGTTCGTGGAGCGCCCGCGGACAGCCACTCGCCGCCCTTCGCGGTGACGAGGACGTCGTCCTCGATTCGCACGCCGAGGTTCTCCGCCTGGATGTAGATCCCGGGCTCGATCGTGAACACCGCCCCCACCTCGAGCGGACGGGCAAACCCCACATCGTGCACGTCCATACCGATCGGATGACCGAGGCCGTGGTTGAAGAACTCGCGGTCGTCGCAGGTCTTGTCGCCGCACAACGTCCCCGAGTGCTCCCGCATGTAGCGGCGCGCGATGGCGTCGAGCTGGAACAGGGTGATGCCGGGGCGCACCGAATCGAACGCGGCCTGTTGGGCGCCGAGCACCAGGTCGTAAATCGCTTTCTGCCGCGGCGTAAACCGGCCGTTCACGGGAAAGGTGCGGGTCACGTCGGCCGTGTACTGTCCCCATTCGGCGGCCGCGTCGATCACGACCAGGTCGCCATTTTCCGTCCGTCGCCGGTTCACGTCATAGTGGAGCGTGGTCGAGTTGGGGCCGCTGCCCACAATCGACGGATAGCCCAGGCGGTCGGCGCCGTTGCTGCGGAACCCTTGCTCCAGCGCCGCTTCGATCTCGTACTCGTGCATGCCGGGGCGCGTGGCGCGCATCGCGGCGATGTGTCCAGCCACGCTGATGTCGACGGCCCGCCGCAGCCGCGCGACTTCATCGGCGTCTTTGACGTAGCGCATCGAGTCCACGATCGGCAACACGTTGCGGACGTCCGCGCCTGAAAAGACCAGCTCCGAGATCCGGCTGTCGTCCTTGGTCTTCGAATTGAGCACCGTGTAGATCGGCCGCGGACCCGCGAATCGCGCGCGCCCCAGCCGGCTCTCGAGCGAATCGATCGGCAGGATCGTCTTGATGCCCGACAATCGCACGGCGATGCTGTCGGGACCGAGCCGGAGGCCGGTCCAGCGCTCGGGCGAGGGCGTGCGGGCGGGCAGGAACAACACCGTCTCGACCGAGTCGGGCCCGCGCGCGGTCATCAGCAGCCAGGCATCCTGCGTCTCGAGCTGCGTGAGATAGAAGAACGTGTTGTCCTGGCGGAAATCGTTGTCCTGGACGTACTCGACTTCGATGTCGCGCTCGTGCGCCGCGGGAATCAGCACGGTGGCGCGCCCGAGCCGGCGCAATAGCGCACGACGCCGCGCGGCCACGGCAGCCGTGTCGACCGCGCGTCCCATGCCGGGGAGCTGCGGCACGACCTGGTGGGCCCCAACCGGTGCGGCCTGTGCGCCAACGGTCTCGAGCGCGCCAACGAGAACGAGCGATGTGAGTGTGATGATTCGCATGCAGAAATGTACACCTGCTTGACGCCACTCGCGTCTCCGAGCGAGACTATGCACCCATGACGATCCACGGGGCTCTCACACACGCGGAAGCGGAACGCCTCGCCGCCCGGATCGCCGAGCTCGAACACGAGCGCAAGCATCTCCTCGCCGTGATCGAAATCCTCAAGGAAGCGTCGAGTTCCTTGCATTTCATTGACATTCTCCAGTCAATCGCGCGCAAGCTGGGCGAGTCGTTTGGGCTGGATCGCTGCTCGATCTTCCTCGGCGAAAAGGACGGGCGACAGGTGCGGCTGGTGGCGTCGTACGAAGATCCCACGATCCGCAACTACGTGGTCGATCTCGAGCGCTACCCGGAGTTGAAGCGCGCCATGCAAAGCGGTCAAACGGTGTTCATCCCCGACGCCGCCAACGACCCGTCGCTGCGGCACGTGAAAGGCGAGCTGATCAACCGCCGGGTGAAGTCGATCACCGTCGTCCCGATCACGTGGCGATCGGTCGCGATCGGCGCGATTTTCCTCCGCACCTTTCGCGACGGCCCCACGTTCTCCGACGCGGACGTGCGGTTCGTGCAGGTCGTCGCGTCGCTCACCGCGCAGGCCCTGCGCAACGCGCACCGCTACGAGCGCCTGGCGCAGCGCACGCACGAGACCGGCGAACAGCTCAAGCGCATGGAGCTGGAGCGCGTCGCCCTGCTCTCGTTCATGCGGCGCCTGCTCGATGCCTTTGGCCAGCAGCGCGAGGGCGCGTGGGGCGAGGCACAGCTCCCGAAAGCCAGCGCCGAGGAGCTGGATCGGCTGGTGAGCGTGGCCATGGCGGTCATCCAGGAAGAAGCCAAGGGCCGGTGAAGAAAGCGGCGGCACGAGCCGCCGAGCTGCGGCGGATTCTGGAACGCGCGGCGCACGCGTATTACGTGGCCGACACGCCGGAGATGTCGGACGCGGAGTACGACACGCTGTTCCGCGAGCTCCAGGCGCTCGAAGCCCAACACCCCGAACTGCAGACTCCCGACTCCCCGACGCTGCGCGTGGGCGGAGAGCCCGCCGCCGCGTTCAGCAAGCACCGCCACATCGTCCCGATGCTGTCGCTCGCCAACGCGTTCAGCGAAGCCGAGCTCCAGGAGTGGGAGGAGCGCAATGCGCGCCTCGTTCCCGAGGTGAAAGAAGCCGGCTACGCGCTCGAGGTGAAAATCGACGGCGCCGCGGTCAGTCTCACGTACGCAGACGGCGTGTTGATCACCGGGGTCACGCGCGGCAACGGCATCGAGGGCGAGGACGTCACCGCCAATCTGCGCACGATCCTCGATCTGCCGCTGCGCCTCAAGGGAAAAGGCTGGCCCAATAAAATGGAAGTGCGGGGCGAGGTCTATTTGCCCAAGAGCCGTTTCGCGGAAACCAACCGGCAGCGTGAGAAGGCCGGCGAGCCGACCTACGCCAATCCACGCAATGCCGCTGCGGGCGCCCTGCGCCAGCTCGACCCCAAGAAGACCCGCGCCCGCGGTCTGCGGGTCTTCGCCTTTCAGGTCGAAGCGCCGGGGCAGAAGCTGAGTATCGATTCGCAACACGAGCTGCTGAACACGCTCGTCGCCTGGGGCCTGCCGGTCGAGCCAAACCATGCGCGCGTGGCCGATCTGGCCGCCGCACACGCCGCGATCGTGAAGCTCGAGCAGCGGCTTCCGGAGCTCGACTACGGCGCCGATGGCGTGGCGGTGAAAGTCGACCTCCGCTCCCTGCACGCCGAGCTCGGCACGATCGGGACCCGCGAGCCGCGCTGGGCGATCGCGCGCAAATTCGCGCCCGAGGTGCGGGTCACGAAGTTGCTCGAGATCCGGATCAACGTCGGCCGAACGGGAGCGCTGAATCCGTACGCGGTGCTCGAGCCCGTCGAGATCGGTGGCGTGACGGTCTCCAATGCGACACTCCACAACGGCGAGCTGATCGCGACGAAGGACATCCGGGTGGGCGACTGGGTCGAGGTCACCCGGGCCGGTGAAGTGATCCCGCAGATCCTCGGACCGGTGAAAGACAAGCCCAGGGGCAAGAGCAAATTCCAGCTGCCGGAGCAGTGCCCGTCCTGCGGCTCGCAGGTGGAGCACCCGCACGACGAGGTGATGACGTTCTGTCCGAACATCTCCTGTCCGGCGCGCATCCTCGAAAGCATCGTACACTTCGCCGGCCGCAGCGCGATGGACATCCGCGGGCTCGGCTACGAGCGCGTGCGCGCGGTGCTCGACGCCAGGTTGATCGAAGACGTCGCGGACCTGTACGAGCTGACGCCGCGGCAGCTGCTCAGCCTCGAAGGGTTCGCCGAGAAATCGGCGCAGCAGCTCGTGGACGCGATTGCAGCCTCCAAGGAGCAGCCCCTCTCGGCGCTGCTGTTTGGGCTCGGGCTCCGGCACGTCGGTGCACAGGGCGCGAAATTGCTCGCGCGCCATTTCGGGACCATGCGCACCCTGGCAACCGCCTCGGCCGAAGAAATCGCCGAGGTGCGCGGGATCGGTCCGGTCGTTGCCGAGGCCGTCGCCGGGTTCTTTGCCGAGCCGCGCAATCGCACGTTGATCGAACGTCTCGAAATACTCGGGCTAACGCTGAAGGAGACCGCGACCGCCACGGGACCGCGCCCGCTCGCCGACCAGACCTTCGTCGTCACGGGGACCCTGCCGACCCTGTCGCGCCAGCAGGCCCGCGACGTGATCGAAGCCGCGGGCGGTCATGTCTCCGACAGCTTGTCGAAGAAAACGACCGCGCTGGTCGTGGGGGCCGATCCGGGGTCGAAGCTCGAGAAGGCCAAAGCGCTCGGCGTGGAGCAAATCGACGAGGCCGAACTCTTGCGCCGCGCAAACCGCAAACCATAAGTTGCCTTCCCATATGACCGCCCCCGCCCCCCTGCCCCCCCTGCTGGGAATCCTGCGCCAACTGCACGCGAGCCTCGCGACGCACGCGCCTGATCAGGCCGTCACGATTCTTCAGGAAGCGGGCTACGCGGCCGGTGCGGGCCTCTACCAGGCGTTTACGGCCGTGAACAATCCGGCCGATCTCGACGCGGACCTGCTTGGACCGACGCTGTCGGAGTTCTTTACCAGCGGCGGCTGGGGCGCGGTGTCGGTGGCACCGGTGGGGACAGGCGCGCTCGCGCTCGACTCGAATGACTGGGCGGAGGCCCAGCCCGGCACCTCGCAAGCGCCCATGTGCTTCTTTTCCGCAGGGATGCTCGCCGATTTTCTGGGGCGGCTGTCGGAAGAAACGGTTGCCGTGATGGAAGTCGAATGCCGCAGCAAAGGAGACACGCGCTGCCGGTTTCTGTCGGCGACGCCGGACGTGTTGGAAAAGGTCTACAACGAGATGACGCAGGGACGGAGTTACGAAGAAGCGCTCGCCTAGCGACGAGCGACGCTGACCCCTTCCAGCAGCAACGACGGCGACCAGCGCGCCCCCAGCCAGCGTCCGTCAGATCCAAATCCCCCGATCTTCTTGAGCAGCTCGTAGGCGTTCCCCGCCACCGCCGCGTCTTTCACTCTGCCCGTGATCTCGCCGCGCTGCACGCGATAGGCGAGACCGACCGGGTGGCTGAACCCACCGCTGATCACGTTGCCCTGCCCCACACCGATCAAATCGTCCACGATCAGGCCGTCGTCGATATCGCCGATCAGGCCGCCGCCCAGCGCATACGGCGGCGGGGGAAGGGCCGCGTGCCGCGTCCCGACGCCGTCCGTTCCGCGGAACACGATATTCGTATATCCGATGTGTGGCTTGCCGAAGATCCCGCGCCGGCCGTTGCCGGTACTCTGGGTCTTAGCCCGCGCCGCGGTCTCGAGATCGTACACGAACCGTCCCACCTTCCCGCGCTCCACGAGCCCGGTCGCGCTGGACGGCACGCATTCGTCATCCACCGGGCGCGACAGCGGCCGTCCGGGAGTCAGCGGGTCGTCGATGATCGACAGCCGCTCGTCGAACATCGTTTCGCCCACCTTCCCCGCCAGCGGCGAGCTTCCCTGCAATACGGTCTTCCCTGATAGCGCCTGCTCGAGCGGCAGCACGATGGCGGCGAGACCGGCCGGCGTGAATACCACCGGCAGCGTCCCCTCTGGCGGTGTGACCACCTTGAGCGCCGCGGTGAGCCGGGTCTCGACCGAGCGGACGAGCGTTTCCAGATCGGCGTCGCCAGGCATGTCGGCGCCGACGTACTGGTCGTAGACCATGAGCACGTCGTCGCCCGCGATACGCGTGATGTCGACCACCACGGCGATGCCCGTCGCCCGGTACTCCCCGCGCGCACCGGCGGTGTTGCCGACGGCCGTTTCCGCGATCTCGCGCTCGACGGCGACGTTGATCTGGCAGTCGGGCCGGACCAGCCGCTCGACGAGCAGCTTCCCCATGCGGATCAGCTCGGCGAGCGATGCGTTGGCGGTGCGGTCGAAATACGTGGGGATCGGGGGTAGGGACTCGGGGCTCGACTTTGGAAATGCGAGCTCCACCATCTCGCCGAGCTCCGCCGAAGCACGGGCGCGCTCGAGGAGGGCCTCAGGATCGGGCTTGGCGGCGGTGGTGCCGGCCACGCCCATGCGTCCGTTGGACACGACGCGCAGGTTGAGCCCAGCCTCTTCGGAAATGCCGGCGGCTTTGAGGCGCCCCGACTCGAACGCGACGGCGGTCTGCTCCTCCCGCCGCCACAGCGCGTCGGCGTTGTCGACTGTGCCGCGCGCGCGCGCGAGCACGCGATCGATCATACATCCCCGCCGATCAGCGCTTCTTCAATGCGCACGTGCGGAGCGCCTTCCGTCACGGGCAGCGGGAACTGGCCGCCCTTGCCGCAGCCGCCGCCCATTTGATTCCACGTGAAGTCGCCCGCGATGTGATCGATGCGATCGAGCGTCTGGAACAGATTGCCGGCCAGCACCACGTCTTTGACGAGCTCGGCGAGCTGCCCGTCGCGAATCATGTAGCCCCAGCCGGCCGTGAACGAGAAGTTCTCGAGCATCGTCTGCCCGCCGAACGCGCCGCAGGCGTACACGCCGAGCTTGATGTCGCCGATCAGGTCCTTGAATCCGGCGCCCTTCTTTCCGGGGGCGATGTACGTGTTGGTCATCCGCACGATCGGTGGATGGCGGAACGAGATCGCGCGCGCATTCCCGGTGGGGCGCTCGCCCAGCTTCGCGGCGGTTTCCCGCGAGTGCAGACGCCCCACCAGAATGCCTTCGCGAATCAAGGCGGTATCCTGGGTCGGCGTGCCCTCGTCGTCGTACGGCAGGGTCCCGCGCAGACCGCTCGCCGCGCCGTTGTCGCCCACGTTCAGCACCGGTTTCCCGAAGCGCCGGCCCAGCGTCATCATCTCGCGCGCCTGCGGGTTCTCGTAGACGAAGTCGGCCTCGGACAGATGGCCGAACGCCTCGTGGATGAAGACGCCGGCGAGCTCGTTGTCGAGAACGACGGGATAGGCGCCGCCGCGCACGCGCGGGGCGGCGAGCAGATCGACGGCGCGCTGCGCCACGACGCGGAACTGGTTCTCGAAGGTCTGCACGCTGTTCCAGCCCTTGCGCAGCCCGATCGACTCGAGGCCCTTCTCGATGCTGCCGTTGCGCCGGCCGATCGCGGTGCCCGAGACGACGACCTCGGGCCGGAGCTGGTAGAGCGAGGTACCCTCGGAATTCACGTACCAGACTTCCGACACTTCGTCGCGGTAGCTCGCCTGGGTGTCCACGATCAGGTCCGAGACGCCGAGCATCGCCGTGTTGTAGCGATCGAGCAGCTTTTTCTTGTCGGCGAGCGCGATGCCGCGCACGTCGCCATCGAGATCGAGTACGGCATCGGCGGTCTGCGGCGCGATGTCGGCGAGCCGGATCGGTTCCTCGAGCCGCACCGCGCGCGACAGCTCGTTGGCGCGCGTCACCATCGCCGGCAGCTCGTCGAGGGACGTGAACGACGCGATGCCCCACCCGAATCCGTTGTTCAAGACGCGGACGAACCCGCCCTGATCCTCGCTGACCGTTGCCGTCTCGAGGCGCCGGCCGCGAAACGCGACGGCGGAGCTCCAGGTACGTTCAACGCGGACTTCGGTGTAATCGGCGCGAGACTGTTGGACGGCGGCGGCGAGACGATCCTTCAACGCAGATCCTTCAGCTTGTCGCGGTAATCGGGGCGCACGACGATTTCGCCGTCGACGATCACTTCGAGGTCCCAGGGGAGAATGATGAAGTTCTCGTTCTCGAGCGCGTAGAAATCGGGCTTGTACGATCCGGTCTTGAACGACACCGCCGTTTTCAGCTCGGCCGGCTTCAGCTCACGCACCGCGGCGAGCGCGAGCTTCATGGTGTCGCCCGATTCACAGGTTTCATCGACGAGCAGGACGCG
>Ga0137429_1000603_pt1 | contig 13761 bp, 10 predicted proteins | sample EasRivERMZT736_2_FD_102304 | JGI IMG/M metagenome (GOLD analysis project Ga0137429, IMG submission 102304) | Soil microbial communities from meander-bound floodplain in the East River, Colorado, USA - East River MetaG ERMZT736_2 | ecosystem: Environmental > Terrestrial > Soil > Floodplain ...
AAACGAAACGGAATCCCCTTCTGGGATTACCTCGATGAGGCCGGTGTTTCCATACGCCTCTATGACATTCCCTCCAATTATCCGCCGAGTCCCTCCCATCACGGGCATATGTGTTGTCTTGCGGGAATGGGTGTCCCGGACCTGCTAGGGGGATACGGCACGTATCAGCATTTTGCAAGCGATACCATCCGCTTGCTGGAAGAGCCGGGCGGATACCGTAAGCCGCTCAGCTTCCAAGACAACTTCGCCAGATCGAGCCTCATCGGACCGGAGAACACTGCACTGGCAAAACCTGTGAAGTCGTCGGTTCCGTTTCAGATTTACCGGCACCCCCAAGAGCCGAGTGTGAGGATCGAACTTCAAGACCAAGTGCTCGTGCTCAAGGAGGGTGAATGGAGCGACTGGTGCAAGGTGGATTATGAGTTAGAAATGCCGCCATTCCTGCCCAATACCCACGTGAGCGGCATTTGTCGATTCTACCTGCAGCAAGTGCGGCCGACGTTCCGTTTGTATGTTACGCCGATCAATATTGACCCATCCGACCCCGGAGATCAGCGGATTACTGAACCTCCTGAATTTATCACCGATCTATCGAAGTCACTGGGGCTTTTCTATACATCCGGCTTTCAGGAAGACCATAAGGCGTTGTCCAATCGCGTATTTCAGGACGAGGAATACCTCGAGCAGGCGCGCTATGTCCTAAATGAGCGAATGCAGTTGTTGCACTATGCTATGGAAAACTATCGCGATGGACTTCTGTTCTTCTACTTTTCGAGCACGGACCTTCAGGCGCATATGTTCTGGTGGGAGGGTGACGAACCCCATCCGGTACGATCGTTAGAGCGCGCCCGGCGTTTCAACAGCGTGATCGAGGACCTTTACATCGAGGCAGACAAAGTGGTGGGCAGTGTCGTGGATCGCTATGGTCCTAAGGCCACCATTCTCGTGATGTCCGATCATGGTTTTTGCAATTTTCGGCGGCAGTTCAATGTGAATACGTGGTTAAGGGATCAAGGATACTTGGGGCCGAGTGATTGCCGCAGTCTGCTCAATCCCGGGCTTGGACGTCTAGTTGACTGGACGAAGACGAGAGCCTACGGACTGGGATTGAACGGTTTGTATGTGAACCTGCGCGGGCGCGAGCGGGATGGGATCGTTGAGCCGAGTGATCGGGATGTTTTATTGGAGGAGATTCGCGGCAAGCTGTTGACCGTTCGCGATCCGCTGGATGGGCAACCCGTGATTGCGGAGGTATATCGCAGTGATAAGGTATACAGTGGTCCGTTTGCCGCGACCGGACCGGACCTTATCATCGGCTACCATCGCGGCTATCGGGCTTCGTGGGCGACAACGCTAGGCGATCTGGAGGCCGAGGTGATCTCCAAGAATGATTCGGCGTGGAGCGCCGACCACTGCATCGCCGCCGATCAAGTGCCGGGCGTGATCTTCAGCAATCGACGGATCGTTCATGACGCTCCATCGTTGATCGATCTCGCGCCTACGATCCTCGAATATTTCGCCGTGCCCGTTCCTGAAACGATGAAGGGGAAAGGCTTGTTCAAGCCAGTAGCGGTCGGGATTACGAGCACCGCCGGCAAGGAGTAATGATGATGGCCAAGGTCAAGATCGACGCGAATCTCTACGAACGAGTCAAGAAAGTCGCCGAGAAAGCGGGATACGCCACGCCGGAGGAATTCGTGATTCATATGATCGAGAAGGAGCTGTCGGTGCTGGAGTCGGCGGATTCCGACGCGGAGGTGACCGAACGGCTTCGCGGATTGGGTTACATCGAATAGGTACACCGATTCCGACGGCGATCGTCTCAGGAACCGGCCATGGACTTCATCAATTCGGTGCTGATTTACGGAGCCGACGCCATCCTGTGGGTCTGGGACTTACTCTCCACGTCTTTCGGATGGGTGTTTGGAACGCTGGATGTGCTTCTGAATCCCATTCTCTCACTACTCCTTGGGTTTCTTAACCCGGTATGCACGCGGCTCGGCGATGTCGTGTACGCCCTGCTGAGTCCGTTTCCCGTTTGGGTCGGACTCACCATCATTTCGGCCGTAACCGGCGTGGTGATGTTGTTCGCGTTTCGCCACACATCCAATCAGAAGGCAATCGGCAAAGTCAAAGACGAAATCAAGGCCAACCTACTGGCTTTAAAGCTCTACAAAGATGAGCTTCGGGTCACGTTTCGGTCTCAGGTTCGTCTACTTTGGGCGATCGTGCGGCTGCAACGATACGTGTTGACGCCGGTTCTGTTGATGGCGCTTCCGATGCTGCTGGCCCTGGCGCAGATGGGCATACGCTATCAATGGCGGCCCCTTCGATCGGGCGAACAGACGCTTATCAAGATGCACTTCGCACCGGGCGCTGGAAAATCGGTCGAGGCTTCGATCGAGCCGCATGAGGGACTAATCATGGAGGTCGGCCCGGTTCCGGGCGGTGATCTAAGTGTGTGGCGCGTTCGCGGCGGCGCACCCGGGCGACACACACTCAAGTTTCATGTCGCCGGGGAGACCATCGAGAAGGAGCTTGTCGTGGGCGACGGGTTCGAACGGGTAAGCGCACTCCGTGCAAGCGCAAGCTGGACCGACCAGTTGTTCCACCCTGTAGAGCGTCGTCTAGCGGCCCCATCGCGGGTTCGATCGATCGAGATCCTCTACCCCAGCGTGGACTCGTGGGTCCACGGGGCGGACTACTGGGTTGTGACCTTCTTCATGGTGTCCATGGTTGTGGCGTTGATTTTCGCACCGGTATTCAAGGTTCGATTCTAGAACGTTCGGTAATGGTTGGGCGCTGTCTAGGATGCGATCAAGAACTTCTTGAACTCGCCGGTAGCGGGACTGTCGGCTGCGTCGACCTCGCGGATTTGACTGCGCATGGCTGCTTCAACCGTACTTTGGAAACGATCCAGTTCGACTTCTCTCCCTTCGACGACCAGTTCAACCCTTCCGTCCGGAAGATTGCGGATGAACCCGGCGACGCGGAACTTCGCGGCGACGTCCTGAGTGGCGTAGCGAAACCCGACGCCTTGAACATGCCCTGAAAAATACATCGTGCGGCGGATCTTGGACGATCGCTTGGTCACGGCGACCGCCGGACCGGAAGTCGCTCGCCGTTTCACGAAGTAGACCTCACGACCACGGTCGCGGTAGCACACCTCATCCATGTACGGACGGATCAGCATGATCCCTCGGCCGTTGGGGAGTGGAAGCCGATCGGGCGAGGTGCAATCGGGGACGTCATCGGGCAGGAACCCGCCGCCTTCATCGCGCACGACGACGACGGCTTTGTCCTCGTTCACAGCGTATCGGACGGTGATGTTCTTGGCTGCGTCGTTGCGATTGCCGTGCTTGACGGCATTGGTTAACGCTTCCTCGAGAGCGAGCAGGACCGCGAACACCGCGTCGGCGCTGTAACGACAGCGCTCCAACTCCGAAATGATGGCGTGTTTGGGGACGCAGATCTCCCGCAGGTCGCTCTTGACGACGCACTCACAAAACGTCGCCTCGTTGTCGGGATTGACTGCGGTCATGGCAAGAACGAAGTTGCACCATCGCGCCGGCACGACGGTTCGTCAAGCGGCCTAAAAGTCAGCCAAGGCCTCCTTGGCCGTGCCGTAAATGGTAAACAGCTTGTTCAACCGGGTGATCTTGAACACCTCGTAAATCTGCGGAGTGATGTCCGATAGCTTCAGTTTACCTTTCTTCTGAGCCACCTGCTTGTTGAGGGAAATCAGCATCCCCAAGGCCGCGCTCGATAGGTGCTCCACGTTCTTGAAGCTGAGCAACATCTTCACGTCGTTCGTTCCCGTCACAACCTTGGCGAGCTCTTCGCCGATTTCAGCGATCGAAAGCTCCTCCAGGATTTTTCGATCCGCGAACTCGACGATGTTGACACCGCCCGAGTTCTTTACGGAGACGCGAGGTTTCTCTTCCGCCATGATGCTGCTCCCTTTCATCACCGAGCTTGAATCCCACAGTCCAATCATTAAAGTCTATGCGTGCGATTTCCACTGTCAAGGCGACGGCGACGAGTGGTTTCGACGATCAAATGCGTGTCTTCACGCGACAAATGCGGTTCCCGCAGCGTAGAATACTATGATCGGAAAGGTCGTCTTGGTATCGACTTGATCTGACGGACCTCGGCGGATTCGCTTTGCCGATAGTAGACGTACGGCTTATGCGACTGAGTTCTCAGACGTTGTTCCTGCTCCTCGTCGTTCTGTTGGGCTGCGCGGACTTCGCCGTCGCCTGGGGACCGGCCATGCATATCGAACTGGCCGGTTCGATCCTGGAGCGCCTCGCCGTGTTGCCCGCCGCGATTGCCGCGATCCTGGCTCGAAACGGCATCGCCTATATCTACGGAAACATCGCCGCCGACGTCGTCTTCGCCAAACGCTGGAGCCGCGTCAAGCAATTCTGCCATCACTGGTCAACGGGGTTTCGTCTGCTGGAGTGTGCTGAAGACGACCGGGCTAAGGCGTTTGCCCATGGGTATCTTTCGCATCTCGCCGCCGACACCGTCGCCCATGGCAAGTTTGTGCCTCGCCAGATCGCCGTGTGCGGTAGCTCGGTCAACTTCGGTCACTTTTATTGGGAGCTTCGCGCGGACGCCACACAATCGGAGCCGACCTGGACACTGCTCGAACAGATCATCGCCGCCGATCACAGCGATCATCATACGGCCCTGGAGCGTCACATTAAGGACACCTTTCTGCCCTATGAGTTCAACCGGCGGTTATTCAACCGCATGAACGCCGTGTCCGTTCGGCAGGGCTTCCGGCGAACGGTGCACCTGTGGGGCCGACTATCGCAGTGGGAATTGTCGCCGCAATTGATGGCCGGTTATCGCAGTGAATGCCTGGACCGCATACAATCCATCTTGACCGACGGGTCCCGTTCGTCTCTTCTGCGCGAAGACCCCAACGGCACTTCGGCCCTGATGCAACTAAGCGTTCGCCGCCGCCAGGTCCGACGGATGAAGCGGATCGGCATCCCCATAAAGCGAACGATGGCTGAAGCGGCCGTAGGCCTGGCGCCGCAATCACGGGTCGTGCCGAGCCTTGCCGCACCAGCGGCCGCGAACCAACCAATCAACGATTTCGGATCGCGGGTCGACCACGATTCAGACGTTGCCACCCCGCCTATCGCCTCCTAAGATGCGTCCACCCCGTGCGGGAAAGCGGGCCGTTGACCGTTTGAGGAGACACCCTGTGCGAAAGAGTAGTTCACTCGGAGAGCATCTATTCACATCAGAGTCCGTGTCCATGGGCCACCCGGACAAGGTGGCCGACCAGATATCCGACGCACTCCTGGACAGCCTTCTTGAACACGATCCGGCCGCACGGGCGGCGATCGAAACGCTGGTGACCACCGGTCTTGTGGTCGTCGCGGGCGAGGTGACCGTTCACAACCAAGCCGCCAACGACGCCCTGGGCCGAGCCGAGGAAACGGTCCGGGAGACCATTCGTCGGATCGGCTACGACGACCCGGTGGGGGGGTTCGACTACCGAAGTTGTGCCGTACTTCGCGCCCTCCATTCGCAATCGCAGGATATCAGCCAAGGTGTCACCGAAGGCCAGGGTCTTCACAAGGAGCAGGGGGCCGGCGACCAGGGATTGATGTTCGGGTTCGCATGTGATGAGACCGAGTCGCTCATGCCCTTGCCGATCCAGCTGGCCCATCGCCTCGTGGAGCAGTTGGCCGATCTCCGCCAAAACGGACGAATCCGCTGGCTGCGACCCGATGCGAAATCGCAAGTGACCGTGGCCTACGAGGACGGCGTGCCCACCGGCCTCCACACTGTCGTGTTGTCCACCCAACACACGGAGGAAGCACTGGATCCAAAAGACGATCGCTTGATGAGCGCCAAGGCCAAAGACGAAATCGTTGCGAAAGTGATTCGTCCCGTCGTCGAGCGTGAATGTCCGCGTCTTTGGTCGGACGACATCATTATGCACATCAACCCCACCGGACGGTTTGTCACCGGCGGGCCTCACGGCGACAGCGGGCTTACGGGCCGAAAGATCATCGTGGACACCTACGGCGGACGAGGTCGCCACGGCGGCGGAGCGTTCTCCGGCAAGGACCCCACCAAGGTCGATCGCTCGGCCGCGTACATGGCCAGGCACATCGCCAAGAACATCGTCGCCGCCGGTTTAGCCCGGCAATGCGAGGTCCAACTTGCCTACGCCATCGGTGTGGCCGCCCCGGTCAGCGTTGCCGTGGACTGCCAGGGCACCGGCGACCTTTCGCCGACCGCGCTGGAGCGGATCGTTCGCGAGGTCTTCCCCCTCAAGCCGGCCGAGATCATCAAGTACTTGGATTTGCGCCGTCCCATTTACTTCGAGACCGCTCGCCACGGCCACTTCGGACGCGACGGGGCGGGTTTCACCTGGGAAAAAATCCACCGCGCCGCCGACCTTCGCGCGGCCGCGGGCGTGCTTCAGACCGCTTAGCCCGTCCGTGGAGCGAGGCGGCCACCGCGACGATCGGGGCGTGGCGCTAGCCCGCGGGGAGTCCGACATATGGATCAAGCTTTCAACGGCAACGCTCTGTTCTCTCTGGCTCAGACCGCCCAGCCCGGGCTGATCTGGCTCTACGCCGGGTTTGTCGGATTGGTACTCGTATTCCTCGCGTTAGACCTTGGCGTCTTCCACCGTAGCGCCCACGCCGTCTCGGTCAAGGAAGCCGCTGCTTGGTCGGCGATCTGGACCACCTGCGCGCTGGCCTTCGCGGTCTTCGTCTACTTCGGCTACGAGGCGCACTGGCTGGGCCTGGGCCTGAACGTCCCGGTGGTGGGCCGGCCGGGCCAGACGCTTACCGTCGGGGGCGCGACCGCCGCCGAGCAGTACCTGACGGGGTACATCATCGAGTGGTCGCTGTCGGTGGACAACCTCTTCGTGATTGCCGTGATCTTCTCCTTCTTCGCGGTTCCGGCGAAGTATCAGCACCGCGTGCTCTTCTGGGGTATCCTGGGCGCGCTGGTGATGCGCGGCGTAATGATCACGCTGGGCGCGGTCCTCATCCAGCGGTTCGGCTGGATCACCTACGTCTTCGGTGGCTTCCTGATCCTTACGGCCGTCAAGATGGCCTTCGTCGGAGGCGAGGACGTCCACCCCGACAAGAACATCCTTGTGCGCGCCGTGCGGGCTATCTGGCCGATCTCGTCCCATTACGACGGCCAGCGATTCTTCACCAAAATCCCCGGCCCGAACGGGGTGATGCAACGGGCTGCGACGCCGTTGCTGCTAACGCTGATGGTGGTCGAGTTCACCGACGTGGTCTTCGCCGTGGACTCCGTGCCTGCGATCTTCGCGATCACGGGGGATCCGTTCATTGTGCTTACGTCAAATGTCTTCGCCATCCTGGGGTTGCGGTCGCTGTACTTCCTGCTGGCCAACATGCTCGGCAAGTTCCGCTTCCTAAAGCCTGCATTGGTCCTGATTCTCGTGTTTGTGGGAGTGAAGATGCTGCTAGTACACAGTGAGTTCAAGATCGACACTGCGGTCTCGCTCGCGGTCGTGGTCGGGCTGCTCGTCGCGGGCGTGGCCGCGTCGCTTCTGTTTCCGCCCAAGCCCGCGGCGCCGCGCGAGGAATGAACGCCGACCCACGCCACGAAACCCGACAAGGAGTCGCCGATGACCTACCAAAGCCCCGTCCGCTACGAGAAAACCCGCATCCATGCCGCCGCGCTGTACTGCTCGGACGGGCGCGTGGGCGAGCACTTCGACGACTTCCTGCACAACGGCCTCAACCTGCCGCGCTATGACCGCGTGTCGCTGCCCGGCGGTCCGGCGTGCCTGGCGGGGCACCCGCAGGCGCACCTGGAGGAGCATGGAGTTGTCGATGAACTCAAGTTCCTGGTGGAGGTGCATGGGCTTAAGCGCGTGGTTCTGATCGCGCACCAAGGTTGCGCGTTCTACGCGACACGATTGGAATTGAAAGAGCCGCGGCTGGAGCTGGTGCAGAGGGCGGACCTGGTGCGCGCCGCGGCGTTCGTGCATCACGTCACCGGCCTGGACGCCATCGAAGCCTACTTCGCGCGGCTCGTCGATAGCCGCGTATGCTTCGAGGAAGTCAACGTGTGAGCCGCGTAGGTCCTGTCATCGACCCGACACTCCTCGCTTGATCGCTCCACGATCGCCATCCCACCGCGCGCCCGTGAAGTTCTTAGGGGTGTGTGGATCTCCATATTGCGCCCGTTCCCCGCGCCGAGCTTGAAGATGCGAAAGGCATGGAGCGGTTGGCGTGGAAAAGCGCCATTACCAAACGAAGCCAGTTGAAAACAGCGCATCTGCTTGCCGCATAAGGACTTACGAAAAAATGCCTCCTAAAAAACGAAGCCAGTTGGAAGCCAAACAAACCCATTTGGCGCCTGCTCTGCCCGATCTCGCTTTCGGCCATTCTGCTTTGATTCCCCTTCGTGCCCACGTGGCTCCGTTGCTGCGTGCCTGGGTTTCTCGTCGATTCGACAATCGCCGCTTGTCCTGAGCCTCGAAGGATTCGACAATGGCCTATGGCGCGGAACTTTACTGAACGGGATTTGAATTTATGGTTGTAGGCGAATTTACGCAGGAAACGGATTTACTGGTCATCGGCGGCGGGCCAGGGGGGTATCACGCCGCGTTCCGAGCCGCTTCGCACGGCATCCAGACGACCATTGTCGAGAGTATGCCGGCTCTGGGCGGCGTTTGTCTGCACCGTGGCTGCATCCCGTCGAAAACCTACCTCTCCATGGCAGAGACGATGCACACGGTCACCATCAGCAAAGAAATGGGCATCGACTTCGGCAAGCCCAAGCTCGACGTAAACGCGATCCGCAAATGGAAGGAACAAGTGATCTCGAAGCTCGCCGGCGGGCTTGAGATGCAGGGCAAAAAATACAAAGTCGAGCATGTGCAGGGCACGGCCCGGTTCGAGGACGGCAAGCACATCGCCATTGAAGGCGGCAGCATCCCCCGAATCAAGTTCAAACGCGCCATCATCGCAACAGGCTCGCGCTCCATCGAATTGAAGGGTGTTCAGATCGACTCCCCGCGCGTGCTCACGTCGCGGACCGCACTGGATTTGGCGGACGTCCCAAAAACGCTTCTCGTAATCGGCGGCGGATACATCGGGTTGGAACTGGGCCAAGTCTACGCCGGATTCGGGTCGAAGGTCACCGTCGTCGAAATGACGCCCGGACTACTGCCCGGCGTAGATCGCGATTTGCTTCGTCCACTGCTGAAGCGGCTCGAAACGGAGTTCGACGCCATCTGCCTGGACACCAAAGTCGTCAGCATGAAGGACGTCAAGAGCGGCATCGAGGTAGGGTTTGAGGGCAAGAATCCGCCGAAGTCGACCAAGTTCGACAAGGTGTTGGTCTGTGTGGGTCGGCGTCCCAACTCGCGTGACTTGGGTCTCGACAAGGCCGGCGTCGCGCTCGATGAACGCGGGTTCATAAAGGTTGATGCGGGTTTTAAGACCACCGCGCCGAAGATTTACGCCATCGGCGACGTGATCGGCAATCCCATGCTGGCCCACAAGGCGTTGCACGAGGGAACGGTCGTCGCCGATCTTCTGGCGGGCAAGAATGTCGTGTTCGAGCCGCGAGCCATTCCCGCCGTCGTATTCACCGACCCGGTCATTGCCTGGGCCGGCCTCACCGAGGCCGAAGCCAAAGAGAAGAAGCTCGACATCATTATCCGCAAGATGCCCTGGTCCGCCTCGGGCCGCGCCGTCGCACTGGGCCGCACCGACGGCGTCACCAAGCTCATCTTCGACAAGGCGACGCAACGCTTGCTCGGTATCGGCATCACCGGCCCGCACGCGGGCGAAATGATTTCCGAGGGTGTGCTGGCCTTGGAAATGGGCGCCGTCGCGTACGACCTCGCCACCATGATCCACCCTCACCCGACCTTGTCCGAAACCATCGGCGAAGCCGCAGGCATCGCGGAAACGTAGAGCCGCCGACCCGACAAGTCGGGGGAATTCCTCGGCGGTTCGGTCGTTTTCTGCACTACCCAATTCGGGTTCTGTACGGTACGCTTGGGGAATGGAGCGTCCTTGGTTGGAAGGTTTGAACCCGGCGCAGCGCCAAGCCGTCACACATGGCGACGGCCCGCTTCTGATCGTCGCCGGCGCGGGAACGGGAAAGACCAAGACCCTCGCTTGCCGCGTCGCTCAACTCATCGACCGCGGCGTCCCGCCCGAACGAATCCTCCTTCTCACCTTCACCCGCCGGGCGGCGGAAGAAATGCTGACTCGCGCGGGCCGCCTGGTCGACGATAGCGGAGGCGCCAAGGTATGGGGCGGGACATTTCACGCGGTGGCCAACCGCCTGTTACGCATCCACGCATCCGCCGTGAACCTGCCGGCCGATTTCACGGTCATGGACGAAAGCGACTCCGCGGACCTGATGAACCTCATCCGCACCGATCTTGGCGTCGCCAAGGCCGAACGCCGATTTCCCCGCAAGAATACGCTCGTCAAAATCTACTCTCACACCGTCAACGCCCAACGACCGCTCCGCGAAGTCCTGGAGATCCATTTCCCGTGGTGCGGGGTGGACATGGAAGGCATTGCGCGGATTTTCGAGCTGTACATCCGCCGCAAGCAAGAGCAACACGTCTTGGACTACGACGACCTGCTGCTCTTCTGGAGCGCCCTTTGCGTGACGCCGCGCGTCGGAGAAAGAGTGGCCGACCAGTTCGAGCACATCCTGGTCGACGAGTATCAGGACACCAACGCCATCCAGGCCGAGATCCTTCGCGGAATGCGGAAACGACACAAGAACTTGACCGTCGTGGGGGATGACGCGCAGTCGATCTATTCGTTCCGCGCGGCCACGATCCGTAACATCCTGGATTTCCCCAAGCAATTCCCCGGCACGACCGTTGTGGCTCTGGAACAGAACTATCGCTCCACGCAACCGATTCTCGCCGCGTCGAACGCAGTGATGGCCCCAGCCAAGGAGCGATACACCAAAGAGCTCTGGTCCACCCGCGAGTCGGCGGTCAAACCGATGCTGGTGACCTGCCTGGACGAGGCCCAACAGTCGGACATCGTTTGTCAGAATATCCTCTCCCATCTTGAACAAGGCACTCTCTTAATGCGGCAGGCGGTGCTGTTTCGAGCCGGGCACCATAGCGCGATCCTGGAGGTCGAGTTGGCTCGCCGCAACATCCCCTTCCATAAGTTCGGCGGCTTAAAGTTCATTGAGGCCGCTCACATTAAGGACATGCTCGCGTTCCTTCGGATTCTCGAAAACCCGTTCGATGAGATCAGTTGGTTCCGTGTGCTATTGCTTTTTGAAGGCGTCGGTCCGCGCACCGCGCAGCGCATCATGGACGAGTTGCAGGTCCGGCGACCGTCGCCGACTCCCGCTCCCTCTCAAGGAGAAGTTCGTGGTGAGGGCAATCCGTTGGCTCGGTTGATATGCGCTCCGCCCACGACGCCGCCCGCAGCGCGAAAGATGCTGGGAGAACTCCGCGAAGCGTTCGCTTTTTGTCGAGGCATGAGCGTAACGGAATCCTCTTCAGCCTCGACAAAGAATGAACCGGCGTTAACCCTGCAAATCGAGCGGATTCGCAAGTTCTACGATCCTCTTTTTGAGCGAATCTTTGAGAACGCCGCTGTCCGCTCTCGCGATCTCGATCAACTCGCCTTGATCGCCACGCGCTATCGTTCGAGAGGCCGGTTCATCACCGACCTCACTCTCGACTCGCCGCGAGCCACTTCCGATCTCGCACAACCGCCCTTTTTGGAAGAAGACTGGCTGACGCTCAGCACGATCCACTCCGCGAAGGGTTGTGAGTGGGACGTCGTACACATCATTCATGCCGCGGACGGTATGATTCCCTCGGACATGGCATTGCGCGATGAAGCGGGCGTTGATGAAGAGCGCCGCCTGTTCTATGTGGCCATGACCCGCGCCAAGGACATGCTCTATGTTTACTTCCCGCTACGATATTACCACCGCCGCTACGGCCTAGGGGATGACCACAACTACGCTCAATTGACCCGCTTTTTGCCTTCATCGGCCAGTGCCCTTTTTGTCGAGCAGTCCGCCTATGTGCCCGTAGAGGACGAAACAGCCCTCGGACCTTTGGTCGATCGGGAACCGTACGCTCGCGTGAATCGACTTTGGAAGGATTAGGCGAAAACCGTCTAGTGCGTGATCCCGTTGCAGTTGAGTTGATAAGTTCTAGCGTCGACGAGGTCGATGTGACCGTCGGTTTCGCCGCTGCCAGGCCTACTATTCCGGCATTTAACAGAACGCGCGTTGCCAATTCCCTATTGCCTACAGCCTTCAGCCTACGGCCTATTGCCTTGACGGGAGTGTTGTTTTCGGATACACTTACTTAATTGACTTACTGCCATACGCGCGCCGGGCGTCAGCACCAATTCGTACTTGCGCGGCACGCGAATTGCTAGTCCGATAAGGGTCCAAGCGGCCCCCAAACGGAGTCGTTAGGGAGGGCACGCCATGAACGCCCGTCGAATCGTATGGAGCATCGTGGGATTGCTGTCGCTTTCCGCTGCTGCCAGCGAGCCGGTTCAGATCCTCGTCCCGAGCGACGCCGCGTCCGGGTACGGTGAAGGCTTTGGAAAGAGCGTCGCCATCAGCGGCGATTGGCTGGTCGTTGGAGCGCCAGAGGATGATGAACTCGCAGAGGATGCGGGCGCGGCGTACATCTTTCGCCGCGTCGGGGCCCAGTGGATCGAACACCAGAAGATTACTGGGTATCCACTCCGCGAGGATTATTACGGGCGAGCGGTGGCGATTGACGGCGACCGAATCGTGGTAGGCGCTCCGCATGACGTCTTCATGACCGGCGGGATTGGCAAAGCGTTCATTTACCACCGGGAGGATTACGGAGTCCCCGGTCCTTCCGTGGACGACTGGTGGAGTACCGCGGCCCAATTGCACCCGCCCCCCTCGCAGCTATGTTGTAATTTCGGTGGATCGCTCGCTATCGACGGGGACGTGGTCGTGGTAGGCAGCATCGATTACGGATATTCCCTTGGGCACGCCTATGTCTTTCGCTGGGATGGGACCGAATGGCGCGGTCCGGAGACGCTCGTCGGCTCGGACACGGAGGCGGGCGATCAGTTCGGAGCGTCGGTCGCCGTTCGCGGTTCCCTGATTGCCGTTGGAGCTTCTTGGGATGACCATCTGGGCACGCTAGCCGGATCCGCGTACGTTTTTGCCCACAAGGGCGGCGCTTGGACGCAGGAAGCCAAGCTCTTCGCTTCGGATGCACAGCCGCATGATTTCTTCGGAAGTGCCGTGACGGTCGGTCCTGAATTTGTTGGGATCGGCTCCCCGAACAACCGGCATGAGGGTGGAACCCGAGGCGCAGCCTACATTTTTGTATTGAAGGAAAAGAGTTGGGTGCATACCGCGAAATTGTTTCCCTCAACACATACTGGGTCTACGGGCGTTGGCATCTCAATTGCCAATGACGACAGCCGATTGATCGTCGCCGCGAGTGAGATCGTCCAAGGTTTCGTGTTTCAACTGACGGACGACGAATGGGCTGAGGTAGATCAATTGCCTGGTCCTGGGGGTTACATCCACCCCGGTGTCGCGATCGCTAGTAGATTCGCCCTGGTAGGAAACTATGTATACCCGTGTGGCGACACCTTTAGCCTCTCAGACTATGCCGCATTCCAAAATTGCGTTAGCAGTGCGCCAGCTTCCCCTCCGTGTCAGAAATTCGATTTTGAATCCGACAACCAGATTGACAGACGGGATCTACCGTTATTT
>Ga0137429_1000605_pt1 | contig 13709 bp, 9 predicted proteins | sample EasRivERMZT736_2_FD_102304 | JGI IMG/M metagenome (GOLD analysis project Ga0137429, IMG submission 102304) | Soil microbial communities from meander-bound floodplain in the East River, Colorado, USA - East River MetaG ERMZT736_2 | ecosystem: Environmental > Terrestrial > Soil > Floodplain ...
CAATCCGTGGACCATACTGAATGGTAACGCTCCCATCGGCGAAGAATTGGCCGAGGCGCCCGCGGATTTGCGCGACAAAGACGGCAACAGGGGCGAGGACGGGGACAGCGAGCGTCGACGGGACCAGCCGCCGCCCAGTCAACTCGTGTGGCGCGGAACGCTTCTGCCCCAGTCGGATGGCGACATCTGGTTGGCCGCGGCGTTCGCGGACTACCACCGGACGGTGGCCAGGGAACACGGTATGTTGACCGTCTCCGACGGCGGGTGCCTCTGCGCCAGGGACTTGAGCAAGTTGGCAACCAGTCTTTTTTCGGTAAGAGCGCGGTATTTGAGCGCGGTGGCCAAAGTCGGCGACACTCCGCTTGCTGCGATCCGATCCGACGACACTAGCCGAGAGTGGTATCGCATTGCGTCGGGCAAAGGCGTGCTTGTGCTTAGCGAGCTTCGCCGACGGTTGGGCGATGACAAGTTCGTGGAGGCGATGGACGCGTTTGGGTTGAAGCACGCCGGGCAGGCCGTCGCATGGACGGAGTTCTCTTCGCACGTTCAGGTGACTACGGGTGCGAAGCTCGACAGGTTCTTCGATTATTGGGTGAGAAAATCGGGCCTTCCGAAGCTCATGCTTGGGAAAGTGCAATTGCGTTCCCCGGAAGGGTCGGATGTTGAGGATAACTCCTATCGGATCGATGCGGTGTTGTTGGCGGAGGGCGGACCGCTTCCGGAGCGGTTGGAAGTGACGGTCGAGGCGGGCAAGGACGAGGAGACGAAAATCGTGTCGGTCGATCCGGCGACGGGCGCCTTCAGCGTCGAGAGCAACGATCGGCCCAAGCGGTTGGTTGTGGATAAATACGGACGAGTCGCCAAGGCGAACGGCGGCCGGTTCGATATCGCCGCCTACATGAATGACATCGAGGAGACGCTCATTGTTTACGGCACGTCGGACGATGACGCCGGGAATCGCGACGCGGCGGAAATCCTCCAAGAGCGAATCCGCATGATACGTGCAAACTTCGACGTCCCAGTCGTTTCGGACTTGGCGGCGACGGAAGAGCAGTTGCGCAATAACCATCTGATCTTGATCGGCCGCCCGTCGGCCAATCGCGTGACGCAGCGCTTCCTCGACGCCTTCCCGCTGAAGTTCGGCGAGCAGTCGTTTGAGGTGTGCGGCGAGGTCTACGCCCATTACCGAAGTGCGGTGGTCGCCGCAGGGACGAATCCGTTGAATCCGCGGTTTTCGGTTACGACGATGGCCGGGCTGTGCGCGCTGGCCACCTATCGCACGGTATCCAAGCTCGGCTACGACGACTTTGGAGTGGAAGTGAAGGTGCTGCCCCACGGCGGCCAGACGAAGAAGCTCGTCATTCCCCCGCCCGAATTGATTTACGATTTCCAGGAATCGCAGCGGGTATCAAAAGCGAGCACGGAGTAAGCGCTTCACCAGCCGGTCGCTAGGCGCGAGCCTAGGCACCCGCCGTGCCCGCGACGTAAGAATCAGTATGCCCCAATCGAATAAGCGTGGGCACCGCTCATAAAATGGCGGCGCTCAGAACGACCCTGCCACCCCGTCGTGCCGCGTCGAATACTATCCCATTTGTGCGAGAATAGACGCAGTTGACCTTGGGAGGCCGTCTTGCGTTTCCGATGCGCCGCCGCTGGAATAGGAGACCAAAGTGGGCTTAATGAACTTACGTGTACGCAACGACAGTCCAGAAAGGAAACAAGCCATGGACGACAAGATCATCGTTACCAATCGCAGCGCGCTGGTGAGAAAGTACGGTAGCAAGGGACTCGCGGCCATTCGCAAGGCGCTCAGGGCGCTGACGGCGGCCGATAAGAGGCGGGGCATCAAGAGTCGGGTTGTGTACCTCGACAACAAAGCCGGCATGAAAAAGATGGGCGGAAAGGCGGTGATGAATGCCACCGACCCGCGGGAGAACAAAGCGGCCATCGATGCCGTGTTCAAGTCCACCAATCCGGATTATCTCATGATCCTTGGCGCTCCGGATGTCGTGCCGCACCAGGACCTCGACAACCCCGCGTACAGTCCGCCCGACGACGACGATGCTCCTGCCTGGGGCGATCTGCCCTATGCCTGCGATGCCCCCTATTCGCGGGATCCGGCTCGTTTCGTCGGTCCCACTCGGGTGGTCGGAAGGCTACCGGATCTGGTTAGTGCCGATGAACCGTCCTATCTCGTCGCCCTGCTGAAAACCGCCGCCGGGTACCAGAGCCGGTCGCAGGTTCACTATGCGAGCCATTTCGGCCTGTCTGCGGCCGTGTGGCAAGGCTCGACACGGCTCAGCCTCAATAATATCTTCGGCAATGCGGACACGTTGTTGCTTGCGCCGCCCTCCGGACCTCATTATCCGGGCGGACAGTTACGCCGGCGCGCGCATTTCATCAACTGTCACGGTGGTCCCGCATCTCCCGAATTCCAAGGTCAGAAAGGCCAAAGCTATCCGACTTCGCTGACCACTCAAGCGACGGTCGGCCAAATCATCGAAGGTACGGTCGCGGCTGTCGAGTGTTGTTACGGCGCAGAGTTGTACGATGCGATCACGCTGGCGATCGACTCGCCCATCTGCCAGAGCTACCTGCGGCAGGGCGCCTACGGTTATCTCGGCAGCACGACCATTGCTTACGGGCCGGCGGATGACAACGGCGCCGCCGATCTCATCTGCCAGTATTTCCTGCTGAACGTGTTGGACGGGGCCTCCATCGGCCGCGCCGCACTGATGGCGCGCCAGCAATTCGTGGAGAACACCGCGCAAATGGACCCGTTCGACCTGAAGACGCTGGCCCAGTTTTGTCTGCTCGGTGATCCCAGCGTGCACCCCGTCGCCCGGCCCGGCGGGACCGGTGTACCCAAGGGCGTGGCGACCGCCGATGCGGAGCATTTCTTTCGTGCTGAACGGCGGGCGAAGCTAAAGTTGGCCGGCGCGTTTCTTACGAAAACCAAGCCCACCGCGTCCAAGCGCGTGCCGACAGGCAAGTTGCCGCCGTCAGCGAAAGCCGCGCTCTCCAACATCGCCAAGCTGGCGGGGCTCGGTGCGAATCAGAAATACACTGCATTTACCGTGAGAAACGCGCCGGTGTCCAAAAGTCGAGCCGCAAAAGACGCTACGGCGCCCTCGCGCTACCACATCACGATCGGCACACTGGGTCGTGAGACGACGGACAAAATAAAGCACGGTGTCGCAGTGGTGGCCAAGGAATTGGACGGCCGCGTCGTCGGTTACCGCATCTATCACCAGCGCTGAACGGGGGCCATGAGTTCCACGCAACCAAGGCGAGTCACGGCGCTGCATGGACGCGTTACGCGGGACGTGTACGGTAAAGGCAGCAAGAGCGAGCGCGAGGCAGTGTTTATCGAGACCGCCGACGCCCGCTACATTTTGCGCCGCAAGACCGGTCCCGTGTTCGGCGATACCGAACTGACGCAGTACGTGGGACACGAAGTCGAATGCGACGGGTTTGTGGTCGGCACGACGTTCCTGGCGGATCGAATTGAGTTGGTGATGTAGCAACCGAACCGAAATCGTAATGGGATTGATGCCGCCTGGCGTTTGCAGAGGGTCAGTCGGCCGCAATGAAGCAAGGATTGGGAACACCCCAGAACCGATGACGGCGCGGCATCCCACGCCGCCGCTTGCCGCCGTCCAACGGGGCCTAACGGTTGCAGCCTCGTTCGAAGATACGGCGCGAAGTTATGGCGTCGGGGCCGGCGCGGACAAGTCTACCACCGCCGTGACCACGTCAATGCCGGAGATCGTTGCGTGTAGAGATCCCTGCCTACCGCCGAGGTCCAGGATGGCAAGTCCATCTTCGACCACGTCGCGTGAGATCACCGTTCCTTCGGAATCCTGGAGCACGGCGAAGATCGGCTCCAGCTCATCAAACGGCGGACACGTCAGGCACCCGATGGGAATCTCTACAACCTGCTGTTCAATGAAGCGGAGTTCCCCCGCCGTAATGAAGGAGGCGGGTCTCGACCGGACTTCGACGGTCGGATCTCCCAACACGTTGTAGATCTTCATCTCCTGCCGAACGCTGGACGGGTCGTACGAGAGCGACTTCACGAAGCCCTTGGCGTGGTTCAGAATGTCGCCCACCTTCCGGATCACGGAGCTCGACCCGAACGACGATCGGTACTTGGGCCATGTAGCATCGAAGAGCCCCTTGGCTAGTTCATTGTTGAGCGTTGTAGAGCTTGAACGCGTGTCGCCGATCACGGCAACAGCGCCGTCGGTCTTGCGCACCAAGGCCTCACCCCAGTACACGTCGCTCGTGCTCGGCCCGTAGCCCGCGCTCACGAAGTTCGACGGTTCATCGACTGTTTCGTTGTCGAAGATGCCGCTCGCACAATTGACGCTGTAGACCACAGGAAACTCATGGCCGGTTACGCTCACGCTGCCGAGGTTCCCTGTGGAAAACGACGGCGTCGCCCATCCCCACCACCAGCCGTGGTTCCGGTGGTATGCGATCGACCGCCCGTCGTTCAGAGCGTCTATGATGTCGGTCGTGCTCCCATCCCAGGGAAAAGTCGGTTTTTGCAGATTGGACGGAACCGCACTGCCGTCCGCCCAGAGCGTCGGGTTGCTCATAGCCGGTGCCTGGTAAATTCGCTCGACGGTCAACGACTGGGTGACCAGGTAGTCTCGGATGTTCTCGGAGGTCTGAGCGAACGCGCGCTCCGTTTGGCCATCCAGGTTGCTGTCCTGGAACTGGGCCGCAAAACTCAGCGATTGGTAGTACGTGGAAAGAGCTGCAGGAGGGCTGTTTTCGTAATCCTTGATCTTGTTCACGATGTCCTGAGCCTGGGCGTTGGTGTCGACGGGCAGGCGCCCGATCCCGAAGACCGGAAGCCCGTTGGCGCTCCCGCCAAGCTGCCCGTAGTAGATGTCGCCGGCGTTTTTGGCACTGTCCCAACTATTGTTGTCTCCGTAGTCGGTGGGGATGAATTCTGAATCACCGAGCAGCAGCACCCATTTGGGCCGGATGGACCAGGTAAGGTACGCGTTCGTGAGGTACTGTTGGATCTCTACGGCGGTTGTTCCAGTAACATCCGTGGTGACGACAATCGTACTGATCCCCCGAGCTATCTTATGGGTTCTCAAGTCGTCGGCTGCCGAAACAAAACTTGGATCGGTGACGATGACGAGCCTCGCCCCGGAGAAAACCGGCACGAATACCTCGGGACAAGTGAACTGTGCTAATGAGCCCGGATTGATGACTGATTGTCTCGCAACAGACGGCTGCGCCTCCAACAGTGTGTCGACGCTATCGAGGGTCAAGCCCTCGGCTGTTCGGACTTTCCTGAAGCACGACGTCGCACTCAAAAATGGAATCTCCACCCGAAGCGAAGGGTAGTTCGTGAGCACCTCTTGCGTCGGGTCATAGTCGACTAGGTGGATTTTCACCTCTACGATATTCACGTCCTCGTCGCCGCCGACCGGGAACACGGTGGCTACCTCCCTCACATCCGCCTGCACCTGAAGATAACGAGCCTCGTCAAATCGGAACGACTCGTCGTCGACAGGGAACGGATCACCGGGATTCATGCCGGCCGCGTCCCGCTGGGGCGGCTGGATTGGATAGAGCCGCACGCCGCTCCTAGTGGTTCCCGCACCGTTCGGTGTGACGCTGATCGACTTGGCCAGCGCCTCCGCGTCCTGGTCCACGGGCAGTGCGACGAACAGAGTGTACATTGGGGTCTCTGGAAAGGAGAGGTTATCCATGCCTCCGCCACGAAGCGCGAACGCCCCGTCCCGGTTTGAAATGCGCTGAAAATCTCCGAACGGCGTGCCCACGGTCTCAAGTTGCATTGTTGGCACGTTGACGACGGCCACGAGCTTCTCTTCTGTAAGTTCGTCCAGCTCGACGCTTACTTCGCGCACCACTTGAGGGGGTCGAGGGCAGCCTGAGACAACCAGTAGAAGTAGGCACGTACTGAGAGATGCAAACGTGATGCCCTGCGTTCTCATTGTAATCCACCTCGTTGAAGTCAAGATTTCTTGATCCGGAACCCGGACACAGCCGCATACTAATAAACTGTTACTCGCAGTCAATGGAGACTCGAAAGTTTCTTAGTTTAGTTCAAATCCCGGCAACCCAAGCCAGGGGATTGCATCGAGCTTTCTAAAGGTCCAATAATGTATGTTTCTATGCATCCGGTTCGGATTCGCAAACCGCGTTCCATGGTGACCGCCTTGAACCTAGACTACACCCGACGCATGGGAATGCGAGCGGCCAGAAGCCGCTGAGGTGCATTATCCGACGAGTTTGCCGATGGTCTTGGCGATGGGTTTTAGGCCAGTGCGGCCGGCCTTGCTCATCAAGTCGAAGAGCATATTCATCAAGCCGCAGAATTCGAGGATGTCGGTGAAGCGTTTGCGGTAAGCGTCGGCGTCCTTGCGGGATTGGCCGGTGAGGCGACCGCCGTCGTCCTCGATCATGGCCATGCAACGTTGCAGAGTCTCGACGATGGGCTGGACCTCGCGGCGGCGACGCTCGCGGGAGATGGTCTCGAACATGGTCCACACATCACGCTCGGCGTCGAAGTACTCCTTGCGGTCGTTGCGCTGGTGGACGCGGTGGATCAGCCCCCAGTTGACCAAATGGCGGAGGTTGGTGCTGGCGCTGCCGCGGGATACGGCGAGTTGCTCCATGACATCGTCGGTGCAAAGGGGCTGCGTGGCGAGGTAGAGGAGGGCGTGGATTTCGGCCATCGTGCGGCTGATGCCCCAACTGGCGGCCATCTCCCCCCACCGGCGGATAAACAACCCCTTGGCGGCGTCGAATCGATCTTCGGGCATGGCTATTCCTTTCGATAACTTCTGAAAATTATTGCTGAGTTTGCAGGTTGCGGCAAGTCCTCAACTGCCCTGATTCTGGAATTAAGACGAAGGGTGGGAGGGTCAGCGGTTTCGTCGGATTGTATCACGAGCGGGCCGCCCCACGGACGCCGCTGCGGTGTGCGCGGGGCACTACGGGTCATGATGCCATTGGATCACGTGCCGTCGGGGATGGTTTCCGAGTGCGCGGTCGTAGTATGCGCGGCGGGCTTTGTTGCTCCCGCCCAGTCGCGGGCGAGGGGCTTCTCCAGCAGGCCCATGCGGATGGCCTTGGCGGAAATCTGGATGCGGCAGACCTTGCCGTCGATCACCGCGCGGACGCGCTGGACGTTGGGTTTGAACTTCCGTTTGGTGCTGCCAGTGGTCTTACGGCCCACGCCGCCGAGGTACTTGGCCTTACCCTTGCGGGCAATTGTTCGCCCGGAACGGGTCTTCTTTCCGGTAAAATGACACACACGCGACATACATCACCTCGGCGAAAACGCAATCCACGACGCCCGCAGGACCACGTTTCCCGCGCCGGCGAAGACCGGCCAGTATACAAGCGCCCCAAGCGTTGACAAGCTCGTCGGTCTGAAAAGTCTGCTAGGCCTAACGGAGGCCTGGGAGGCGGGGAAGACCCGGTATTCCGGACCGTGGTCGCCTGGATCGTCGCGGATCTGGGCCATTCAGGCGATTTCACGTGGCGGCAGACTTGAGAAGCCACAAGGTGTTAGGTCGTCAGGTGGAAAGCGATCTTCGGGAGCGTATGCCGGGCCGTGAAGGCGTGCCGTGCGTAGAACCAATATCGGCATTAAAGGAGTACGGCGAGTGGTCAACGTCGCGGCGGGGCGTTTTCCTGTTCCTCATCGGTCGTCGAATTCTCAAATTCAGCCCCGACCAAAAATCCGCGAATGCCGCTCGTGCAATGACGGACCTGGGCCGAAACCCATTCCCGGTCGCCTTCCGCCGAGAACTCGCGGACGAAGATGGGCTTGTGTTGACAGAATTCGCGTTTGGACCAAAACGCGAAGCCGCCTTCGGAGACATTCTGCATAATTACGTGCACGGCGTTCGATGGAACCCCAGGATCGGTCGTAATTTCGAGGCGCATACCGGCGGCGAACCGCATCCATCTTCGCTTGCCCGTATAGCGATCGGGCGCTCCCTGCTCCCGAGCGGTCGTGACTAGCTTCTGGATTTCCTGCGTTTCCGAGGCCGAGATATTGTTATTGGTGAATGCCATTGTGTGACACCGTTAAGGAAGGTTTTGACTCAACAAATAAGTCGATTCATAAAACACGCCGCCGAGAACTTACCCGACGCCAAAAATCCTCATGGTTGTATCGGCTAGTCCGTAGGTGGGGTCATTCTTTATCCTCCGTTTGAGCGCAGTCGGTCGGCGAACGCGGGTAGTATCGGCCCATCCCCGAAATTACGCGGCCCGATAACGGTTGGACCTCGGATCGATCGAATTCCTCGGGGCGCCGTTTCACGATACCGGAGGGTAACTGTCCCAAAAGCCTCGAACGATTTCACTCCGACCGTTGCGGAATCGGTGTCGGTGGGTACGCTAAACGGGCATTGGCGGAAACCTGAAATAAGAGGCGCAGATCGACGCCCGCCAAGCGTTAGGAATACGCTAATGATCAGAAGCCCGGATTGGATCGGTTGGGCATTTGTACTGGTCGCAACGTGCGCGCTGTCATTTAGCCGCGGGGAATGGACCGACAAACCCGAGGTCGATTCGCTGCTGAATAAACCGCTGTTCGCGTCGCCGCCGGGCGGGGACCAGGCAAAACTAGAGAACCATTTGGCGAAAGCAAGGGCGGAACTGGAGGCCGATCCGAACAACCCGGCGAAAATCGTTTGGGTCGGGCGGCGGCTGGGATACCTTTGGCGCATTCATGAAGCGATCGGGGTGTACTCGAAGGGGATCGAGGCCCATCCCACCTTTGCGCCGCTGTACCGGCATCGAGTCCACCGCTACATCACGCTACGTCAATTCGACAAGGCCGCCGCCGACTTGGAACGAGCGGCGACGCTGATCGAGGAGAAACCGGATGAGATCGAGGAGGATGGGCAGCCGAACGCGCGAAACATCCCGCTCACTTCGACGACTTTCAATGTGTGGTATCACTTGGCCTTGGCCCGCTATCTTCAAGGAGATTTCGAAGCGGCGCTACGCGGGTGGCAGGTGACGATGAAGCACTGCCGGGGCTTCGATGACAACGTCGTGGCCGTGACGGACTGGATGTACATGACTCTTCGGCGATTGGGGCGGGACGCCGAGGCGGCGGCGCTGCTGGAAAACATCCGACCCGAAATGGAGATGATCGAAAACACGGCTTACCATCGACGCCTTTTGATGTACAAGGGACTGCTTCAACCGGGGGACTTGCTCAAGACCGAAAACGCGAGCGAATTGGATGTGGCCACCTATGGCTACGGTGTCGGCAATTGGCACTTGTACAATGGCAATCGTGCGAAATCGATCGAAGTGTTCGAGCGCGTCATCGCCGGGCCTTACTGGCCGGCGTTTGGATACGTGTCCGCCGAAGTTGAACTTGCGCGACTGCGAAAATGAATCATCGGTCGAGTCGATGACTCGACCTACCTGCCACAACTCCAACCCGAACTGGACCGCATTAAAGAGCTGTAGAGTGCGGTTTACCCTATTTGCGGTTGCGCGAATGGAAGGCTACACCGAGCACCAAGGGGGCGCCGAGGATGACCATGCCCGAACCGAGCATGCTGATCGGGTGGCCTCAGCAGTAGCAGAGCTTGAGCACGATCCCGGCAATCGGAATAACGGCCAATGCGAGAATGAGTTTAGTAGCCATCGGTTGACTCCTCTTCAGTAGTTTCAACCCGTCGCGGTTAATCCCACATCCAGATTCTAGCCGCGGCGCGCCTAGATCTCCAGGGATTTCTTGAGCCGGTCCAGAGTCTTACCCCAGTATTTTTTCATCTGTTCACACCGTTTGGCATTGGGCAGCTTGTTGTGTTCAACGGTGATCTGAGCCTTGGCGTTGCCCTTGGCGTAGAAGTTGACCTCGACGCCGGTTTTCTTGTCGCACCAGGTAATGCGCATGGACTTGTTGGGCGTGGCCTTGCGGACGACGAGCGGACCGTCATCGAGCCAGCGACCGCGCGTCTTGGCGTCGCTCCACGCCTTGTACAGGGCGGCGATCGGGACGGCCACGGTCTTGCTGCGACTGATCTTGTACCCTTCCGCCGTCTCATGTTTCTGTCGAAGGCCACGAGCCTGTTCGTAACCGACGGTCACCATCTGCTGCCACCAGGGACCGATGCCGTAGCGACCGTGTACGACAGCAACGATCTCCTTGTGGGTCATGTTCTTGGCTCCGGCCTTGTCCAGGAGGGTAAGCCATGCCTTCCAACTTTTCCCCGTCGCGGCCGCAACGGCGTCGTCGCTAATCCCGGCCACCTTACTTACGGTCTTCTTTTTCGCCATTGGATTTGTGTCCCCTATATTACGCGATCATCACAATCTCGTCCTGCACGACAGACGTAACGCTCGGGCCGGTCTTTGGATCGACGTAGATATTGATTTCCAGTCGCACACCGAATTCGGGCAGATAAATCCCCGGCTCGATGGTAAACCCAAGTCCGGGCAGCATTTCCCGAGTGTCATGGGTTTCGAGGTTGTCGAGGTTCATTCCTATTCCGTGGACCATCGGGCCGGGACTGAGACTGTGGCCGGTGCGGTGGCGGATGTATTTCTCATAGCCGGCGTTGATGATGACGCCGCGTGCGGCGTCGTCCAGTTGCCACCCTTGGATGCGTTCTCCCTTTTTCCATGCTTGAACGGCGCGTTCCAATGCGCTGTCGCGGGCAGCGCGGACGACCTGAAAAACTTCTTTGTGCCGAGCCGGGACGTCTTTTCCGGCGAATCCCACCCACGTAATGTCAGAATAGATGTTTTGTTCGCCCAGGGTGCGGGCCCATAGGTCGATCAGCACCCAATCCCCGCGACGGATGGGCGTAGGGGAAGTGGCCGATGGTTCGTAGTGTGGGTCGCCGCTGTGGGCGTTGACGGCGACGATAGGCGCTTCTGTCGCCTGCAGTCCGGCTTCGGCGAACGCGGCGACGATGTGCTGCTGAACGTCGTACTCGGTAATGCTTTGACCCGCAGCGAGTCGGTCACGAATCAGCGAAAAGGCAGCGTCTTTGATGCGTCCGACGCGCGCGGACGCTGACTTGTGGTCTTCGAGGGCCTCGCGCGAGAAACGCGCGACGCAAACCTGGATCAAGTTGGCCGATGACACGACCTCAACGCCGAACGCTCGCACCAGCTCCACCGTTCCGGCATCGACGATCGACACCACGGGCAGTGTCGCGCCGGGTGCGTATTCCATGGCCACACGCTGCAAACCAGTGACTTTCGATCGAAGCCAGGCATGGAGATCGTTCCAGCTTAGGTATTTCTCGCGGACGACGGAGACGCCGTCGAACTGGTGCTCATCGATCCCGTGGACGAGAAGGACGGGTTGGCCCATTGTCGGAATGAACAGCACGGCCCGGCGCGTGGTCCAACGCTTGCCCGGTAGCAACCGAGCGAGAATCGGATTATTTCCGCGAAAATCATAAACCAGCCAACCGTCGATTATCTGTTCGCCCATGAATTGTTGAACGGCCTTGAATTCCATCACCGGCTCCTCAGTGGTCTCGTGAAATCATATCACCGTGGTGCCAGCTTGGGTACTCTTGGTTCATTGCGCGGCTTTGTGCGGCCGCGGCGAAGCGGCTTTGCCGCACTGCCGGGCCATTCCGCAGCCGCCACGGCAAGGTCGCGGTGATGCGTGCCCGGTGTGCCGAGTGGGTGGGACTCATGCGACCAGTGCGCATGAAAGCCCGCGCGGAGGCGCATGTGACCTTTCGCTTACAATCCCGGTTCGGCGGTTTTCGGCGAGAAGAGAGTGTCTACGTTCCGTCGGCGTGGGCGCCGACCGGTTCAGGCTGTTCCTCGGCCACGCCTTCCAGGTGCAGCGTCGCCACTGCGTCGTCGGAGGCGGGCGGCTTGACGGAAACGAGCAACCGTTTCTTACCCGCGAACTCGCCGCGGAGCAGTTTTTCGGATAGCGCGTCCTCCAGGTATTGCTCGATGGCCCGGCGAAGCGGACGAGCGCCGAACTTCTCGTCGGTGCCCTTCTCGATGAGGTAATCCTTCGCGCTTTGCTGCACTTCGAGCTCGATGCCGCGCTCGCGCATTCGCTTGGCGAGCTTGGCCAATTCGAGGTCGACGATGTTGATCATGTCGTCATGGGTCAGCTTGCGGAAGACGATGATCTCGTCGAGACGGTTGAGGAATTCAGGACGGAAATGATCCTCCAACTCCGTCTTGAGCATTTCCTTCATCTTACCATAAGTGACGGTTTCATCGCGCTTCCCGAATCCGAACTCGTCCTGGTGCGTGATCCGGTGAGCCCCGATGTTGCTGGTCATGATGAGGATTACGTTCTTGAAATCCACGTGCCGCCCAAAGGAGTCGGTCAAGCGCCCCTCCTCCATGATCTGCAAGAGCATGTTGAACACATCGGGATGGGCTTTCTCGATTTCATCGAGGAGAATGACCGAATAGGGCCGGCGGCGGATCCGCTCCGTGAGCTGGCCGCCTTCTTCGTAGCCGACATAGCCCGGCGGGGCGCCGATCAACCGCGAAACGTTGTGCTTCTCCATGTACTCGGACATGTCCAGCACGAAAAGCGAGTCCGCATCGCCGAACATGAACTCGGCCAGGCACTTGGCGAGGTAAGTCTTTCCCACGCCGGAGGGGCCGACGAAAACGAAGCTCCCCATCGGGCGGGCGGGGTCTTTCAAGCCGCTTCGGCTGCGGCGGACGGCGCGAGCAACGGCACTCACGGCCTCATCCTGGCTGACCACCCGCTTGTGCAGTTCCGTCTCCAGGTCCAGCAACCGGTCTGCCTCGTCCTGACCCATACGCTTGAGCGGGATGCCGGTCATCGAGGCGACGACCTCGGCCACCACTTCCTCATCCACGACGCCGTCGATTTCCTTGCTATGATCTCGCCATTCCTTGTGCATGGTTTTCTTTTTGAGCTTGATGGAGTCGAGCTTGTCGCGGATTTGGGCGGCCCGCTCGTAATCGGCGTTCTTGACGGCCTCGTCCTTTTCGGCACCGAGCTTGTCGAGTTCGTTCTCCAACTCCGTAAGGTCCGGCGGTTTGGTCATGGACTTCAAACGGACCCGGGCGCCGGCCTCATCCATCACGTCAATCGCCTTGTCCGGTTGAACGCGCGATATGTAGCGCGTGGAGAGGTCCACGGCGTGTTCGAGGGCCACGTCGGTGATCCGCACCCGGTGATGGGCCTCGTAGCGGTCGCGGAGTCCCTTGAGGATCTGCAGCGTTTCCGCCTGCGTCGGCGGCTCCACGATGATCTGTTGGAAACGGCGTTCGAGGGCGCTGTCCTTCTCGATGTATTTTCGATATTCGTCGAGCGTAGTGGCCCCGACGCACTGGATTTCGCCGCGGCTAAGCGCCGGCTTGAGGACGTTGGAGGCGTCGATCGCCCCCTCCGCGCCGCCCGCTCCGACCAGGGTGTGCAACTCATCAATGAACAGAATCACGTTGCCCGCGCGGCGGACTTCGTTCATGACCGCTTTGATCCGCTCCTCGAACTGGCCGCGATACTTAGTGCCGGCGACCATCATCGCCAGATCCAGTACGACGATGCGGCGATCGGCCAGAAGCTCGGGGATGTCGTTGGTGACGATGCGCTGGGCCAGTCCCTCGACGATCGCGGTCTTGCCCACGCCGGCCTCGCCCAGCAGAACCGGGTTGTTCTTTTGCCGGCGGCAAAGAATTTGAATGATGCGTTCAATTTCGGCCGC
>Ga0137429_1000607_pt1 | contig 13690 bp, 8 predicted proteins | sample EasRivERMZT736_2_FD_102304 | JGI IMG/M metagenome (GOLD analysis project Ga0137429, IMG submission 102304) | Soil microbial communities from meander-bound floodplain in the East River, Colorado, USA - East River MetaG ERMZT736_2 | ecosystem: Environmental > Terrestrial > Soil > Floodplain ...
ATTGAAGTGATATGTATAATGGAGTCTCTCCGTTGGATAGCCTCGCATTGATATCATCTCCTTCGCGGAGAAAAATGGAAATGATGTCGGCATTGATTCTCTTTGCTAGAACAGCCTGATGAATCGGCAATTGTTGAAGCTCTGTCTTCGCTCGAATATTTGCATCCGCACCTGCGGCGAGCAATACCTTGACAGCCTCCATATCACTGCGCTCAGCGGCCAAATGGAGAGCAGTAAAGCCAGATTTGTTGAACCTGTTTAGGCCTTTCCCTTTTTCTGCTATCTTGCAAAGGTGATTATAGTTGCCTTCCAAAACGGCTTTATGAAGGGCGGGATCTGCGGCACAACCTCCAATAGTGATCGACAGACCCAGATGTATGACAGTCGTTCTCATACATGATGTCGTCTTCATTGTCATCTTCCTAATCGTTGAGCGGGCATTTCCCAAATGGCCCCCGCCGGCACTGAGCTGGCAATCCAACCAACCATCGTACTCAGACTATGCCCGGGTTCAAAGGCGTTTTCCGTGCCTGACGCCTCTCTCACGGCTATTTTCGCACCGTTTACGAGCGGTGCGATGAAGCAGCGATTTACGGGAGCGGGCGATGGCTCCCTTTGCGCGTACCATCGCCGCCTATCGGCGGTTTTGCAGTGCCGATTGGGCGGCGGCCATGTCTTCGCCGGTCGGGGCGCGGCCTTTGGACATCATGGTCGCGAAGCAGTCGAACAGGTAGGTCGCATCGTGCGGGCCGGGACTGGCTTCGGGGTGGTATTGCACGGCCAGGATCGGCCAGTCCTTGTGCACAAAACCCTCCAAGGTCTTGTCGTTGAGATTCATGTGCGTGGGCACCCCGCCGCCCGATTCGAGAGAGTCGGTCGACACGGCGAAGCCGTGGTTTTGCGAAGTGATTTCCACACGTCCAGTGGTGAGGTTGCGGACGGGTTGGTTGGCCCCGCGGTGGCCGAATTTGAGCTTGAAGGTCTGCGCCCCCAAGGCCAGTCCGAGCAACTGATGGCCCAGGCAAATGCCGAAGATCGGCACCTTGCCCATGATCCCTTTGAGCATGTCGATCGCGTAGTGAACGGCCGCAGGGTCGCCGGGGCCGTTGCTGACGAACACGCCGTCGGGCTTGTCCACTAAGACTTCCTCCGCCGTCAGCGTGGGGGGCACGACGCGAACCGTGCAGCCGATGTCCACCAGATGCCGTAGGATGTTTCGCTTCATGCCGCAGTCAACGGCCACCACGCGAGGATTTTCGATCGTCTCCCGGCGCGCCGGGATTCGATTGCCGATTGGCGACCCCCCTCCGTCCCCCCTTGTTAAGGGGGGAAACAGGGGGGTTATTCCTTCGGTCCAGAAACTGCAATCTTTCGGGGCGACGATTTTGACGAAGTCGGCACCGGCCATCGACGGCGATTCTCGCGCTCGTCGGACACACTCCGCGGGATCGTCGATCCGCGTGGAGATGATTCCGCGCATCGCCCCGTCGACCCGCAGCTTCGTAGTCAGCGCACGTGTATCGACGCCCTGGATGCCGATGATGTTGTTCTGGGCGAGGTACTCATCGAGGCCCAGCGTCGCTCTATAGTTGCTGTGTCGTCGGGCGAGTTCCTTGATCACGAATCCCGCCACGTGTGGCTTCGACGACTCGACGTCTTCGGCGTTGATTCCGTAGTTGCCGATTTGCGGAGAGGTCATGGTGACGATCTGGCCGCAGTAGGACGGGTCGGTGAGCACTTCCTGGTAGCCGGTCATCGAGGTGTTGAAGACCACCTCGCCGGTCTGTGTACCCTCGGCGCCGAAGTGCGTTCCGATCAGGACTGTTCCATCTTCGAGAGCGAGGATGCAGCGCTTGGGTTCGCAGGATTCGGTCACGACCTGAGCGTAGTCATCGGGCGCGATGATGTCCAACGAAACAGGATGCGCACGCCGACTCGGCGGGTCAACAAAGCGCTGCGTAGGTCAGAACTGTAAGGAAGACGATCTTGATCTTCCGCCGAAAGAATCCGTAGGCGATTGAAAGACTCACGGCCCTTGTCCTCTGCCACTCCGACGACGCGTCGGATCTAAGGCGCTATTGTAACCGATCTTAGTCCGTTTGTGGAAGAAAATCTGTTCTTGGTGAGCGACCGATAAAGTCGAAAGCTTTTCTAGGTGTCGAAATGGCGGAGGGTAAAACCCGATGGTCCACGCGCAAGAATGGCTGATCCGCCGCCGGTGTGCCGCCTATTTGCAGGTCCGATAGTCTCTGCTAATCTTCCTGGGAATGCCAGTTGGGCAGCGTTTGCGGCACGCCCCTAATTAAACCAGGCGTGAACGGGGAACCGATAACTTGTTGACGGTATCGTCAGAAATGCTTGTGCGGACGGGCTTAGCGAAATGTGTCCGGGTGACTGTGGCGTCTGAGTATCGCTCGCCGCCCGGCTCACGGGCCGGTCGGCTGACTCGAGGCTCTTGTATGCTTTGGAAAGCGACCGGGCCTCTTCGCCATTGGTTGCGGCCAATCCCTCGCCGCACGCCGAAACACTTACTCGCCGCACGACTCACGGGTCGTGCGGCTAACCGGCGGTGCGGCTGTCGGCGTTGCCTTGCCGCAGCGCTGATCAGCAGTGCGGCTGACGTCGTCGTTTTCGGGCTGCTGATCGCCGCCATCACGTCGTCGGGTTGCAATTCCATAATGAACAGCTGGCTCGACCCCACTACCTTGGGCAATTATAAGCGTACGGCAACCAACGAAATCCGCTCCTCACTGACGCTTGAAGATTCACCAGCGGGAATCCCGGGCGCCGTCCCTCCCTCGATGGACGACCTTCGGCTGGTGGTGGTGGACTACCCCATTTCCGCCGGCGACACACTCGCGGTGGAAATCAACGAACTACGCCAGCGGCAGGTGGCCTACCGGGAGCAGGTTCAGGTCGCGTTGGCGGGATACGTCAATCTGCCCGTCGTCGGTCGGGTGGCGGCGGCGGGATTGACCGTGCCGGAGCTCGAGGATGCCTTGGCTTCTGCGCTGCGGGAACGGGATGTTCTGCTTGACCCGGAGGTCACGGTCAACGCGATGTTTCTGCAGAAAGCGACTTACTCGATCTTCGGCATCGGGGTGAGTGCCTCGACCAATTCGCCCTTGCGGGCCGGCACTTTCCCCATCCGACGCCCCGACCTTCGGTTGCTCGAGGCGATCAATCAAGTCGGAGGGCTGAACGAGTTCGTCACGGAGGTTTATGTCTTTCGCAGCGATCTACCGCTGCCTTCGCCGACGCGTTCGAACGCGCCGGACGAGGACCAACATCACAAGCCGCCCCCGTCGGGCGTCGATGACGAAGAGGAAGGTGACCGCGGGGGTGCGCTGAAATCACCCGACACCGGGACCGGATCGAGGCGGGTATCGGCCCAACAGGAACTCCTCGACGTCGTGGCCCCGAAACCGGATAGGCAGGTGCCGCCAGACAAGAATGACGACATTCCCGAATCGTTGGAACCCGACCCGACGCAGCCTTACATTTACGTGAATAAAGAGTTCGTTCCCAATCCGATCTATGTCGGTGCGGGTGGTGGAACTGCGACCACCCCTTCGGAGATTCCGATGTTCGATACCGCGGCACCCGCGGTCAACTGGTCGCGGATCGCGGGTGACACTTCGTATCGTGTTCTGCTCATCTCGGCGGAGGCCCTGCGATCCGGCGATCCCGAAGCGAACATTTTCATCCGCGCCGGCGACGTCATTCGAATCTCCAGCGGGGAAGTGGGTGTATACTATGTCATGGGTCAGGTCGGGCGCGTGGGGACGTTCCGATTTGAGGCCGAGCAGATTACTCTCAAGGCGGCAATCGCCGCGGCGGGCGGGCTGTCGAATCTGGCATGGCCGGATCGGTGCACCGTCTACCGTCGGTTAGGCCAACGCGAGCAAATGATCCAGGTCAATCTCGATCGGGTCTTCGCCGGACTGGACCCCGACTTCACGATCAAGCGCGGCGATATCATCAACGTCGGCACGCACCCGTTCGCCCCCTTCCTCGAGCGCATTCGCGCTCTGACTTTGCCCAACCCGGTGAGCAATGTGGGTTACAGCTTCACCTACGCCCGCAACTTCGCGGATATCGATTCATACGAGTCACGGCTGAACCCGCATAACGAACCGGACCGTTTCGAAAACCTGTTTCCGTAGGAGTGGGGGATGAACGTCGCCGAAGCCCAATGTGCCCCGCAGTCTGCGTCCTGGAAGGGTAGTATCTCGACCGTGGCGTGGATTCGGATCGCCGTCGTCGCGGCGCTGGTTTTTGCGGCCTATTGGGGGCCGATCCGGTATTTTCTGGTCGGGCGATGGCTCGTGGACGGCAATTGGTCACACGGATGGCTGATTCCTTTGTTCAGCTTGTATTTCTTGGCGATACGCCGTGAAAGACTCGCCGATTGCACGCCGAGTCCGAACTACCTCGGGGCAGTGGTCCTCACGATCTCCCTGGCGGCGTACTTCTGGAGCGCCTGGCGGGCGCGGATGGCCTATCCTCAGTCGCTATCGCTGCTGGGTACTGTTTTCGGCGCTACGCTGTTGCTGGGAGGTTGGAGCGTCATGCGGGTCGCCTGGTTTCCGATCGCGTTCTTGTTCTTTGCGATTCCGCTGCCTCAGTCGTTGTACGTGGAATTGACGCGGCCGCTGCGGGAGATGGCGTCCACGGCGGCTGCGACGGTAATGCCTTTGTTCGTGCCGGGTTTGCACACCCAAGCCCAGGCGGTGGTGATTGATTACGTGCGCCCAGGCATGCCTCCGGGGCAACTGAACGTCGAGGAAGCGTGCAGCGGGATGCGCTTGATGATGGCGTTCGTCACGCTCGGAGTGGCCATGGCCTACCTCGGCGATCGACCGTTCTGGCAGCGTGCCGTCATGGTGGCGAGCTGCCTGCCGATCGCCGTCCTGTGCAATGCGGTACGTGTGACCATCACGGGTCTATTGTACATCAACGGCCACGCGGAATACGCCCAAGGGACGCCGCATCAGCTTCTGGGCATGGTGATGTTGCTCATCGCCCTGGGTTGCTTCGCATTGATCGGTTACGTGTTGAGCCATCTGTTCGTCGAAACCGCAGACGATGCCGAAGCCGCGGCGGCGTCAGCAGGAAGCTAAGGGCATGACGACACTATCGACCACCGTTTCGGAGCGGATCGCATTGCCCGTCCCGGCGCGCCGGGACGGCGGGGGGGAGGGGTATGTTCCACCGAGCGCCTCGGACCTTCTGGCCATGCTCCGCCGTCGGAGCGTCCTGGTCGTGGTCCTGTTCGTCCTGTTTGCGGCGCTGGTGGTCGGCGGGTTCTTCGCATGGTGGTACATCTTTCCCGGGTATCGCGGGGAGTGCCTCATCGAGTGCGTGTCGAACATTCCGGAGCGGGAATTGACGCTCGAACAGCAGCGCTTGCAGCAAGACGAACATGAACGCTTTGTATTGACCCAGGCGCAATTCCTGATGAGCCCCACCATCCTGGGCGAGGCCCTCAAGATCAACACGGTGAAGGAGACGGACTGGTACAAGTCCGTCATGCAACGGAAACCGCAGAAACTGCTTCTCGAACTGGACAAAGACCTTAGCGCCGCGCCGGTGCGGGGGACGAACTTCCTGCGTGTGTCCATCGAGTGTCGCAATCCGAAAGACCCCGCGGTGATCGTCAACGAGGTCGTCAACCAGTGGTACCACACGGTCAAGCGACGGACCGCCGAGGAGTTCGCGTCCGATGCCCTCGACGCCGGCAAGAAGGAGGAGGAGGACCTTGAACGGGAGATCAACGTCAAGCGCGAACGGCTCAAGGGCATCGCCCAGCGCCTGCCGGCCGGCGCCCGGCAGAATCCCGGTGAAAACATCACCGCCCAGCAAGTTCGGCAGTTCGGTGAACAGGTGGCGCAGCTTCAACTGGAATTGTCCCAGTTGGAACAGTATCGCGCGATCTACGGCGACCCGGAGGGGGTGGCGGTCACGGCCGAGGATCGGGCGATCGTGGAGCAGGATCCGCAAGTGGCCGAACTGGGCCGGGCGCACTACCTCCTCCAGCAGCAGCGGGCCTCCGACGAGATATTCTTCGGGGCCGGGCACGCCGTCCTGCGGCAACTCGACGCCCAAATCGCGGCCGCCGAGGCCAGGCTTAGCCAAATTCGCTTGGAGAAGCTACGCGAGCGGCGTGCCGATATCCGTGAGGCCGCCAACACCGCCTATGACAACACGCGGCACGCCCTATTCCTCGCCCAAGAAAATCTCGCCAAAGCGGAGGCGGAACTGCAGGATCAAGATCGGCTCCTCTTCGACTACACGGAGCTGGAGAAGCTCATCCTCCAAGACGTCGAGTACAAGCTGCATTTGAGCAACTACGTCAAGAGCCTGGCCCGGATCAAGAGCCAAAAAACAGCGATCAACGTCAACGTCGCCCAGCCGGCGATCGATCCGCTGGAGCGAAGCACTCCCAGTGTCTTCTTATTACCCATCGGACTATTCCTCGCCCTGGCGCTCTCCGCGGGCATCGGTCTAACGGTGGAGTTGATGGACAAGTCCGTGCGCACCTCCCAAGACATCGTCCGGCATCTGGATGTGGCCATGCTCGGTGCGATCCCGGATACGGATGACGAGGAGGTCGCCATCGACCGGGTGGAGACGGCAGTCCGCGACCACCCGAATTCCATGGTGGCCGAAGCCTACCGCGGCGTACGCGCCAACCTTCAGTTCACCGCTCCGGCGGAGCGGCAGCGGTCCATCGTGGTCACCAGCCCGCGCGCCGAAGACGGCAAGACCACGGTGGCGTGCAACTTAGCGATGTCCGTCGCCCAAGGCGGGCGACGCGTACTGCTGGTCGATGCCAACTTCCGTCGACCGGCCATGCAACGCATTTTCGATGGAGTAAAGGCCAAGGGCCTGAGCAATATTCTGATCGGCGACGGTGATCTCGCTTCGTATGCGATCAAGACCGACATTCCACTCCTGGAGGTGCTGGGCAGCGGGACGACTCCGCCGAACCCCGCGGAACTCCTTGGCAGTCCGCAGTGCAGGGCGTTCCTGCAGGATGCCGTGTCGCGATACGATCAAGTCATCATCGACACGCCGCCGGTACTGCTCGCCAGCGACGGCGTGGTCTTGGCGACGGCGGTGGACGTGGTGATCCTCGTCGTCCGCGCGAAACGCGATTCCCGCGGAGTGGCCCGCCGAGCGTGTACGCTTCTCGCTGACGTAAACGCCCACGTATTCGGGGCCGTCCTCAATGCCGCTCAAGTCGCGCGTGGCGGTTACTTCCGCGAGCAACTTCGTGCTTACTACGACTACCGGCCCGACGACGGCCCGTCAAAGTCGGCCCAACCGTTGGCGACCAAGAAGACCTGACATCTTGCGCAGTTCCGTTGTGAGGTTGAAGCGCGGCGACTACAATCGCGTGGAGGGCGTGCCACTAGCCACTTAGGGCCAGTGCGGACTCACTGGGGGGCGAGCCGCCAGTGGCACCCTACTGCCAGGCGAAGAGCGTTATGCGATCAGTGGCCATGCTGGATCTTCGGGGTGAGTACAACCTCTTTCGAGAGGAAATCCGCGCCGGCGTCGAGCAGGTTCTGGAGAGTCAGCAATTCATCGGCGGCCCTGCCATCGCAGAATTGGAAGCTGCTCTCTGCCAACGATACGGTGTCGGCCATGCCATCGCGATCAGTAATGGAACCGACGCCCTTCTTTGTGCGTTGATGGCCCTGGGCATCGGCCATGGCGACGAAGTGATCGTCCCCTCGTTTACTTTTTTCGCAACGGCGGGGACCGTCTGGCGCACGGGCGCCAAACCCGTGTTCGTGGACATCGATCCGTGCACGTTTAACCTCGATCCCGAAAAAGTTTCCCAGGCCGTCACGCCGAGGACGCGGGCGATCATCCCCGTTCACCTGTTCGGCCAATGCGCCGACATGGATGCGATCAACGCGACGGCGAGGCGCCACGGAATCAAAGTGATCGAGGACGCGGCCCAGGCGATCGGCGCGACGTACAACGGCCTCTTCGCCGGCAAGCTCGGTGATATCGCAAGTCTTTCGTTCTATCCCACGAAAAACCTCGGCGGGTTTGGCGAGGGCGGCATGATCCTCACCGACGACGGCGAACTTGCGACCGTCGCTCGGCAATTACGAAACCACGGCGAGTCGCAGAGATATCACCACGACCGCGTGGGGGGCAACTTCCGGCTCGACACCATGAAGGCCGCAATCCTGCTGGTGAAGCTGCGGCACCTTGAGGAGTTCACCCGCCGACGGCGGCACAATGCGGCCCTGTATGACGAGCTGTTGGCCGGTTCGCCGGTGACTACGCCGTTCGTAGCGAACGGAAATGAGCACGTTTATCACCAATACTCAATCCTTTGTGATCGACGGGATGAATTGATCGCGTTCCTGCGTGACCGCGGCGTGGCGACGGGAGTTTACTATCCGGTTCCTTTGCATCGGCAGCGGTGCTTCTCGTCGTTGGGATACCCGGAGGGAACGCTCCCCGTCACGGAGAAAACCTGCTCGCGGATACTGTCGATCCCGTGTCATCCGATGCTGACCGAAGAAGAAGTTCGCTATGTCGGCTCATGCATACACGAGTTTTGCGGCACGGCACTTGCGACATCGGGCGAAGCTATGAATCAGAGCCGGGAGCGCAAGCGACCGGTTAATGTCCCAACCCCTCGCTCGCGCTCGGGGCTCTGATCGCGGTGAGGCGGAGCAAACAATGCGGACACTGGTCACCGGCGGCGCGGGATTCCTGGGAAGTCACCTCTGCGATCGGCTGCTTTCCGCGGGGCACGAAGTCATCGCCCTCGATAATCTCTTCACCGGCTCGAAACAGAATATCGAGCATCTCCTAGGCCGATCGAACTTTGAGTTCGTTCTCCACGACGTGGTCAACCCCATTCGTCTGGAAGTCGATTGGGTGTTCAACCTCGCCTGCCCGGCCTCGCCGATCCACTATCAGGCTGACCCGGTGAAAACGCTCAAGACGTCGGTGATGGGTACGCTCAACATGCTCGGTTTGGCCAAGCGGGTGAAGGCGCGCATCCTCCAGGCCTCCACCAGCGAGGTCTACGGCGATCCGTTGGAGCATCCGCAAAAAGAAACCTACTGGGGAAACGTGAACCCTATCGGTATTCGAAGCTGCTACGACGAAGGAAAACGCGTCGCGGAAACGCTGATGATGGACTACCACCGCCGGCACCGCGTGGACACGCGCATTCTCCGCATCTTCAACACCTACGGCCCAAGGATGGCGGTCGGCGATGGGCGGGTGATTTCCAACTTCATCGTGCAGGCCCTGCGCGGCGAGAAGCTGACCGTCTACGGCGACGGGTCGCAAACGCGGTGCTTTTGCTACGTGGATGACATGATCGAAGCCATGATCGCCCTCATGAGCTACGAGGGTGCGGACGCAGCCGAGCCGGTCAACGTCGGCGGCGAAGATGAGCGCTCGATGAGCGCCGTTGTCGATTGCCTCGGCGATATCCTTGGCCGCAAGCTGCCCGTGGAGCACTTGCCCTTGCCCAACGACGACCCCACCCGCCGCCGCCCGGACTGCACCCGCGCCCGCCAGCGCCTCGGCTGGCGACCCGGCGTTTCCCTCCCCGACGGCCTGCGAAAAACGGTGGAGTACTTCCGCAAAGCCGAAGTAACCCCTTGAAGAACGCTTCCTTTCACGCAGCGCGCCGGGATCAAGGCGCAGACCGAAAACGCTGAAATCGGAGGGTTTGGGCTTGGATCGCTCCGTCGGGCGAGGATACAACGAACCTTATCTCGTTTCGATCGTAGAAAGCGAGGCCGGTGATATTGTAGAAAGTCGTGACCATGAGTTCGATAGTTCTCGCCGCGGTGTGTTGTGCCCGTCGAACACGAAGGACCACGCCCGTCTTCCTTTCCGCTTGGATCGTCGCGACGGTAACAGCGGCACTTATTGCCCGCGCGGACCCGCCGCAAGGCGTCGTCGTGGGCTGGGGAGACAACCGTTACGGTCAGACCAGTGTCCCCGATCCCGGCACCGATTTCGTCGCCATCGACGCGGGCAATAAACACAGTCTGGGCCTCAAGGCCGACGGGTCCATCGTTGGGTGGGGATCCAACTCCTCCGGTCAATCCAATGTCCCCGCGCCGAACAACGGCTTCATCGCCGTCGCCGGGGGTGGGTATTTCAGTCTGGGCCTTAAGGACGACGGTTCCATCATCGCGTGGGGAGCGGGGTACGATGCCCAGACCAACTTTCCTGCTCCCAACGCCGATTTCATCGGCATCGCCGCGGGCGGGTTCCACAGTCTGGGTCTGAAGTCCGACGGGTCCATCGTGGGCTGGGGATACAACGGCGCTGGTCGAATTAACGTCCCCGCGCCTAACACCAGCTTTGTCGCAGTCGCGGCGGGCGGGAGCCACAGCCTCGCTCTCAAGAGCAACGGGGCCATCGTAGCGTGGGGATCCAACCTCTACGGGCAAACCAACGTCCCCTCGCCCAACACCGGCTTCATCGCTGTCTCCGCGGGATGGCAACACAGTCTGGGTCTCAAGGCCGACGGCTCCATCGTGGCGTGGGGATGGAACCACTATGGTCAGACCAACGTTCCCGCTCCCAATACCGATTTCATCGCCATCGCCGCGGGCGGAGCCCACAGTCTGGGTCTCAAGGTCGACGGGTCCATCGTAGGGTGGGGACACAACTACTGGGGCCAAACCAACATTCCCGCACCCAACACGGGTTTCATCGCCATCACTGCAGGCTTGGAGTACAGTCTGGGGCTGAAAGCGGACAGAGACTCTGACGGAATCCCCGATATAATCGATAATTGTCCTGCGGGCTATAACGCTGGACAGGAAGACCTCGACGCTGACTCAATTGGCGACGTATGCGACAACTGCCCTGCGGTCTATAACCCCGGCCAGGAAGACGTCGACGGTGACTTTCTCGGCGACGTGTGCGACGACTGTCCGGACTCCGACGTCGGCGAGACCATCGTGATCGACGAATGCGATACCGGCGTTGCCAACGAAGCATCCGATGACGGGTGTACGCGAGCCGACGCCGTGGCGGTGTGCGCCGAGGAGGCCCGCAATCACGGGCAGTTCGTTCAATGTCTTGCGCGGCTCGCCAACGGCTGGAAGCGCTCCGACGCCATTAATGACGCGGATCGCGGGCGGATCATGCGCTGCGCTGCCCGTGCGGACATTCCGCCTTCGGACAACGAACAGACTAACGGGCCTAAACGCGCGATTCGCCGTCGGGCAGAACGCGTTCAGCGGTGACTGACCCGTCGCTCGCGCCCCGGGTTCGGATTGTCCGGTCCCATAGGGTCACGGCTCTAACCGGACGCGAAGCAACCATGTCCGCGGGCTTGCGCCTCGCGGCTCTGATCTGGAAGCGTTACAGGTGCCGCAGGTGCCAGCCGCCGTCGACGTCGAAGACGGCTCCGGTGCTGAAAGGAAAATTCCCGCGAGCGATGGCGGCGACGGCCACGCCGACTTCCTCAGGTTTGCCCCAGCGGTTGATGGGCGACATGCCCCTGGCCAGCTTGGCGTTGTAATACTCACGGACCGCGTCCGACGAGGTCATGTCCGTTTCGATGATGCCCGGACTGATTTCGTAGACGTTGATGCCGTATTCCGCGAGGCGCACGGCGAAGAGCTTGGTCACCATGCTCAGGGCGGCCTTGCTGATGCAGTATTCGCCGTAGTTGCCCGCCGCGGTGTATCGCCGCATGGAGGAGATATTGACGATCGACGCGCCTTCGATAGCCTTCGCAGCGATTAAGGCGATCATTTCCTTCGCCACCCGCCCGGTCAAAAAATAGGGCGCCCGCAGGTTGGTGTTCATCACCCGATCGAAGCTCTCCTCCTCCGCTTCGAGAATATCCTTACGCACTTTGGGGGCGATGCCCGCGCTGTTGACCAGTAGATCAATCCGCCCAAAGCGGTCCATGGCGTATTCGACCAGCAGGTCGCGGTGCGCCTTGGCGCTGACGTCGGCCTGACAGATGTCCACGGGCACGCCGATCTTCTCGACGGCCTCTCGCGTCTCCTCCGCCGCTCTGCGGTTCTCGTTGAAATTGATCAGGATCGCATAACCGACCTTGGCGACCTCCAGGCAGATTGCACGCCCGATCCCCCGCGATCCGCCCGTGACCAACGCGACCTTCTGTTCGATCATGCCTGCCGCACTCCACGCTGTCGAACGACCCAACGCGACAAGGTTATATCGGCCTGCACGATGACCGTCATGCCTTCAAGAAATGTTCGAAAGACTGTGGATTGGAGAGGGCCTGAAGCGATGCGGCGCATAAAAAACCGGGCGGTCAGAAAGCCCAACGCCCGGTTGTGAATTCTTGTTTAAGATGGGCGAACGACTTCACCATCTTTGATGACCTGACGGACGCTCTTGCGCGACTGTCGGCGCTTGCGGTCGGAAGGCTTTTCGTAGTAGCTATGCCGCTTCATGTCGCGGATAATGCCTTCGCGCTGACAAAGGCGCTTGAAGCGCTTCAACATCTGTTGTACCGATTCGTTCCCGCGAGGCCTGACTTTGACCAATCAAAACTCCTATGCCGACACCGGCCTGACAATCCAACACCGCTCCCGCGACCGACCTTCGCCCGCGATCCGATGAACCCTAAAGTCTAACCCATCACATCGGTGAACACCAGGGCCGATCTTTGGAATGCTGGGCAATTCGGGTGGCTATCCAGGTTGGATCACGAAGGTCCGATAATAATTCACAAGATGAAGCGGCTAAGGTCGGCGTCTTGGCTGATTCCGGCGAGCCGTTTATTAACATAGGCCTCGTCGATGCGAATCGTTTCACCGCGGCGGTTGGGGGCTTCGAAGCTAATCTCTTCCATCAGGCGTTCCATCACCGTCATCAGCCGCCGCGCCCCGATGTTGTCCATCGTTTTGTTCAACCGATCCGCGATGTCCGCCAGGGCCACTACCGCGTCGGGCGTGAACTCGATGAGCACGCCCTCCGTCGCAAGCAGGGCGGTCTGTTGTTTGGTGAGGGCGTTCTTGGGTTCGGTGAGGATGCGGATGAAATCGTCGCGGGTCAGGTCCTCCAACTCGACGCGAATGGGGAGCCTCCCTTGCAGCTCCGGCATGAGGTCGCTGGGCTTGCTCCCGTGGAACGCGCCGGCGGCGATGAACAAAACGTGGTCGGTGCGCACCGGCCCGTAGCGCGTGCTGACTGAACATCCCTCGATGATCGGCAGCAGGTCGCGCTGCACTCCCTGTCGCGACACGTCCGGACCGTGCGTCTGTGTGGGCGACGCCAGCTTGTCGAGCTCATCGAGAAATATGATCCCCGCATTCTCCGTCCGCCGGATTGCGGCTTCCGTCACCTTGTCCCGATCGATGAGCTTGTCGCACTGCTGCGAAAAGAGGATCCCGCGGGCTTCGCGCACCGCGACGCTCCGCGTCTTGGGCTGCGCGGGCATCAGCCGCTCGAGGAAACTTTGCATGTCGGGGTCGAGTTGGTCCATGCCGAAAGTGGCCATCATCCCCACCGGCGGGGCCTTGCCCTCGAGGGTCAATTCCACCGTCCGCTCTTCGAGTTCCCCGGCGTGGAGTTGGGCGCGCAGTTTCTCCCGGCTTCGTTTGCGCCGTTCCGCGGCGTCGTTGTCCGTTTTGCTTTCTTCCGTGTCGAATCCCGGCACGGCGGGGATGGGCGGTATGAGGGCGTCCAACAACTG
>Ga0137429_1000609_pt1 | contig 13638 bp, 12 predicted proteins | sample EasRivERMZT736_2_FD_102304 | JGI IMG/M metagenome (GOLD analysis project Ga0137429, IMG submission 102304) | Soil microbial communities from meander-bound floodplain in the East River, Colorado, USA - East River MetaG ERMZT736_2 | ecosystem: Environmental > Terrestrial > Soil > Floodplain ...
AGGCTGATTCATAACTCTTTCGGTAAGCGCCTGGAGCTCTTCACCCGAAGCCGGTTCAATTTCCAATTTGGCTTGTTTCGCCTCGGCGACGAGCTGCGGATCTTTGAGCGCTCTCGAGTAAGCCTCGCGCAATATTTTCACCCGATCCGAAGGAACGCCCGGAGGCGCCACCATGGGACGGCCGTATTCGTTGCCGGCCATTATCACCTGGGCGACCCGACGGCTGATATCGGCGGTTTTGTATCGATCCATAAGTTCTTCGAGGGTGGGAACCTCGGCCATTCTGGGGTCTCTTGTATGGCCACTTTGTACCAGATGACGATCAAATCCCTTCTTGTGCCAAGTGACAAAAGGCTCACGGCTGAAATGGCCGGTGACGAACATGCCGCGGCAAAGAACCTCGCCTTTCTCCATCGCCAGGTCGACGGCGTTGCCGCTTTGATAACCGACGACAAGATTGAATTTAGTTTTGAGGGTTTCCTCGAAGATTTTTGCCAGCGAGTAAGTGCCGTCGGTGGAGCCGGTCGCGCCGCATTTAAGCGGCTCGCTCGATTTCATGACATCGTCGAATGATTTATAAGGTGCGTCGGCGCGGACAAAAAACATCACCTCGGTTTTTTCCATGGTGCCGATCCAGTTGAATTTTCTGAGATCAAATTTGACCTCTTCGAGACCGGTGAGCTGCTGCATGTAGCGGTGCCCCTGAAACATCCCCAACGTAAGTCCGTCCGCTTTGGTCATTCCGTAGAGGTAATTGGTCGCCGCGAGCCCGCCCGCGCCGGGCATATTCTGAACGATCATGTTCGGATTGCCGGCAATGTGTTTCGGCATATGTTTGGCAAATAGCCGAGCCCAGAGGTCATAAAGACCGCCGCTGTCGGTGCCGACGACAAGGCGAATCGTCTTTCCCTGGTAAAATGACGGACTCTGCGCATAGGCAAACCGGGCATTCCGTTGCCGATCGCCCATAAGCAACAGCCCAAGCGAAGCGCTCCACACCGTCAGCCAAATGAGCACAAAAAGTAAAAGTGTTTTTCGCATGTGAAACTCCGATGACAGGCCTTCTGTCTTTCTTTACCGGCGTGGCTATATGAACGCGCGCCGAACCGAGCGTCTGGCCTCGCCGGCTATCGTATAGATTCCGAAGCTAAAGAGTAGTACATAAACTCCGCCGCAAAAACCAGCAACTTTAGGCAAACAGAAAAAAATTCGGGCTCGCTCCTCTCAGCGCGGTTTGACAGGCGAAATCAAAGGTGTAATGAGTTCGATCATGAGGCAAATTATCAATCCCAGGAGGATCGATTAATGGAAAATCAGACAACTTCAACGACCAAGAGCGATCCGATCATTATCGAGCAGGCGGGAATGCGTATGACCGTCGCGCACCGGCACGGCCTCGGCGGCAGCGATGAGGGGCTGACATTTGACATCACGACCGCCGGCCCGGAGGACGAGGGTAAAAGGATTCTGCGCTTCGATTGCTTTTACAAAAACCCTCACTATCACGTCGGCGCTTCCGGTGGCGAACAGGCGGCTCACAAGATGAAAGACGAAGGGGTGGAAGACCCGGTGCGCTGGACTTTGGAGCAGCTCAAGACCCGATTTCCCGCGATGGTCAAACAAGCCGGATACGCGGAAATCGCCGAGCGCATCGACCAGCAAGCGATTACCGATCAACTCACCCGGTTAGAGTCGGAAATAGTCGCTAAATACTAATCGGCGTCCGACTCTTAATCGACCGGAACGTTTTGAACCGCTGAAACGGTTTGAAAGCTGCCTAATCCTTTGGCGCGTTGCCGCCGGCCTTGATTTCTTGGCCTTCGGGACCGAAGCGAGAATTGGCATAGGTTTCCGCCCTGCTGCCCATGAAAACATAGCCGGTATGGCTTGGCGCCTCTTGTTGGTAATATTGCCCCTTGGGGATTACCACCAACACGCCCGGAGTAATGGATTGGCTCGTCCCGTCCGGGAAGTTTATCAAGCATTCCCCTTGGAGACCATAAAAGGCCTGATCCGCCGTATGTCTGTGCATCGGCCCCTTGTCGCCCGGCACACTGTTGTGAATCCAGACATGAAAGTTGTCGGAATTGAAAAGAAGCCTCTCATGCTTGCCGGCTCCCGCACTTTTCATCCCCGGGTGCTGGTTAATATCGATACGCTTTGCGGGCATAAACACCTCCACTATTTTTCTCTCAGATACTTTTTTCTAAACGATGAGACCGCGCAGTTGGTCTACCTGGTGCGGTTTCCGCTGACAAGGAAACAGTCTGTTTTCATCGTCAACGTTCTGCTCTCGTGCCTCACCGATACTCTAAACCAAAATCTCGTGTCAACAAGGCAAGCTAAATTGGCGGACCAGGGGCGCGGAAAACGTGATCGTGTTCGTCGGAACGTTGCTCAGCTCTTTACTGCATTCGGTAGGACCCGCGGCATTCATCCATGCGTCGAATCGGTCGGCCGACAATGGGCGACGAGCCGAGAAAACTGATCGCGATTCGGTTAGCCGCGAAGGTGCTGGGCTCGTTGCGTGAATGTTGATTCTCAATGGCTTGAACGGACCTGAATCGAACAGCCGCCGATAATCTAGTGACGTAAAACGACCGAAATGCGTCAGTGCAAGACCTGACCCTGTGATCCTGTGATCTTTGATGTGCTGTGAGGACTGATCGTCGCATTCACCGCGATCTGTCGATTCTCATCGCCCAGGCACTGGGGACTAGTCGATCGTCGGCACTTGATGCTGCAGAAAAGCTTCCTTACGCGTCCTGCCGGACTGTTCGATGGCCAGGATCACTTCCAGGGTGGCCATTCCCCAAGCGCCGTCGGCGGGCAGCGGCCGGCCGCGCACGATCGCATCGTAGAACGTGTTGATGCGCCCGTCGCGCCCGTCCTCGCCTTTGACGCCGAGCTTGATCTCGTATAACTCGTCGTCGCCGTACACCGTGAGACCTTGCGGACTCATGCGTACGTCGCCCTTATCGAAGCTTGCGATCAACGGCCCGCCCATGATCCAGCCCAAAGAGGGCCGCGCCGACTGGGGCTGGTTGCTGCTCATGCGCGCACCGCCGTAGCGTTCCGCGCGCGCCGCTCGTTCTTCCCAATCAGCGTCGCGCGCCGCTCGCAATTCGCGCCGCGCCTTGGCGTGGTCTGCCGGATTCACCGAAAATCCCCGTTGCACCAACTCCATGGAGTCGAAATGGTCGTAGCCGCTGCAGACGGCGCTGGCCACCGTGCCATCTTCGAAATCGAGATACACGGAGTAGCAGCCGGGCACGCGCCGGTTCGGGTCCCAGATATCGGCGCTGCCGCGTAGGCTCCGCACCATGCCGCCGGCGATGGTTCTGATGTAGTCGAAGTGGTGTGCGCCCTGGCGCCACAAGATGCCGCCGCCGAATTCGGGCGTCAGCTCTTCGGCGGTGCGCGGGCGGTAGAGCCATTCGACGAAACGCCAGCTGTTGATCATGCGGAGCCTGCCGAGTTCGCCGCTGCGCGCCATCTCGCGCAAGCGCAGCACGCGCGGCTCGAAGCTGTGCTTCACGTTGACGCCGAACAACACGCCATTGCGCTTGGCGGTGGAGATCATCTGCTCAGCTCCGGCGATATCGATCGTCATCGGTTTCTCGATGAGCACATGCTTCTTATTCTCCAGGGCCATGCGCGCGTGTTCGGCGTGGAATCGGTTCGGCGTCGCAATGTAGACCAGTTCGACGTTTCGGCTCGCGCACAGCCTGGCGGCATCGTCATAGGCCTCTGCGTCCGGAAAGTCCTTGCGGAACCGGTCGAGGATCTCGGCGTCAATATCTGCTGCCGCGGCGATGCGAAACTTTGGACTCCGCGCAAACTTCGGGATCATCGCGAGGGACGCGCCGCCGAGGCCAATTAGGCCGACACCTAAAACCCGTTCGCTTGCCGCCATGGATTCTCTCCTATCGCCGGACCTGTTTTCGATGACTATCCAAGCTTGGAGTATTTGTCCAGGTCTACCGGAGAATTCCGGTGCGGGCGAAGATGAAACTCTTGTTGCGGGCAGGCCTGCTGATCTAAGATGGGCTCGATCTAAGTCGCGGCTGGGCTCGCGTTCAATTCGTTCCATACGTTGCAATCGTTCCATACGTTGAACTATCCGGAATCGATTTGAACGCTTTGAACGGAGCGCAGCGATTGAACGACTTGAACGGCTTGAACAGAAATTCGGAAAAGCGAGGAAGCCATGCTGACCGAAAAACAAAACGAACAGATGACTCATGTCGGACCGGGAACGCCGATGGGCGAGCTGTTTCGCCGTTATTGGCATCCGGTCGCGGCGGTCTCCCAGATGAAGCAGCGCAGCACGTTCCAAGTAAGAATCCTGGGAGAAGACCTAGTGCTGTACAAGGATCGCTCCGGCGCCTATGGACTTGTCGAACCGCACTGTCCGCATCGCAAGATGTCGATGATGTACGGCATCCCGGAAGAGGACGGTATCAGATGCGCGTATCATGGTTGGCGCTTTGACAAACAAGGGCGCTGCACCGAGCAGCCTTACGATGACACCGAGGATCCGGACGGCCGCTTCAAGCAGAAAATAAAAATTAAGTCCTACCCGATCCAGGAGCTCGGCGGTCTCCTGCTCGCGTATCTAGGTCCGCTGCCCGAACCGCTGCTGCCGCGCTGGGACCTGTACGTGATGGAAGATGTGCTGCGTGACGTCGGCTATGCAGAAATTCCCTGCAATTGGCTGCAGATCATGGAGAATTCGCTGGACCCGGTGCACGTGGAGTGGCTCCATCAGAACTTCTATAATTACGTCGTGGAACAAATGGGCAACGGACATCTCCAACGCCCACGCCAGAAGCACGCGAAGGTCGGCTTCGATCGATTCGAGTTCGGCATCGTCAAGCGGCGTATTTTGGAGGGCGAGACCGAAGAGGACGACGACTGGAAAACAGGGCACCCGGTGGTCTTTCCTAACATGTTGAGACAGGGAGTGGCGGAAAAGAAAAACGGCGCGGGATTTCAGATCCGAGTGCCGATCGACGACACGCACACGGCCCATTGGTGGTATCGCTGCTATCGCAAGGTCGGCAGCGAACGAGGGCAGCAGGCCGAGGAAATCCCATTTTATGAGGTGCCGGTGCCGCAACTGGCCGACAACGGGCAACCTCAATGGCAGTTCCTCGATAATAACAGCGGCCAGGACATCGCCGCATGGATGACTCAGGGAGCGATCGCCGACCGCTCCACAGAAGCGCTGAGCCGTTCGGACAAGGGCGTCATTCTCTACCGTCAGTTGTTGGAGGAACAGGTGGGGATCATGGAAAGCGGCCGAGATCCGATGAACGTGTTTCGCGATCCGGCGAAAAACATCTACCTGCACCTGCCAACCGAAGAGAACTTTCTCGCCGGTCTTGCCAGTAAGTCGGATCGGCGCACAGGAGCGAGCACGAAGTACAGCCCGATACTGGACGGCCGGAAAGCCGAACGAGATGGTTAGACCAAAGCGAGGGTCAGCATATTTTCGTTTGGACCGACTGAAACCAGTTGACTCGTAGATGGTTTGAACCTCCGAAACGATTTGAACGCCTAGAGCTACTCAGTCGCTGGTCAATGAAATCTTGGCCGGCGAGATGCGGAAGGCGAGTTAGTCAATACTCAGGGTTGACCCTCACGCCAGCTGCGTTTTGTGTCGTCGTGACGAAATAGTTCTACAGGCAACCGTCGTTCAAATCAGGAAGGAATAGCGATGAATCGTGATCTGGTTGGCTATGGAAAAAATGTACCCCGAGTGGAATGGCCCGAGGGCTGCCAAATTGCCGTCTCCCTGGTGGTCAACTACGAAGAAGGTTCCGAGCTCACGCCGGTGTACGGAGACAAGCGACATGAGACCAATGGAGAAATACCGTCTCGCAAGCCTCCGGAAGCGCGCAGCCTTCAGACGGAATCCCAGTGGGAATATGGGGGAAGAGCAGGCGTTTGGCGACTGTTGCGCCTGTTCGAGCAGTACGAAGTCAAAGCAACTTTCTTCGCCTGCGGCATGGCGCTGGAACAAAACCCGGCCGTCGGTCGTGAGATTACTGATCGAGGCCACGATGTTTGCGGGCACGGCTTACGATGGGTGGAACAGTGGCAACTTGACCGTGCTAGCGAAAAGGAGAGCATTCACAAAGCTGTGGCGGCGATCGAAAAAACCACGGGTCGCCGGCCCCTGGGCTGGTTCACCAAATCCGGGCCGAGCCTCAACACGCGCGAGATTTTAGCGGAAGAAGGTTTTCTTTACGATTGCGACGGTATCAACGACGATCTGCCCTACTATACGGAGGTGCAGGGGAAACCCTGGCTAGTGGTTCCCTATGCCTTCGACAGCAATGACGGCAAATACTGGCGCGGCGCGTGGAGCAATGGCGATCAATTCTTCAGCTATCTAAAGGATAGTTTCGACATGCTTTACAAGGAAGGCGCAACCCACCCTAGGATGTTGTCAATCGGTTTACACTCCCGCGTGTCGGGCCGCCCAGGGCGTGCGATGGCCGTGGCGCGATTCATCGAGTATGCGAAGGGCTTTCCCAAGGTTTGGTTCGCCGGTCGGGATGAGATCGCCCGCTGGTGGTTGGAGCGCTGCCCGCCGAGGTGAAAAAGAAAGGGAATGATAGATGCGAATCATGTTCCTCAGCCATCTGCCGGAGAATCCCAAGGCCAAAGAAAGATATGCCAAGATCCAAGCTCAACTCGACGGCTACGCCTCACCAGGGACTCAAGTCGAATTGTGCTTTCCGGATGATTATCCGGGAGCCAAGCTTTCCGTGAATCTCGGCGCGCGAAACGAAGTGCCTGGAATTTACCACGTGCTGCAAACGCCGGCGATTATTCGGAAGATCGTTTGGGCTGAGAAAAACGGCTACGACGCCGTGGTTCAAAGCAATACATTTGATCCGGGAGTGGAATCAGCGCGTCAGGCGGTGCGCATTCCGGTCATCGGCGTGTTTCGTGCGACGCTCCACGCAGCGACGATTCTATCCAACTCAATCGCGATCATCGCGCCTTTGGAAGAGCACGTCGCCTACGCGTGGCAGATTGTTCACGCCTACGGCATGCAAGGGTTTGTCAAAGATATTAGCGCGATCGGCCTCTATGATGAAACCGCGGAGAAGCGAATCGACGAGATATTCGCTCGCGCCGTCGAAATCATGCGCGCCACCATCAAGAAGAGCGGCGCGGGCTGCATCATTCCTCTCGGCGGCGCGGTTGTTCCAACACTTGTATCTCCCAAGGATTTAGAACGAGAAGTCGGCGTGCCGGTGCTGAACACGAAAGCCATCGGGATTCGCTTTGCCGAGACGTGCGTCCAACTGGGAATGACTCAAAGCGCTTGGAGTTATCCCCTCGCGCAACTTCGTTACGAAGATTTCACGGCCTTTGCCAAGCAAAGCTCCGTCTAAAAGCGGTTCAAAGTTCAAGGTTCAAAGTTTTCGCTCACTCGGCCCTTGAACATTGAACTTGGAACCTTGAACTCTCCTCCTTCACCCTAAGCACGGACGCTGACGACGCCACGGCGTGGCTTGCTCGTAGGCATGCGCGATGCGCAGGATCGTTGCTTCATCGAAAGGTTTGCCGACGATTTGCATGGCGAGCGGCAGGTCCATCCGATCAAATCCGGTGCAGATGGAAATCGCCGGGTTGCCAGTCACGTTGAAGACCGCGGTCAGATTCGGCCGCTGAAAAAAATGGGTCGGTTCGTCCGCGCTCATTTTCGGCGCCGGACCGTAGGTGCAAAGCGTCACCATGGCGTCATAGCCCGCGAATAGCGTCTGCATCTCAGCGACCAGCTTGGCGCGCTGACGCTGCGCCTGAATGTAGTCGACCGCCCGGATGAGCCCGCCGGGTACGGCGCGAAAGCGCAGGTTGGCGCCGTAATCTTGATATTTTTCGAGCAGGTCCTTTTCGTGGACGGCGAAAAATTCCGCCTCGGCGATAATCACCTTGCAGTCGTCGTAATCTTCCAGTTCTCGGAGTTTCACTTCCTCCAGCACCGCGCCAAGTTTGGTCAGTTCTTGTAACGCCCCTTCGAAGGCGCGCCGCGTTTCGTCTTCGGGAGGCAAGTGCGATTCATAGAAATGACGGACGACGCCGATGCGCATTCCGCGAGTTTCCATGTTCAACCCGGCGGTATAATCGGTTACCGGAAGATTGGCACTGCCAGGATCGTCCGGATCATAGCCGGCGATCGCCTGAAGCATGATCGCGCAGTCTTCGGCGGTCCAAGCCATCGGCCCGCAGTGATCGAGGGAGAATGAGTAAGGGATCACGCCTTTTCGGCTGATCCTTCCATAGGTGGGCATGAGCCCGGCGATGCCGCAGAAAGAAGCCGGGTTGCGGATCGATCCGCCGGTGTCCGTGCCCAGCGCTCCCATCACCAGTCCGGCAGCCACCGCCGACGCCGAGCCTGTACTCGAACCGCCGGTGAATCCATGCTCCGGGTTCCATGGATTCCGTACTGCCGGCCAAGCCTGGTCGGGAGAGGGACTGCCATGAGCAAACTCTAAACAACCGAGCTTACCCAATAAAATGCTGCCCGCCTCTTTGAGGCGACTGACCACCGTTGCGTCCTCGGCGGGAATATGATCGATGAGAACCTTCGAATGGGCCGTAGTCCGTATGCCCGCAGTTTCGATTAAATCTTTTAAACCGATCGGTATGCCATGCAGCGGGCCGCGATACCGGTTCGAGGCAATTTCTATCTCGACTGCTTTGGCCTGGCGCAGTGCTTCTTCGCGGGTAACTAAGACGAAACTATGAATCCGGGAGTCGATGGCTTCGATGCGATCGAGGAAAGCGTTGGTCAATTCCACCGGCGACAATTGTCGCGATTTCAAGAGCGACCCGGCTTCAGCGATGGATAGATAGCAGAGTTCGCCAGTCATGGACTCCATCTCCGAATAGGAAAGACGCTGGCCGGTTCATCGGCGCGTTTGAGATCCTTGCGCAGCCGGCGCGCCGCTGCCTCAAGTCTTGCGACCACGGCGCAAAACTTTTCCAACTGCTCGGCTGGGAGTGTGACACCGGCGCGCTTTAGCATCAGGGTGACTTCCTGCTCGGATGGTTGATGAGCGTTATCTGCCATGGTTCATCTCCTTTCTCAGCTTGTCTACGGATAATTCCGTCGTGCCGTTTAACCGGTAAAACCGGAGTCGAAGCCATCGGGCATCTCCAGATCGGGATGATCCTTGAAGTAACGAAGCCAGATTTCCCGGCTCACGCGGTCTGCTTCGCGAAGGACTTCTTCTTCGTTCATCGAGAGCACTTTGCCGTTGCGCATGAGCCAGCGTCCGTCGACCATGACCGATTCCACGTCGCGGGCCTGGCCTTGGTAAACGAAAACGGCGACGGGCCGTAACGTCGGGACCAGATGAGCGTGACGAGTGCTGACGACGATCAAGTCCGCTTTGCTGCCGACCTGCACAGGGCCGCAGCCTTTTAGGTTCAAGGCACGGTAGCCGTTAAGTGTCCCCCAACGGATTGCCTCCTCGGGTCTCGGGCGTTCAGTCGCTTTCAGACGCAAGCGCTCGATCAGCACCGCGCTGCGCAACACCTGCATCATATCCTCGGTGAATTCATCGGTGCCCAGAGCGATCCTGCAGCCGAAGGCCTCCAAGTCGGTAATGCGCGGACTGTTTCCCGAACGCGCCGCGACCACCGGGTTGAAGCTGACTGAAGCGCCGGAAGCGCCGAGGATTTTTTCTTCTGCCGGCGTCATGCACCGGCAGTGGGCGGCGACGAGCCGCTTATGAAGAAATCCATGGCGGGCCAAGTATTCCGTGGGAAGCATTCCATAGCTGTTCTTGATCACCTCGACTTCGCCCCAATACTGATTCAGGTGGACGGTGGCGACGGTGTCGAGTTTTTCGCGCAAGTCGCCCAGCGCTTGTAAGAGCGCTGGAGAAACCATGTCCGGGGCGTGGGCGGCAACCGCGACGGTGATCCGGCCGTCTTCCGCGCCGTGCCACTTGGCGTAAAGATCGGAAATCCGCTGTAAGCCCTTGTCGGCGAGTTCCGGGTCGGCTTCGAAGACGCCCGGCTCTCCGACGCGCGCTCCTTTGGCTCGGTCCGATACCTGTTCGGCCAAGACAAGACGGAGTCCGCTCGCGACGATGGCTTTAGCGTAGTCTTCGATGTTGTTCGTGATATCCATCGCAGCGGTGGTGCCGCTGCGCAATGCCTCGAGCACGGCGAGGCGGGCCATGGCCGCGCGTTGTTCCGGGCTCAGCGTTGGGAATGGAACCCGCCCTTTGCGCGTGAAAGGAGGCTGGTTAGGCGCGCTTTGATCCTCGGAGATCCCACGCGCAAGAATTCTAACAAAGTGCGTGTGACAGTTGGCGAAGCCGGGCATGACCAACTTGCAGCGACCATCGATGCTCTCTGCATTGGGAAACCGCGCCATGATCTCGTCAGTCGGACCGATGGCCGCGATCAAGTCGTTTTCGATGGCGATGGCGGCATTGAAGTGAATGAATGGGTCGCGCTCTCCAGTCACAATCGTTGTGTGGTGAATGACGGTGGTCATGCCGATTTCATCTCGACGGTTGGAGACGGTCCAGCAATCAACGCACGTTGAAGATCTCTTGATAAAGTTTTATGACCTCGGAAAAATTTTCATACTCTCCGGGGTTTTCTACGATCCGCTTGTATCCGCCGAATAGCCGGGCGGGCTGCGGTTTCACGTCTTCGCGGACCGGTATCCGGCTCAAGCCAACCAGCTGTTTTTGTCCCTCTTCGGAAAGCACGAAGTCGATGAATAGTTTGGCGGCGTTGGGGTGAGCGGACTTGGCTCCGAGCAACAAAGGATTGATCTGCGTTGAAACCGGCTCCAGAGGAACCCAGTCCATGGGCGCGCCCTCGGAAGTCGCGCGTTGAATAATCGGCGCGAAAGAAATAATCAACGGGAATTCTCCGGCCGCGGCGAGCTGGACTCTGTTGCTGTCCCCGCGCATGACGGACGGCTCCTGGGCGGCGAGCTTCTTGAAGTAAGCGATCGCCTTGTCTTTGCCCCAGGCGGTGATGAGGCCAGCCATCAAGTTATAGGAGGTATTATCAACGGATATCTTTTGCCCTTTCCATTTGGGGTTGAGCAGATCCTCATAGGTCTTGGGCACCTCTTCTTTCTTGACCCACTTGGTGTTGTACCCCAAGGTGTAAGGGTTGACGTAATAGCCGGTCCAATAGCCGTTCTTGTCGAAAAGATCCGCGGGAATTTTCTTAGTCTCGGGAGAGCGATAAGACGCCAGGAGCTTTCGCTTCATTAGGGGAAGAAACATGTCCCCTCTGGTAAGCAGCACATCCCAAAGGTGCTGGCCGGCACGATCCTCGGTGAAAATTTTGTTGAGCATCGCGTCGCCGCCGGTGCGAAAGAGATCTATCTCAATGAAAGGATATTTCTTTTGAAAAGCATCCACGACCTGCTTGCTCTGGCTTAGAGTCATGGTCGTCCAATGGACTAAACGTCTTTCTTTTTTTGCGCCTTCAATCAGCGTTGAATCGAAAGCTCCTTGCGGCCAGCCGGCAACGGGGAACAAGCCAGAAAAGAAGATGACCAGAAAAGATCGTGCCAACGTCTTCATCAAGTTTATCCCTTTCCTATTCGGTTCGCTTCGCGATCATAGTCAATACTCAGGCCTGACGCTAGCGGCTAACTCCTCTTCTTGAGGTTTGCGGTGGCGTATAGCGGTTGCCACAGCATCTGAGCGATGGAAGCCGTTTTCGCCAGCTCAACGTCTCGGCGCGGCTACACCAAACAAGATTTTTATAAACTGCTGGCAGGAGATTATTTGAAGATTCGGAGTCAGCGCGGACTTGAGCTTGCGCGCCAGCGCACGACGGACGCGACGACTCTTGCTCGTATATGGCTCGCTGAACGGTTGAAACGGGAACTAATAGCGGGGGGTTATTTGACGAATACTCATTCGTCTCCGACGGCCGCACCGTCTATGAAAAAGATGGAACGCCTTTTAATTTAACGAAAGTCGTTCAACCAAATCAAGTCGAGCGGCGCAGGATGATCTGAGAGCCAAAATGTCAATACTCAGGCTTCACCTTCACGCCAAGCTTTCCCAGCAAGATAGCCCTTGTATTTAGTTATCGCGGAGCCTAGCCTCAAAGCTCAAACTTACCGTTTGAGCTTGTTCCGCCGGGGCCGCAGGACCGGAAGCCCGAACCCTACTTTACCGGGAGGTCCTGCGAATGAAACTCCGTCATTACCCATTTGCACAATGGCCACCCACCTGGACTCGGATCGACGGCACAGGCAATACAGATATATCCGGTGAAATCGGAACGTTAAGAAGCGTGTCGCTCTCCAGAGTCGAGCCAATTACAACGTGCTACTTATTAGTCGACTTTCAGGGTAGTGCTTATATGGGCAAGCTGCTGTTGAAAGACGCGCCAGTTTGCCGTCACATACATGAATTTTTGCAACAGTATAGCGGTTACTCGATTCAACAAATTGGCAATTTAGACATGCCCGATACTATCTCCTAGAAGAATGACGTTTCGGATATTCCCGAGCTTTCAGACAAGCAGCTTTCGTCCATGCGTCGGGTGGGTCGGCCAACCGTCGGCGACGAGCCGAGAAAACTCTACTCTCGGGGGGGGGTCTTAAACAACCATTAATTTTGAGCCATCATGAGGCCATGAAGCCAACGTTGCTGTTGGGCATTGTGGGAATTTTTTTCATCACGTTCACTCTCAACGGTTGTTCCACCGCTACTCCGATGATCAGTGAATGGCGTAATCCCGCGCACGCTTCGGGCTCATTCCAGCGGCTCATGATCCGGGGCCCGAGCGGGGAGACCACCCTGCGGCGGAACTTCGAAGACGAATTCGTGGCGCAACTAACGGCAGCGGGCATCGACGCATTGGCGAGCTATCGGTACCTGCCGGAGAATGAAGGGATCGATGAAAACAATCTCAAACAGGCCGCGCAAACCGCTCGCGCCGACGGCTTGCTGCTGGTGCAATCGCTCAAAGTGGAAGAGAGGACCAACTACCCTGCCATAGGGCCGGAAATTTCCTTCGGGATCTTCGGCTCGAACGTCGGCGCCGGCTGGTCTGGATTTCCCGGCGTGTCCGGCCCTTATCGTTACAACGAATATACCTCGGAGACCGTGCTCCACGACGTCACCAGAAACGATTTGGTGTGGACCGGCACCGTCAAGACGACGGACCCGACAAACGTGCAAACAGCGATCAAGTCCTATGTCCAAACGGTCATGAAGGCGCTCGCCGCGCAGAATCTGTTGCCCAAAAAGTAATTCGCGAGCCAAACCACAGGCTGGCTCGCTATTTGACGTTCTTGCCGAGCCAATCCACATAAATCCTAGCGATGCGGTCAGCATTGTTCTGCAACATGAACTCATGGCCATTGCCGCGAATGCCAAGATCCGGCAGATAGATTGTGAGCGCGTTGCCGCCTTTCTTCCTGATCTCAGCAGCGACATCGACGGGCGCCACACAGCGCGACGCGGACGGCAGGTATTTCGCCCCTGAAACAGCGCCGTCCGATTTGGAGTAATCGGCATTTACGTGCAGCATGGGGATGTGGCGTGAGGCAAGCGTGTCGATGAAGGCTGGGATATCGGGCGTCTGTCTACAGCCCTCAAGGCCAGCGAT